>Ga0187893_10004576_pt1 | contig 26104 bp, 20 predicted proteins | sample MA1701074metaG_FD_139574 | JGI IMG/M metagenome (GOLD analysis project Ga0187893, IMG submission 139574) | White microbial mat communities from a basaltic lava cave in the Kipuka Kanohina Cave System on the Island of Hawaii, USA - MA170107-4 metaG ... | reverse complement strand
TCACTGTGGCCCGCACGCTCCGCCGCCAGGCACGCAACCTCCTCGACTTCCTCGAGTCCGCGATCCGCGCCCATGCCAGCGGTGCCCCCGCCCCTCAGTTGCTAACCGGCTGAACGCTTACCAAGGCCGGCCCCCGCCACGCGAACGCCAAGCACTGGCAGACCGAGGGAATCCACTTCGACGACAAGCCCGGCCCGCGGGACAAGGCGGACTGGCACACCGTGAAGGCGCGCTTCCGCCTCAATACGATCCGCGACGGCAAGGCGGTCAAGGACGGCGTGCTCCAGTACTGGCTCGACGGGGTTCTGCTGATCGACCACAAGGACGTCGTCTTCCGCACCGGCCAGCATCCCGACATGAAGATCAACCAGTTCCTGATGCTCCCCTACTACGGCCCGGGAGTTCCCCACCCGCAGGAGATCTGGATCGACGATCTCAGGATCGGGACGGGGGAGTGAGTCGTGCCCGCAGGCACTCCCAACCCCGGGCGGGTGCCCGGAGCCTGTGGAGCCGATGCCGTTCCGGTGGACCTCGAAGTGTGCCCCCCCCAAGCGTTAGCCTTATGTTAGGTTCGACTCCATGAGCGAGCATAGCGGCATCGAGTGGACGGATTCCACGTGGAATCCCGTGCGCGGCTGCACGAAGGTGAGCCCCGGCTGCAAGCACTGCTATGCGGAGACCTTCGCAGAGCGCTGGCGCGGGATCCCGGGCCACCCGTATGAGCACGGGTTCGATCTGAAGGTGGTCCCGGAGAAACTCGAAGAGCCTCTCCGCTGGGCGCGACCGCGCCGCATCTTCGTGAACTCGATGAGCGACCTCTTCCACGAGGGAGTGCCGGACTCCTACATCGACCGTGTCTTTCAGGTGATGGAACTCGCCGACTGGCACACATTCCAGATCCTCACGAAGCGGCACGATCGCATGACATCCTTCGCGAGAGCACGCGCCGCGGAAGCCGGGATCGGGCGGCACATCTGGTTGGGTGTGAGCGTCGAGGATCGCCGCCACGGCTTGCCGAGACTCGAGAGCCTTCGCGCAGTCCCCGCGGTGGTCCGGTTCCTCTCCATAGAACCGCTGCTGGAAGATCTCGGCCCCCTCGACTTGCGCGAGATCGCGTGGGTCATCGTCGGCGGCGAGAGCGGACCCGGTGCGCGTCCGATGAGTCCGCGCTGGGTCGCCGACATCCGGGACCAGTGCGTTGAAAGCCGTGTCCCCTTCTTCTTCAAGCAGTGGGGCGGCGTGCGGAAGGGCGATGCCGGACGCGAGCTGGACGGGAGAACATACGACGGATTCCCTCGCGTTCGCGCCCGGCGAGCTCCGGGCGCGGCGGAACGCGCGCGGCGAGGCTCGATGGCATCCTTGTGACGGCCACGCGACATGAGTAGCCACGAGCCTTGGGAGCACTACAAGGGCCGCGAACAGACCGCCGTAAAGCACTACATCCTACGGGAGTACTTGCAGGTCCTTGCCCTGAAGCTCGGGAACTTCAAGAAGGCGGGTGTCACCATCAACTACGTCGATGGGTTCTCCGGCCCTTGGGACGAACAGGCCAAAGACCTCTCCGACACATCCCCCGGAATCGCGCTCCACGAACTGTCCGAGGCAAGGAGGATTCTCGGCGAGAGGGGGGTGAGCATCGCCGTGCGGTGCATGTTCATCGAGAAGGAGGGTGACCGCTTTCGCAGGTTGGCTGATCTCGAGGGCAGGTTTCCGGGCGTGCACATCACTCGTCTCCATGGCACTTTCGAGGCTCACATCCCCGAGGCCGTCGAGTTTGCCAGCGGCGGGGGCGACGACCCCTTCGGCTTCGTCTTCATCGATCCCACTGGGTGGACGGGCTACGGACTGCGCGCGATTTCACCCCTCCTCCGCGTCAGGAGATGCGAAGTGCTCGTCAACTTCATGACCGAGGACATTCTTCGACACATCGGCTGGCAGGGTCCCGCCAATCAGCGCACGTTCGCTGACCTCTTCGGGTCCGAGGGCGTGCTGGAATCCTGGAAGGGCCTCGGGGGGGTGGAAAGGGAGGACAAGATCGTCGCAAGCTACTGCGACCGGCTCGGCGCTGAAGGCAACTACCGTCACGTGGCGCGCTCCATTGTGCCAAATCCGACAAGCGATCGGACGCGCTATCACCTCATCTACGCCACACGTAGCGGCAAGGGTCTCATCGCCTTCCGAGAGGTGGAGCGGAAGTCGCTGCCGAAACACGATCAGTTGCGCAGCGCGGCAAAGCGTGACGCGAGAATCGCCAATACGGGACAGCAAGAACTACTCCCAGCGGAGGCACTGGACAAGTCGGACTACCTCTCCGATCTCTGCCGGCACTTCCGTGCGCTCGCGAGTGCAGAGGCCCGGAACGATCTCATGAACAATCGAACGGTGCCCTTCGATGCGATCGTCGATCGTGCGCTCCGCTGGCCATTCGTCTCGGAAGTAGAGGTAAATCAGTGGATACGCGACTGGCGGCGGGAGCACTTGCTAGACGTCCCCGGCCTCAGTGCGAAGAAGATGCCCCATTACGGTCAATCGCTTCACTTGCAGTGGACTGCAGGGTGAGGCGTGATCACCGCCGAGCCACAGCATTGAGTCGCTGAGCTGGAATCCACAAGAGTAACGCCCCTCGAATTGCACCGAGGTGTTGGATATGTGCGACAGACGAGGCCCCTTGGGCCATGCGGAGCAGGTGGTCGCCGCGGGTGCGACGCGGCGGGCGCGACGCATCCCGGGGAATGGACGACGCCCGGAACGGGGCGTCCCTGGAGGAAGGTGTCTAGCCACAGCGACGGGGTGACACCCCCAAGACTGTTGGGGAGCTCTCCTCGGTCGCGTCCCGGCTCACGCCCCGTCATACGCCCGCTTCAGCCAGCCGCCGAGATCCTTGTCCACCTTTGCCATCGACGACAGCCGGACGCAGTTGCTCACCGTCGCGTCGAAGCTGCCTGAGGCTTCGAGGGCATCCTCGCGCCCGGCATCGCGGGCATAAGCCGCGGTTCGTGACGATGCTGATCCTGCTGCCGTCCGTGCTGCTGTCGGAGTTCGTCTTCCCCCGCTCGACGATCCCGTCGCCGATCTACGAGATCACGTGGATCCTGCCCGCGACCTACTTCATCGAGATCCTGCGCGGCGTGATCCTGCGCGGGGCGACGGCGGCGGACCTCCAGGCGCACGTGCTGCCGCTCGCGGCGATCGGCCTCGGTCTCGTTCTCGCGGCGACTCTCCGCTTCCGCAAGACCCTCGCGTAGAATCTCGGCGTGCTCGAGATCGAGAACCTCCGGAAGGGCTACGTCGCGCCCGACGGCGGGCGCACCGACGTGATCGCGATCGACTCGTTCCGGCTCGGTGCGGGCGAGCAGGTCGCGCTCGAGGGGGCGAGCGGCTCGGGCAAGACGACGCTGCTGCACCTGATCGCGGGAGTCTTGCAGGCGGATGCGGGCAGGATCGTCGTCAACGGCACGGAGATCACCGCGCTCGGCGAGGCGCAGCGCGACCTCGTGCGCGCGCGCGACATCGGCTACGTGTTCCAGACCTTCAACCTGCTCCAGGGCTACACCGCCCTCGAGAACGTCGAGCTGGGCATGATGTTCGGGCCGGGGATCGACGCCGCGTTCGCGCGTGGACTGCTCGAACGCGTCGGGCTCGGCAACCGCACGGGCTACCTGCCGCGCCAGCTCAGCGTCGGCCAGCAGCAGCGCGTGGCGGTCGCGCGCGCGCTCGCGAACCGGCCCAAGCTCGTGCTCGCCGACGAGCCCACGGGCAACCTCGACCACCGCCAGGCGGGGGAGGCGCTCGCGCTGATCCGCGAGGTCTGCCGCGAGAACGGCGCCGCGCTGCTGCTCGTGAGCCATGCGCGCGACGTCCTCGCCGCGTTCGGGCGCGTCGAGTCGCTCGCGACGCTGAACCGGGCGGGAGCCTAGCCGTGGGCGGGATCGCGCTGCTCGTCCGCAAGAGCCTGCGCCAGCACGCGCTGTCGACCGTGGTCACGGTTTGCTCGGTCGCGCTCGCGAGCGGCCTCGTGATGGCGGTGTTCGCGATCAGCGCGCAGACGCGCGCCGCCTTCGTCGGCGGCGATCCCGGCTTCGACGCCGTGCTCGGCGCGCGCGGCAGCCAGTTGCAACTGGTGTTGAACACGGTCTTCCACCTCGAGACGTCGCCCGGCAACATCCCGTGGTCGCTCTACACGCAGATCAAGAAGGATCCGCGCGTCGACCTCGCGATCCCCTACGCGCTCGGCGACAACTACCGCGGCTTCCGCATCGTCGGCACGAGCGAGGAGATCTTCACGCACTTCGAGGTGCGCAAAGGCGAGAAGTTCCGCCTCGCCGGGGGCGGCTACTTCGACGGCCGCCGCCGCGAGGCGGTGCTCGGCAGCTTCGCCGCGGCGAAGACGGGCCTGAAGCCGGGCGACACCTTCCAGCCCTTCCACGGGCTCGTCTTCGACGAGGCCCAACAGCACGCGGAGGTCTACGTCGTCAAGGGCATCCTGCAGCCGACCAACACGCCCCACGACCGCGTCTTCTGGATCCCGATCGAGGGCATCTTCCGGATGGGCGGCCACGTGCTCGGGCAGGGCACCTACGAGGCGAAGCAGGGGGAGGAGATCCCCGACGAGCACAAGGAGGTCTCCGCGGTGATGGTGCGGTTCAAGGGGGGCCCGGGGGGAGGCATGGCGGGCTACCAGCTCGCGCAGGACATCAATCGGCGCGGGACCGTTGCCACACTGGCATGGCCGATCGCCGCCGTGCTCGGGGAGTTCTTCGACAAGCTCGGCTGGATGACCCGCGTGCTCGAGCTCGTCGCCTACCTCGTCGTGCTCGTCGCGATGGGCGCGATCCTCGCGAGCATCTACAACACGATGAACGAGCGCCGGCGGGAGTTCGCGATCCTGCGCGCGCTCGGGGCGCGGCGCACCACGGTCCTCTCGGCGATCGTCGCCGAGGCGGCCACGATCAGCGCGCTCGGCGCGCTGCTCGGCTACGCCGTCTACGCGGCGGCGCTGCTCGGCGCCGGCGCCGCGATCCGGGCGCAGACGGGCGTCGTGCTCGACCTCTTCGCGCTCCACCCCGTGCTGCTCCGCGCGCCGCTCGGCATGGTCCTCCTGGGCGCGCTCGCGGGCATCCTGCCCGCCATGAAGGCCTACGCGACCGATGTGGCGGAGAACCTCACGCCGGCGGCGTGAAGCGGACCGGTCTCACGCCTCGTCGTCGCGCGCGCGCACGATCTCCTCGAGGCGACGCAGCAGCGCGGGGGGGAGGGACGCCGTCACCGCGGCATCAACCAGTCCCACCGACAGCATGTCCCCGACGTGGGCGCGATCGATGTCGCGAAAGCTCGTGAGTTTCATCCGGACCAATGCGGGGAGATCGACGACCCAAAACCCCTCCGCGTCACGCACCGCCTCGTCTACGGACGGAGACGGCAGGACATAGGAGGGGCGGACGAGTTCCCCCGCCCAGACCAGATGCACTCCTGCCCGCCTGCTGGGCTCCTCGGGATCGAGGAAGCGAACCAAGTCCCTCAGATCCTCGCGGACGAACCCCAAGCCGGCCAGCGCTGCCGTGATGTGGGCAGTATCGGCCCGACGCACGAGGAGATCCACGTCCCGAGTGGCGCGCGTTGCACTCGCATCGACACGGCTCACCCAGGCCGCGACGGCGTTCCCGCCGACGACGGCGTAGCGTATGCCCTCAGCATCCAGCGCCGCGGCGACCTTTCTGAGTCGCTGCTGAACCCGCTCGACCGCCATGACGTGCGAAGCCAATCCCAAGGCCCCGATCATAACACCGCTCACTCGTCACGACGACGACGAACTCGCTGAGACCTCGGTCCCGCACGGCTGCTATGCTGGCGCGTACTGCGCAGCCCGATCCTGCCGACACGGGCCATGAAGACGATTACTGCACTCGCGCTCTGCATGCTCGCGTGCAACAAGGCGCGGCCCTGGCACGACATCGTGATCCGGGTTACGCACGACGGGATTGTGAAACTTGGTGGCGAGACGGTCACGCTTGCGCAACTCGGGCAGCGGCTGGGAGACCGCTGCCGGGGGGCACCGATGGAAGAGGTCCGGCCGTACGTGAAGGCCTCGACGCTGACCGTATGTCTGATGGTGGATCCCGAGGCAGCGTGGCTGCACGTGGACTTCGTCAGGACCGTCCTGATGGAGAACAAGTTCCATCGTTTGTCGTTCGACTGGGGACGGGAAGCGCCGCTGCCGGTGGATGTGGCCACCTACGGGGAGAGCGACGTGCGCGGCAGCCCCCCGGCCTTCCTGCTCGTGCGCTTCGGCCTGACGGCCAGCGGCGAATACAGGTTCGGCGCGCGCAGCACGACGCGAATCGCCGAGGTCGAGGGCTGGCTCGACGCCCTGCCGAGCAAGCCGGGACTCCGGCCCGTCGGCATTCTCCGGCCTGAAGCGGGGACGCGCTGGCAGCAAGTCGAGGCGCTCTTCGATCTGCTCCGCCGGAAGGGCGTCGAGCGCATCGCGTTTCAGGGCTGCTGCATCCCCTTCCCCGCCTTGCGGGCGCTCTCCCCGCTGCCTGTCCCCCGTCCGGGTCGCCCGGTGCCCGAATGGAAGGGGCTTGTTGAAGTGCCCACATGGGATCCCGATGACTGTCTCTTGGCGAAGACGAGATTCCCGAGCCCGAAGCGCCCGAGCCGCGCTGACGCCTTGCGACGCAGAGGACCCGGCGCCCTTCGGGGCGCCGGGTCCGGATTGAACCTTCAGGTTCTGCCTGGAATCAGAGGATGAAGAGCAGTTCGTCCAGGTCGGGCACCGAGGCGCGGTAGTTGAAGCCCTTCGAGAGCCGGCCGAGCGCCGGGATCTCGCGGAGGTCGCCGATCATGCCGAGACCCACCGCCGCCATCGCGCGCGTCTGGGACTGCCGGCTCGTGTTGTCGAGCAGCTCCACCAGCGGATCGATCGCGGTGTGATCCCCGATCGTGCCGATGGCCTGGATGAGCTGGCCCTGCACCGCGAAGGACTTCGCGGTCTTGAGCATGTCGAGCAGCAGCTTGACCGACTCGGCGTCCTTGAGGAGGCCCAGGCCCGTCGCCGCGTCGCGGCGGAGATCCTGGCTCGAACGCTCCTCGAGCGCCAGCTTGAGGGCGGTCTTGACATCCTCGCTCGTGTCGCCGAGGAGTCCGAGGGCGACGCAGCTGAACCCGCGGAGGACCGGATCGGTCCCCTGCTTCGCCGCGGTCTCGGTGATCATCTGGAGCGAGGCGCGGTCCTTCACGAGGGCCAGGCCGAGCATGAAGGCGGCCTTGGTGTCCGCGGCCTTGTTCTTGTCGGCGGCTTCGCGCAGCGTCTTCACGATGTCCTCGCGCAGCTTCGCGTCCATGCCCTCGCCGGTCTTCTCCGCCTTGGCCCGGTCCGCGTAGAAGACCTGCGTCGCGAGGCCGATGCCGGCGAACTCGCGCTGGCCGTACTTGCCGTCCGTCGTCAGCTTCATCAGGAGGCGCATCGCCTTGTCGGTGCCGATCTGGCTCAGCGCGATGATCGCGAAGTTCTCGCCGCTCGGGTCGCCGCCGCTGTTGTCGAGGAAGCGCTCCAGCGCCTTCACGACCTCGTCCTTCACCTTCGCGTCGGCCTTGGCGCCGCAGGTGCCCGCCGCGATCGCGGCGGAGCGCTTCGCCGCGCGACCGGTGCCGCGGGCCTTGAGAAGGTTGATGATCGTCTCGATCGACGACGGTTCGGCGATCTTCGTGATCGCGTAGCCGATGAAGGCCCGCACGCGGTCGCTGACCTCAACGCCGTTGATCTTGCTGTCCCGGAAGGCGGTGTTCAGGTCGCCCACGATCGACGGGTCGCCGATGAGGCCGAGGCCGCACAGGATGCCCGCGGGGACGTTGTCGTCGCTGTACTTCTTCTCGAGCAGCGCCCAGAGCGGGCGGACCGCCTCGCGGTCCCGCTGGAGGCCGAGGCTCACCGCCGCCCAGGCGCGCTCGCGCGGCCGGAGCTTCTCGCTCTGCACGATCTCGAGCAGCGCGTTGCGGACGCCCTCCTTCTCCTTGTCGGAGAGGCTCGGGAGCAGCCCGAGGGCGAGCGCCGCCGACTCGGTGGCCTGCAAGCCGAGGTCGAACTTCTGGCCCTTGGAGTTCTTGTACTCGTTGAAGGTCGCGTCGCGGAAGAGCTGCGTGTAGCTCGCGGTGCCGACCTTCCCCAGCGCGACGAGCGCGCCGCCGTGGATGTCCTCGTGGTCGTCCTTGCGCTCGAGCGAGCGGAGCAGCGCGGGGATGATCGTCGTCGTGATCGCGCGCTCCGTCGGGCGCAGCGGGTTGCGGCGGTTCTGCTCGTTCTCCCTCGACGTGAACCAGATCGCCGACGCGGACGCCGTCTTGGTCGAGTAGATGTGGGACTTGAGACTCAGGATGTCGTCGCTGTTGTACGCCCACCAGAAGCGCCACGACTCGAACGTGAGCGGCTTCGTGCTCGCCCTCGGTTTCGCGCCCTGCGTGGGGCCGTGACCGGGCGGCGGCGCGCCGTTCTCGGACGGAGTCTCATGGCCGGTCTCGGGAGGCGGGATCGGGCTTCCCGGAGTCGGATCGGCGGGAGTGATCGGCCCGGCCGGGGGGCCGGGATCGGACGGCGGGGGGGGCGGGGGCTCGGCATCACTCGGCTCGCGCAGCCCAGGGGGGACGGCCCCGTTCGGGCCGCGGAACGACCCGCCGTGCGCCTTGACCTCGGGAGCCACCATCAGGCCGCCGAGAACCAGCGCCGCGGCGAAGATCACAACTCGCTCGCACACTCTCATCACGCCTCCTTGCTTGCACTTGGCATTCTTCAGCGCTCGTTCGCTTGTCAGCTTCACAGTGGCATCGAGTTCACCACTGCGCCGACATGGGACCTGCCATGGCAAAGGCCATACCGACCGCGAATCGCGGGAGAATCGGGGTCGCGCGTCAGCTCATCGCGGATCGCGATCGACCTAACGCCCGCGAAACCAGCGTGTTACACACCTCGCACGCACGCCCGCGCAAGTCGTCCTCGCGATTCCGCGCGGCGTTACGGTCGAGTAACGGCATCCCCGCCGCGTGAACGTCTCGTCACACAAGCCGATGCGGTCACCCCGCCGATCCCGATCGTCCGTAGCGGCTTCTTGATGAGGAACCCAGGAAAGATGGAATCCAGGAGCGCGACGGGGAGCATCCCGGGCCTCGGATGGATCGAATCCGCCTCTTCCTCGGTTCCTCGGTTCCTCGGTTCCTCGGTTCCTTGGTTCCTGGGTTCCTTCTTCCAACCCTCAAGACGAAGGCTGTGGCGCACCGCACCGCGCGGTTCCCGGTGGCATTGGGGATGCCCTTGCACCCAGCAAAGCTCCGGCAGCAACATCCTCGTGCGCCCCGGAGCACGGTTCGCCCCCGAATCCCGAACACACTTCGAGATTTGGTCCCACTCGTCGCACGCGGGATCACCGGCATCGACTTCTACGACCCGTGGATCCGAGCCCGCAGCAGCGCAACCTCTCCCCACTGCCGCATGCCTGGGCCACACCGCGGCGCCCCCCAAGGGACGCGTTCTGCGAAATGCGCATACCGGACTCTTGCCGCCCGCCCCGGCGGGCCAAGGACTGCCCGGACCCGGTCTTCCGGCGATTCCTTTCCGGGCGGCGCGGGCGGGAACCCGGGGGAGGCCCTCACGAACCGCGCGGAAGGTCCTACAATGTGCCGGATGCGCCGTTGGATCCCGGTCGCCCTGCTGCTCGCCGCCTGCTCGGGGGAGGAGCGCCCCACCCCCGCCGCCACGGGGGATGCCCACTCGCACGACCATGATGCCCACGCGCACGCCCCCCGCTACGGCGGCGTGCTGGTCGAACTGGGCGACCACGAGGCGCAGGTCGAACTCGCGCTCGACGGCGAGTCCGGCACGCTGACCGCCTACCTCTGGGACGGCCACGTCGAGGAGGCGGTGCGCTCCGACATGAAGTCGCTGCGCATCTCGCTGATCACCGGGCGCGACCCGCTCGAGATCGACCTGTGGCCGGTGACGGATCCGCTGACCGGCGAGAAGGCGGGCGACACCTCGCGCTTCGAGGCGACGGTCGAGAGGCTCAAGGGCGCGATCGCCTTCGACGGCATCCTCGGCGACGTCACGCTGCGCGGCAGGCAGTACCGCGGCAAGGCCTTCGAGTACCGCGAAGACGAGGAGCACGAGTGAGGAAGACCGAACGCGGCGTCGCGAGGGGCGCCTGGCTCGTGATGGCGCTGCTGACGGCGGTGCTCGCGGGCGCCACCTTCAACAAGTGCCTCGTCTGCGGCCCCGCGGTGCCGCCGCACCCCGCCAACGCGACGCAACTCGCGCAGGGCGAGTTGCTGAACGCGCCCCTTCCGGCGCCGGCGCCGGCGGTCGAGCCCCCCGCCCCCGTCGAGGGTCCGCCCCCCGAGGCCCCCCCGCCCGAGCCGGAGGCGGAGGAGCCGCCCCCTCCCGCGGGCGAGTTCACGCCGATCACCTTCGACAAGCTCGCGAGCTACGTCTACGTCTACCCGGAGATGGACCCGACCAAGCCGCTCAAGGACCAGATCCCGGAGTCGATCAAGAAGCTCGGCGACAAGAAGGTCGCGATCCAGGGGTTCATGATCCCGGTCAAGCTCGAGGGCGAGGAGGTCGTCGAGTTCCTGCTCGTGCGCAACCAGTTCGCCTGCTGCTACGGCGTGATGCCGAAGATGAACGAGTGGATCCACGGCAAGATGGCGCCGGGCAAGACCGCCGCCTTCCTGATGGACATCCCGATCACCGTCTTCGGCACCCTCGGCGTCGGCGAGGTCATCGAGGACGGCGTCGTGATGAGCCTCTACCGCATCGAGGCGGACGAGGTCACCAAGCCCCCCACCTTCAGGTGAAGAGCGCGCCCGCGTAGGGCAGCAGCGCAAGGACCTCGGACTCCGCGAGCGCGGGGTCGTCCACCGTCAGCGCGACCTCCGCCGAGAAGAGGCGCAGCAGCTCGGCGCGCCCCTCGGCCAGCGCGCGCTCGACCTCGTCCTGCTCCATCTCGAGCCGCCGCGCCAGCTCCGCGGGCTCGAGCGGCCCCTCGCCCTCCGGCCGGTCGAAGAGCCGCAGGAAGAGCATGTGCGTGCGCGGATGCACGCGCCGGAACTCCCGCAGGGCCGCGAACAGCCGCCCGCTCGCCCAGTCGCGGTCGAACTCGGCGCCGCTGACGCCCTTGCCCCCCTCCTCCGCGACGAGGCGGTCGAGCGCCGCCGCGACGCGCAGCCGCAGCCGCGGCTCGCGCGCGTCGCGCGCCTCGGCCATCGCCTCGCAGAACTCCTCCGCGAGCTGCTCCGTGCGCCGGTAGCCCGCGATGCAGCGCCGAAGCTGCAGCAGCACCGGCAGCCGGATCCGCTCGCGCAGGAGCCCATTCGTCGCGCCCATGGCGGACTCATTGTAATACTGGGGGCCGTGTTCCCCCGCCTCTGCCTCGTCCTGTCGCCTCGCCTCTGCGCGCGCGAGCCGCTCGAGACCGCCGCGCTCGCGATCGACGGCGGCGTCGACATCGTGCAGCTGCGCGACAAGGAGGCGAGCGACGCGGAGTTCGTCGCGATGGCGCGCCCGCTCGCGCGGCTCTGCGCGGAGCGAGGCGTCCCGCTGATCCTGAACGACCGGGTCCACCTGGTCGATGTGGTGGGGGCGCGGGGGGCCCATGTCGGCGCGGGGGATCTCCCGCCGGAGGAGGCGCGGCGGCTGCTCGGGCGCGACATGATCCTCGGCCATACGGGCCTTGCCGCGGAGGAACGCGGCATCGACTACCTGGGCATCGGGCCCGTCTTCGCGACGACGACGAAGCGGCTGGCGGGAGAGCCGGGCGGACCGGCGCTGATCGCGGCGGTACGGACGGCGCTGCCCTTCTTCGCGATCGGCGGCATCACGCCGGAGAACGCGCCGCAGGTCGTCGCCGCGGGCGCGAAACGCCTCGCGGTCTCCGCGGCGATCTGCGGCGCCAGCGACCCGCGCTCCGTCGCCGCCACGCTGCTGGGGCTGCTTTGAAGCGCGAGTCGCTCGTCGGCCACGTCGAGGAGGTCCACGGCCTCATCGTCGGGGGCGACAGGCCCGCGGACCAGACCTTCCGCGAGTTCTTCAAGGCGCGCCGCTACCTCGGCTCGTCCGACCGGCGGTTCATCGCCGAGACGACCTATGCGCTCCTGCGCTACAAGCTGCGCCTGGACCGCACGCCCGGCATGGAGCGCATCGCCGCGCGCATCGACGCCGTCGAACGGGGGCTGCCCGCGACCGGCGACCTCGCCTTCGACGAGTCCTTCCCGCCGTGGATGATCGACCTGTTCGTCTCGCGATGGGGCGCGGAGGAGGCGGCCCAACTGGCGCGGGCGCTGAACCGCCCCGCGCCGCTGACGCTGCGCGCGAATACGCGCAAGTGCGACCGCGACAGCCTCATGCGCGAACTCGCGAAGGAGGGCGTCGAGGGCACGCCCACCCCCCGCGCCCCCCAAGGCATCCGCCTGTCGAAGCGGATCAACATCTTCGCGAGCCGCGCCTTCCTCGACGGCAAGTTCGAGGTGCAGGACGAGGGCAGCCAGCTCGTCTCGATCGCGCTCGACCCCCACCCCGACTGGAAGGTGCTCGACGCCTGCGCCGGCGCCGGGGGCAAGGCGCTGCACCTGAGCAACCTGATGCGCGGCAAGGGCGAGATCTTCGCGCACGAGCCCGACCCGCGCCGGCGCGAGGAGCTCTCCAAGCGCGCGCGCCGCGCCGACGCGCAGAACATCCGCGTCGTGGACCGCGCGTCGATCCCGGCGCGCGTGGACGCGGTGCTCGTCGATGCGCCGTGCAGCGGCATGGGCACGATCCGCCGCAACCCGATGATCAAGAACCGCCTCACGCCCGAGGATCTGCTCCGCCACCAGCGCCAGCAGATCGGCATCCTCGACGACTACGCGCGCCACGCGCCGCTGGTCGTTTACGCGACCTGCTCCCTCGCCGCGGAGGAGAACGAGGCCGTCGTCGCGACCCTGCCCGGTTTCGCCGTCGCCTCGTCCGACACGCTCCTCCCCCACCGGACCGACACCGACGGGTTCTTCTTCGCCATGCTGCGCTGATCCGGCGGGCGGAATCTGCGACGATGGGGGCATGCGTTCCCTCCTGATCGCCGCGCTGCTGCTCGGGCCCGCCCTCGCGCAGGACCCCAAGGGCTTCTGGACCGAGGCGGAACTCGCCCGGATCGACCTCGGGCTCGAACTGCTCAACGCCACGCGCAAGGACCTCGGCTTCCAGAAGCGGCCGATCGACGACCCGTTCAGGCTCGAGGTCGTCGATCGCGTGCTCGACGATCCGCTCGCGCTCGGGCCGGTGACACAGCAGTGGGAGGAGGCCGCGCGTTCGGGGGAGGCGGCGCGTCTGCTCGCGCATGCGATCTCCACGGTCGGCATGCCCGGCGACCGCGCGGCCTTCGACAGGATGGAGAGCTACGCGGTGCCCGAGGTCGAGGAGCGGCTGCCCCCGGCCGCGGGGCCCGCGCTTCGCGCGCTGCTCGCGGCGATCGATGACGCGCGCTGGATGGCGACGCCGGACGGACCGGTCCTGCGCAAGCTGCTCCTCTCCCAGGTGGAGAAGCCCTCCCTCGTGCTCGACGAGAGCGACCTCACCGACGCCGAGTTCCTCGCGCGGGCCGCGACGGCGGGCGTCCCGCTCCGCGACGCCGCCCCCGGCCGGCTTCTCGACGCGGTGGAGGCGTTCGCCGCCGCATGCCGCGGCGCCCCGGAGTGGCAAGGCGTCGTCCGCGCGAAGAGCGCCGCGGGCATGGTCACGCTCTACGGCACCGGCGACGACGTGCGTACCGGCGACGACAGCGCCGTGCTCGTCCTCGACCTCGGCGGCAACGACACCGACACCCGCGGCGCGAGCGCCTGCGTCCGGATGGGACGCCCCTGTTCCGTGCTCCTCGATCTCGCCGGCGACGACCGCTACGTCGGCGGCCACGACCTCTCCTTCGGCGCGGCGCTGGGCGGCATCGCGATCCAGTGGGACTGCGGCGGCGACGACACCTACATCGCCGGCCACGCGTCGCTCGGCGCGGGTCTCGCCGGGTTCGGCCTCCTCGTCGACGAGGGCGGCAACGACACCTACCGTTGCAAGGACTTCGGCCTCGGGGCCGGCGCCTTCGGCATCGGCCTCCTGCTCGACCGCGACGGCAACGACTTCTACCACTGCGACCTCTTCGGGCAGGGCTTTGCCAGCACCCGCGGCTGCGGCGTCCTCGCCGACCTCGCGGGGCAGGACGTCTACGACGCCGGTGGCGTCCACCTGCACGCGCCGCTGTTCAACGACCGGTATCAGTCCCTCTCGCAGGGTTTCTCCATCGGGATGAGGCCCGATGCGTCGGGGGGCGTGGGGGCGCTGATCGACCTCAAGGGCAACGACCGATACAACTGTGACATCTACGGACAGGGCTCCGCCTACTGGTATGCGATCGGCATCCTGATCGACGGGGACGGCAACGACACCTACAACCTCGGGCAGTACGGGCAGGGGAGCGGGATCCATCTCGCGGCGGGCATGCTCTTCGACCGCGCCGGGCAGGACCTCTACTATGACATGCACGGCGTCGGCGTCGGCGGCGCGCACGACTACTCCGTCGGCTTTCTCGTCGATCGCGGGGGCGACGACCACTACTGCGGCAGCGGCGGGAGCCAGGGCGGCGCGCTGACGAACAGCGTCGCGATGCTGCTCGACGAGGCGGGCAACGACGGCTACATGGCGGTCAAGATCGGCGGCGCGCAGGGGAGCGCGACGGAGGAGCGCAACACCGGGGGCCTCGCGCTGCTGCTCGACGGCGGCGGCAAGGACCTCTACGGCGAGGTGACCCGCGACGGCGGCATCTGGACCAAGGACCTCTTCGGCGCCGGCATCGACGCCCCCGAGCCCCCCGAGACATCCGCCGCCGATCCGCAGGCGCCGCGGCTCACACCGGAGGAGGCCAAGTTGCAACTGGCCAAGGATGCCACCGATCTCGACGCGCTCTGGAAGACCTCCTGCCTCTGGGAGGTCGGCGACAACCGCGTGCTCGTGCCCGCCGCGCGCGGGGCGCTCTGGGCGCTGGGCGCACCCGCGCTCGAACGCGCGTTCGAGCGCCTCGGCACGAAGGACGGCCTCGAATACCGCGCGGTGGAGACCACATTGCAACACTTCCCGCGCGACGAGGTCGTGCGACGCCTGCTCGAACGCACGCATGCCACAGAGGCGCCGGTGCGCAAGGGCGCGCTGCGCGCGATCGCGTCGCTCGCGCCGCCGGAGGCCTACGACCGGCTCGCGGCGATGCTGCCGTCGGACGCGGAGAACCGCCCATCGGTGCTCGCGGCGCTCGCCGCGCTGCGCAGGGCGCCGCCCGAGGTCGCGGCGCTGCTCCGGTCGCCGAAGGAGTCCGAGGGGGTACAGGCCGCCGTCTGCCTCGGTGCCGCGGGCGACGCGGCGACCCTTGCCACGGCCCTCGGCCCCGATGTCGCCTTCCCGGTGCGCACCGCCGCGGCGCTCAGGCTCGGCGCGATCGGCGAGGCCGCGGTGCCCGCCCTCGCAGGGCTCGCCGCCGACGGCGGCGCGCCGCCGATGGCCCGCCGGAACGCGCTGCGCGCGCTCGGATGGACGAAGTCCCCCGCCGCGCACCCGGCGCTCGCCGCCGCCCTCCGAAGCGAGGATCGCATGGTGCGCCTGTCGGCCCGGCAGGCGGCAAGGGACTGCGGCATGGCGGTCGAGACCGTGGAGACCGATCCGCTGCTGGCCCGGTTACGTTGATAGAGGCATGCGGTGGGTCGCGGTCGTCCTCACAACGTTGGCTACGGTCGCCCTCGCATGGCTCTCCCTGGGCGATGGCGACACGCACCAGTCGGCGATGCGGGAGGGGGTGCGGGGGCCGGAGACCTCCGTGGAGAGGGCCACGGCCAGGCGCGAGACGGCGCCGCCGGCCCTCGCGGGACGCGTGCTGCGCGACGGCGAACCCGCGCGCGCGGAGGTGATGCTCGCGCTCGGCGGAAAGGAGATCCGGCGCGCCCGCGCGGGGGAAGAGGGGAACTTCGCCTTCGCGGGCCTCGCGGCGGACGTCTACCACCTGCACGCGGTGGCGCCGGACGGGGCGGTCGGCGTCGCGGTGGCGTCGCTCGCCGTGAAGAGCGCCGCGGTGCAGGTCACGATCGCGCTCCGGGGTCCCGTGCATGAGCTGTCGGGAGTTGTCGTCGACGAGACGGGTGCGCCGGTCCGCGGGACGCTGAGCATAGTCGAGAGTGCGCGCTCCCCGGCGTTCGCCACCGGAGCGGCCGACGAGCGCGGCGCCTTCCGCCTCGGCGGCATCCCGGCGGGGGTCTTCCAGGTCGGGCTCTCCGTCGGCGGGCACCTCCGGCTGTGGGACCGCGGCGTCTCCGTGCCGCACGACGGTCCCTACCGGTTCGTCGTCCGCCTGCCGGACCTCTACGAGGGAAGGGTCCTCGACTACGAGACGCGGGCGCCGGTCGCCGGCGCGACGATCGAGGCGGGCGCGCAGAACAGCTCCGCAGAGACGACGAGCGCCGCGGACGGGAGCTTCCGCCTCGCCGCACCGGAGGGCGAGCTCACCGTGCGCGCCACAGGCTACGCGGAGGCGAGCAACTGCCCCTCGGGCGGCGAGATCCTCCTCCACCGCGCCGCCTCGGTCGAGGGCGTCGTCGTCGAGGCCGACGGGGGAGCCCCCGTCGCCGGGGTCGAGGTCCACGCGAGGAGTCTCGCCACCCATGGCAAGTCGAAGGCCGTGGCGGGTCCGGATGGATCCTTCACGATGGCGGACCTCTTCCCGGCGGAGGTCGCCCTCTTCGTCGCGAGCGACCTCTGGCGCAGCGAGGGGAGCGAGAACCTGTCGTTCCGGGACCAGTTGGCCCATAGCCCGCTCTCGCTCTTCCTGCGCCCGGGCGTCCGCGAGCGCGTGACGCTGCGCGTCGAGCGGGCGGGATCGATCGAGGGGCTCGTGCTCGACGCGGAGGAGAGGCCCGTGGCGGGCGCGATCGTCACCTACCGCTCCGAGCTCGCGCCGCTGCGGACGGCGAGCGACGGCGACGGCGCGTTCAGGATCGACGGCGTGCCGCGCGGGCGCACGTTGGAGCTGGCGGCGTCCGCGCCCGGGTTCCTGAGGACGACCGTCTTCGGGCGCGAGCGCGTCGTGATCCGTTTCGACGCGCCGCGCCTCGTGCAGGTGAAGGTCGTCGAGGCGACAACGGGCCTGCCGGTCGCGGGCGCCATCGTGCGCGAACTCGACTCGCAGGACCGGCCCAGCGGCACGGACTGGTTCGCCGACGCGCGCGGGCTCGCGCTCGCCGGGCCGCTCCAGCCCGGGTCGGAGTCCCTCCATGTCTCCGCCGAGGGCTACTTCGAGCAGGGCGTGCCGCTCTCGCGCGGCGTCACGGAAGCGGCGCTCGAGCGGGGCGCCGCGCTCCGCGTGCGCGTGCTCCGCCCCGACGGGACGCCGCGGCGGAATGCCAGTGTCAGCGCGCATCTCACCGAGCGGTACGAGATCGACCGCCAGTGCGCCTCGGGCAACACCGCGTCGGACGGATGGATCACGCTCTCCCCCCTCCGCGCCACCCCCCATTCCATCCACGTCTGGCACGACGACGCGCACTTCGTCACGACCGCCACCCCCGGCTCCGATCTCGTCGTGAAGCTCCCCGACGCGGCGCCCGGCGAAGAGTGCGAGGGGGAACTCTGCTATGAGGGCCGCCTCATCGCGACGGTCCGCGCGGTCGACCCGATGGGGCGACCGGTGCCGGGCGCGCATGTGCTCTTCGAATGCGCCGGGGGGGGAGGCACGGCCGAGGAACTCATCGACGGGGCGACGGAGTTGTGGGACTACGAGGAGAGCGAGGAGACCTCGTACCGCGTCACCGTGATGCGCGCGGCGACGCGCGACGGCTCGCCGCTGCCCTACGGCGCCGTGCGGACGGGGCCGGTCGCGACGGGCGGCACGATCGAGGTGAGGCTGCCGCCGGAGCGCACGATCGAGGGGCTCGTCGTCGATGCGCGCGGGCGCGCGGTCGCGGGCGCGCTGCTGCGCGCGTTCCTGCTCGATCACCAGCCGGGCGCGGCGAGTGTCATGGGCGGGACCTACTACGACGTCGCCCGCAGCCGCGCCGACGGCAGCTTCCGCCTCGGCCGGCTCGGCGAGGGCCGCGTCGCGATCTGGACCAAGGCGCCGCGCGCCGGGGCGCCGCCGGAGCCGACCCTCGCGGACCCGGGCGAGCGCGTCACGATCCGGCTGCCGAGGGGGGTCGACGCGACGGTCACCGTCGTCGATCCGGGCGGCGCGCCGGTCGAGGGGGCGATCGTGCGCGTGCGTCCGGTCGGGGACGATGCCAAGGCCAACTGGTCGTCGGAGGCCCGCGACCTGACCGGCCCCGGCGGCGTGCTGCGGCTTGCCGACCTCGCACCGGGACAGACCTTCACGCTCTCGATCACGCCGCCGCCGGAGCGGCGCGACATGACGCCGTACGAGGAGAAGTGGACCGCCGCCGACACGACGGTGCGCCTCTTCCCGCGCGGCGCGATCGAGGGCGAGGTGCGCGACGCCGCGGGCCGGCCGCTCCCGGACGCGACGGTCCACGCGCTCGGGCAGGACGGCCGCGAACGCACCTGCGACAGCGACCGCCACGGACGCTTCCGGCTCGACGGCCTCGGCGGCGGCGCCGCGACCGTCTGGGCGGAGTTCGACGCGCCGACGATGGCGACGCGCGTCGGCGCGCGCCAACTCGCGGCGTCGGGAGCGAAGGACCTGCTTCTCACCGTGGATACCGGTCCGAGCCTCCGCCTGCGCGTGGTCGGGTGGAATCGGGGGGGCTCGGGGGACGTGCGGCTGAATCCGCGGCTCGTCTCCCAGCCCTACCGCGACGAGGCGAGCATCGCGAGCGACGGCACCGCGGTGGTCTACGGCGTCGAGGCGACCCGCACCTACGACGTCATGGTCGGACCGGTGGGCAACGGCTTCCTGAAGTACCTGCGCGGCGTGCGCGCGGGCGAGGACGAGATCGCGGTCGAACTCGAGAAGGGAGGGACGATCGCCGGCCGCGTCGTCTCCGCGATCCCGTGGGAGGGCGGACGCGTGACCTTCGAGAATCCCGCCCTCGGACACGGGCCCGACACCGAACCGGACGGCACCTTCGAGATCGAGGGCGTGCCCCCCGGCCGCTGGCGGTTCGTCGCGAACTTCTGGACGCCGGAAGGCAGGGCCCTCGTCGGCACCGCGGAGGCGGCGGCGGGGGAGCGCATCGAGATCACACTCGTGCCGGCGCCGCCCGACCGGAAGGATCGGTGACGCGGCCGTTCCCAGCGCGTAACGCGACAGCGCGGAACACTTGCCTTGCCGTCGCGGCACGGGAGTTGCGCCCGCTCCCCGCCATGCGCATGCTCCTCGCCGCCGTAGGGATCCTCCTCCTTTGCACGCAGCGCGCGACGGCGCACGGCGGCGGCAGCTTCCGGGATCCGGGCCGCGTCCCCCCCGGCGTGCGCGGCGACGGCCCCCCGCCGCTCCCCCCCGTCGCTTGCGATTGCGCGCTCCCCGAGTGCGCCGCCTGCTCCGACTCGCGGCTCGTCGAGGCGACGCCCTTGCGCCTGCCGGGTGCGTGCAATGTCCAGACGACCGTCGAACGCTGGGACGATTTCGAACTTGTCACACTTGAATTCACGTTCCAGCGAACCGGCTCGACGGTCCCGCTGGAGACCCATCTCACCTTCGACACGGGTCCCCTCTTCGCGGCCACCGGGGGCCGCATCTCGATCGCCGGCAACGCGCTCACGGCCGCGCTCGCCCCCGCAGCCGACGCGCGCCGGAACTACCTGCGCGCACGCACGAGGGACTTCGACCCGCTGCTCGTGCTGCGACTCGGGGCCGGGCGCCACCTGCTGCGCGCCTTTCCCGTCGGCATGGACGGCGCGACGATCGTCACGGTCGAGGGGGTCAGGCTCGCCGCGCCGCGCAAGCGCACGGGCACGAGGCTCTATCGCACCGGCGACCGTCTGCTCGCGGTGAAGGCAGGGGGTCCGGGGGACGAGGGCTTCCACGACGCCGCGCACGGTCGTGTGCTCCGCTTCTTCGACCTCGATGCGGCTCGGACGGAGTTCGGCGCGGCGCTGGCGAACGCCGCCACAGTGCCGTGGGTGCCCGCGGTCGAGTGCGCCGTCACCGGGCGCGGCAGCGCGGCGGCGAGCGACGACACGGCGCTCGTCGCGCTGCCCGGGAAGACGTAGAATGGCCCCATGCGGAGGCGCACGGCGAGGCTGGACGGGTTCGAGAGCGATCGCATCCGCTCCGAGCCGCCGGACTCCGCGGCAGCGCGGCGCACCTTCGAGGGGTTGTGGGAGGAGGCTGTGACGCTCGGCGTGCTGCCCTGCCGGGACCTGCTCGACGGCATCGACGTGAAGATCCGACTCGCCCGGGCGCTCCATGTTCGAGAAGCTGCTCGCAAGAACCGCCCGGGCGCTTTACGGCGCCCGCATCCCCTACCTGGGGGTCGGGGGGCAGGCGGTGCTGCTCAAGAACCCCTCGCTCGACCGCGACCTGATCCGGGACAACCTCGCCGAGTTCGAGCGGGCGCTGGCCGAGGCGTTCGTCGCGCGGTTCGATGCGCTGCTGCCCTGACCCTGAGCGTTCGGGTATTCTGGTTTCCGGAGCGCACCGGTTGAGAGAACTCGAGTCGCCGATCGCCGTCGAGGTCAACCCGAACGGCCTCTTCATGGAGGGTCTCGTCGCCCAACTGCAGTTCCGGTTCGAGAACCGCTCCACCGACGAGAGTTTCGATGCCGAGGTGGAGGTGCGAGCGATCTTCCTTCCTGAGGGCTCGGGTATCGATCTCCGCCTGCCCCCGCGGCGCCAGGTCTCGCGCGTCATCGAAGCGCGCGTACCGCGGCGTCGCGACGGCTCTGCTGGCTGCGCGGGACACGTGCGCGTCAACGTCGCGCTCACCGTCCGGACCGCTGGCGACGGCTCCCACCGCTTCACCGGCGACTTCGACCTCACCATCCTCGCCCATGCGGAGACCCGCCAACAGATCAACGTCAACATCGGCAAGGTGATCGAAGAGGCGGGACCGGGCAGCATCAACGATGTGGATCTCTCGAACATGGTCCACCTACCCGGCAGCGTCTCGGTCAACGACCTGATCACCCAACCCCGCGCCGCCCGATTCGTGCCCGTGACGCTCGAGTACGGAGGCCCCGTCGCCCCCCCGGCCCCCCGACTGCTGCTTCGTGAGGGTCAGCCGCTCTTGCGCTGCACCATCATCCCGGAGGGAACAGCGGCCCGCGCTCTCGTGTTCGGAACCACATCGGTAGTCCTCGGTCGCAGCAGGAAGGAGGCCGATCTCGTCACATGGCTCCTCCCGCGATCCGACGAGAACGACCACCTCAGCGCCACTGTCTCTTCCCGCCACTGCCGCTTGCTGCTCGACCGCGAGGGTCCGCACGTCGAGAACATCTCTCGATCCTCGGCGACCTTGCTGGACGGCACTCCCGTCCGCGGGAAGTGTCCCCTCCCCACCGACCGCCCTTGCTCCTTGCGGCTGGGACGAGCGGTCGCACTCGAGCTTGAGCCCATCCCCAGCCCCGGGCCGCTGGCCGCCGACGTCCCGGCAGCGACACGGGATCGGTGGGAGTACTCCGCGCGCTCAGGCGTCGCCGCACTGCTCATTCGACGTACGGATGGGTGGCGCGATCGCGAGATCTACGCATGGCTGCTGGGCCCCGCTGTCGTGCCTCCTCTCGGCCTCCCGCTTGCGCCGCTCGAGTCGGGCCTCGCGGTATTCCCCCTCGAGGGCAAGCCAGCGTGCGATGTCGCTGGACTGGCGACGCGCGGCGCGCACCTGCTGCCGCTCCGGGAGGGCGACTCGCTCCAGTGGCAGGGGCGACTCTGCACCGTCGCCGCCCTTGCGCAGGATCTTGGATAGTCGGGGGTCCGGGGGGCTGCGCTCGAGCAGCGGTCGGAGCGGCCCCAGCAGCGAGTCCACGAAGGCGGGTCTCGTGCAATGCCGCGCGTGGCCGAGCCACGCGCAGGTGGAGTCGAGCAGGGCCCCCCGTACGTGGAACGACGACGCGAGCCTGCGGGCGAACTTTCGGAAGCGGCGGCGGACGCGCCTCACCCCCTCCTGCCGCAGGTGGATCGTGCGGGGGAAGACGCGGAAGCCCACCCAAGGCACCCCCTGGCTCGTCGGGAACAGATGCGACTTGCGCGGATGCGCGGTCAGGCGCAGGCGATCGAGCGCACTCGTGATCTCGTCTCGCGCTCTCCGCAGCCGGCCCGGCTCACCGTCGAGCAGTACGAGATCGTCGCAGTAGCGCGCGTACGCACGCATTCCCAGGCCGTCCTTGATCCGGTGGTCGACCGGGTCCAGGTAGACGTTCGCGCAGAATTGGGATGTCAGGTTGCCGATGGGGAGGCCGCGCGGGCGATCAAGCGCGGTCAGCAGGTCGTCCCCGGGGAAGAGGCGCCTCGGTGCCTCGTCGGAACTCCACGTGGCGAGGATGCGAGCGAAGAGCGCCAGCGTCCGCTCGCACCGGATCCGACGATCGAGCAGACCGAGCAGGATGCCGTGGTCGATCGAGGGGAAGTACTTCTCGATGTCGAGCTTGAGGCACCAGTCGCGGGTGCGTGCCCAGCGAGCCACGCGCGCGAGTGCGGCATGCGTACCCTTGCCGCGGCGGCACGCGTAGGAGTCGAAGATGAACGCCCGCTCGATGAGCGACTCGACGACCTGCACGAGCGCCTGGTGGACGACGCGGTCGCGGAAGGGCGCCGCGCAGATCGTGCGCTCCTTCGGGTCGGTAATGCGGAAGACGCGGTAGCCCTCCGGGCGCCATGTGCCAGAGCGGAGTTCCTCCTCGAGGTCGAGGGTGTTGGCCTCGAGGTCGAGCAGATAGCGCGCCACAGGTGCGGCGCCTCGCTTCCCTCGCGCCGCCTTGCGGGCCGCGGTCCAGAGGTTGTCGAACGAGCAGATGCGTTCGAAAGGGTCTACGCGAGCGTGCGCAGCCACCCGCCGACCTGCCTTCCGATCCCGACGCTCATCCGCGCGAAGTGCTCGATCTGCCGGCGGGAGAGGAGCCGGAGGTCGAGGGCGAGCCTCATCTCCTGCCTGAGCACTTCGAGATCGGTGTTGGCGTCACCCAACAGGGGCGCTTTGTGCGCCTTGGGCGCAAGGCTCGCACGGACCAGGTTCTCGAAGATCGCGTAGAGGCGCCGCTCGATCCGTTCGCCCAGCGTGAAGCGCATGCTGCGCGGGAATCGCGCGACTACGGGCACAGCCCAGAGCAACATCGCGCGGGTCTCCTCCACGACGACGGGCAGGCGGCCAGCGGCTCCGGAAAGTGCCCCGGCCGCCTTCCCTTGCGGGAGAGGCGGCCGGGCCATGCAGTCGTTCGGCGCGGGGATCTGCCCGCGCTCGGGACCCGGTCCGGGACTCCTCCTCTCGGCGCTCTCGGCGGGGCGGCTCATTCGAGACCCGGCCCGCCGACTCCGGCCGAAGGTGTGCTCGCGACGCGGAAGCCCAGGTTGTCGTTCCGGTTCGAGGGGTCGTTCCTGTTGCGGTTCGGCGCGCGGCAGTTGTCGGGGTCGTTGTTCCACGACCCGCCGCGCAGGACGCGGGGGCTGTCGCTGCGACCGGTGCCCCAACTTCCGCCCGCGCCGCATGCGCGGCGCGGGAAAAGGGTAAAAGGATCAAAGGGAAGAGGGTGACTCACGGAGTCCTCGCGACGCGGAAGCCCAGGAAGACGTCCCGGAACGAGGGGCCGTCCCCGAAGCGGAACGGCGCGCGGCAGCAGACGGGGAGGTCGAGCCACGACCCGCCGCGCAGGACGCGGGAACTCCCCTCCCGGTTCACGGGATTCTCCCTCGGCGACCGCTTGTAGTACTCCGTGTCGTACGCATCCTCGCACCACTCCCAGAGGTTGCCCAGCATGTCCTTGAACCCCCATGCGTTCGCCTCCTTGTCCCCCACACGATGCGCCGCGCCGCCGCTGTTGAGACGGTGCCACGCGATCCGGTCGAGCTCCCCGTACCTGTCCCCCGTCGTCACCGCGCGGCACGCGTACTCCCACTCCGCCTCCGTAGGGAGGCGGTAGCCGTAGTGCTTGCAGAAGGCCTGCGCGTCCTCCCAACTCACGCTCGCTTGGGGGTGCGCTTCGCTCGCACCACCCGGGTCGTCGTTGTACCTCGATGCGGCGACGAACTTCTTCCACTGGGCCACGGTCGTTTCCGTCTCGGCCAAGTAGAACGGATTCGTGATTCGTACTCGGTGGATGGGCTTCTCGTCCGAGTCCCCGTCTCCGCCCATCGCGAACTCCCCTGCCTCCACCAACCGGAATACGATGCCTGCGCGCGGGTCCTCGGCCTTGGCAGCCCAACCACCGGGCTTGCGCGGAGGTTCCAACGCGCGCCAGTACTGTGGGACGCGCGGGGCGGCGATGTGGGCCTTCCGAGCGGCGGCGAGGTGTTTCGCCGCCTCAGCGAAGCCCTTCGCGGCCTCCTCGTACCGGCCACGATCGTAAAGCGTGCTCGCGCCCGCCGACGCCGCGCTCGCGGCTGCGCGGGAGCGTTTCACATCCTCGACCTCGGCCCACTGTGCGCGGGCTTCGCCCTGCTCTCGCTCCCATGCGGCCCGCTCTCGCTCGGCTCCCGCCTTCGCCTCCGCGTGCGCCGCAAGCAGCGGCGCGAGCGTCTGGACCGCTCCGGCAAACCCCTGGCGCGCCCGGTCGAATCTGCCAGCATCGAACTCGCGGCCGGCGGCCTTCGCGTCCCGAACAACACGGGTGACCTGCTCCGCCACGGTTTCGGCGAGCGGCTTCGGAAGAGCGCCCTCGGCACTCTCCCAATTTTGCCGTGCAGCCTCGGCTTCCGACCGCGACCGGTCGTGCGTGGCGAGGAGCGGCTTCAGCGAGTCTGCCGCATGCGCCCACGCTTCGCGGGCCTCATCGAGCCTTCCAACGTCGAACGCGGGCACGGCGGCGTTCACGTTCTCGAAGAGAGTGCGGACCCGCGCCGCAACCGTATCCGCGAGCGGCGACGGCACCGCCCCCAAGGCCCCCTCCCACGTAGCCCTCGCCGCAAGGGCTGCGTCGCGAGCCTTGCGGTCTTCACGCAGCAGTGCATCGATGTTCGCGGCAGCCTGCGACCACGCCGTGGCAGCCTCCGGGAACCTCGCCTCCTCGAAGGCCACCGCCGCAATCTCGGCGCTGCTGCGCTCCTTTGCCAGTCGGGCGGCTACGGCGTCGTAGCACACGGCGGGAGCCGCCTTCGCGGCCTCTTCCCAGCGACCGCGCGCCTCGCGCGCAAGCTCCCGAGCGCGGTCATCTGCGCGCAGCGCCTCGGCTTGCGCCGAAGCCTTCCGGTAGAGGCCGAGGGCGCCCGCACCGCCCTGGCTCGCGAGGTCCTCCGCGGACTGCCAGTCGATCTCGATCCTGCGCTTGCGTTCGGCGAAGCCCTGGCCGTCGTCCAGACGCTGCACCTCGTCGCGCAGCAAGCGCGCCTCCGAGCGCGCGCGTGCGACATCGACGCGACTGGAGACGTCCTGGGCGGGGCCGGGGGGACCGGCCTCTCGCGGCCACTGCCAGAACGCGATGCCGGCGCCGAGGAATAGCACGGGCAGCCACACGAGTCGGCCGCGCTCGCGCGGCGGGGGGGGAGCCTCGCTCCGGGGGGGCGGCGGCTGGGGTGCCCGGAGGCTTCGGGCGAGATGGGTAGCGCTCGGCGGGCGCGCGGCCGGTTCCTTCGCAAGAGCGCCCAGCAGCGAGTCGGCCGTGTGCACGGGCAGCCCTGGCACGGGGGCGGGCTCCACGCGGAGGATCTGGTGGACGAGGTCTCCCGTGGTGAACGGCGGCTCCCCGTTCAGCGCCTCGTAGAGCGTCGCCGCGAGGCTGTAGACGTCGTTCGATGAGTCGTTCTGGCCCGCGATCTGCTGCGGGCTCATGTAGGGGAGCGTGCCCGAGGAGTCCTTCCCGGTGAGCCGGGTCATCGTGTCCCGCATCTCCCGCGCGATGCCGAAGTCCATCAGGTAGGCGCGGTCGGAGGCGTCGACGATGACGTTGCTCGGCTTGATGTCGCGGTGGAGCACGCCGCGCTCGTGCGCGTGATCGAGGGCCACGGCGAGGCCGTCGGCCCAC
>Ga0187893_10004575_pt1 | contig 26106 bp, 24 predicted proteins | sample MA1701074metaG_FD_139574 | JGI IMG/M metagenome (GOLD analysis project Ga0187893, IMG submission 139574) | White microbial mat communities from a basaltic lava cave in the Kipuka Kanohina Cave System on the Island of Hawaii, USA - MA170107-4 metaG ... | reverse complement strand
TCCCAAGGGTTCGGCTGTTCGCCGATTAAAGTGGCACGCGAGCTGGGTTTAGAACGTCGTGAGACAGTTCGGTCCCTATCCGCCGTGGGCGCAGGAGACTTGAGGGGATCTGTCCCTAGTACGAGAGGACCGGGATGGACGAACCACTGGTGTACCGGTTGTTCCGCCAGGAGCACCGCCGGGTAGCCAAGTTCGGTAGGGATAACCGCTGAAAGCATCTAAGTGGGAAACCCGCCCCAAGATCAGGTCTCCCCGAGGAACTTCGGTTCCTCCTGAAGGGCCGTCCGAGACGAGGACGTCGATAGGCCGGAGGTGGAAGCGCGGCAACGCGTGGAGCTGACCGGTACTAATCGCCCGTGAGGCTTGACCACCTGCTTCCTCGCGAAGCAGGCTCGAGCTTCGTCCATTGCATTGCTCCGCTGGACCCAGAAACCCATTCGGTTGCAAAGACCGACAGTCTCTTTCGATTCATCCCACCGTCCATGGAGCGGGGGCCACACCCGTTCCCATTCCGAACACGGAAGTTAAGCCCCGCATCGGCGATGGTACTGCCAGGTTTCCTGGTGGGAGAGTAGCTCGACGGTGGGACCTCTCAGCACGGCGCCGGCCCGCTCGCGCGGGTCGGCGCCGTGTTCGTTTCGGCCTCGCATTACGGCTCGTCTGAAACGACGCTCTCCCAGGTCCAGACGAGCTCGCGCAGGCGCGCGTCCTCCGTCGGAAGCGGTGTCGCGCCGCCGTCGGCGCCCTCGAGGCGTGCCTGCCCGGTCGCGAGGTCGAGGACCGTGAGGCCGCGGCTCGAGCGGAGCGCGATCTCCCGCGGCCGCGCGAGGGAACCCGTGAACTGGAACAGCTCGCGCTCCGGATCCGGCGCGAAGCTCGCGCCACCCGCGCCTCCGCTGAGCCCGGCCAGCACGCGGCCCCGGAGCTCCGCGAGGCCGAGCGGCTCCGGCCAGTCCCCCCGGATCCCCTTAACGACGAGCGGGATGCGGGTCTGCTCGTCGGCGAGCGACTGGCCGTGGCCGAGCATCCCGTCCTCGTAGAAGGCCTGCCCGTGGTCGGCGGTCACGAGGACGGCGCTGTCGCCCACGTGCTCGTGCCAGAGCGCGAGCAGCTCGCCGATCGCGCGGTCCACGTTTGCGGCAGCCTGCAGGTACGTCTCGAACACGCGCCCGGCGTTCCAGGCCCGGATCTCCGCGCGCGAGACGGGTATCACGCCGAGCAGAGGCTCGAGCTCGGCGTGGTGATACGGGAAGTGCGTGTCGACCAGGTTCACGTACAGGAAGACCGGCCGCGGGTCGTCGCGGGTCGACTCGAGGTAGGCGCGCACCTGCTCGAGGACCACGCGCCACGAGACCTGGAGACTGACCGTGAGCGCAGTGCGCGAGGTCCTGCGCTCCGGGCTCGAGCGCGCGTCGACGAAGAAGTCGGCCCGCTCGAATCCGACCAGGTCGGGCCCGCCGTGCGTGTCGTCCTGCCCCGACACGTAGGCGACGCGATAGCCCCGCCGCTTGAAGTCGTCGATCAGCGTCGGGGCGCCGGCGACCGGGCGGATCCGCCCCTGGAAGAGCTGGGCGCGCGAGATCCAGGTGGACGGGTTGTGCGCGAACGCGCGCTGGGACAGCGAGCCGAGCGCCGCGAGCCGCTCGAGGCTGGGGGTGACCGGCTGCCCGCCGTGCTTCCGGCCGATCAGATCGCCGCGGAAGCTCTCGAGGAAGATCAGCAGGAACGACGGCTGCGCCGGGGACTCGGCCCCGACCGGCGGCGCGGAGGGCATGCGCCAGTCCGCCGGCCGGTCTCCGCCAACCCCGTTCTCGTCGATCCCGTTGCCGGGGATCTCGACCGCGAAGGGATGGATCGCTGGGTCGAGCGGCGCCCGGTCCGTGGGACGCGACAGCCAGCCGAAGCCGTCGCGGTCCCAGTCCGTGGCCGTCCGGACCAGCGTGCGGAGCGCGAGGCCGCTCGGTTTTCGCTCGAGGCCGTAGGCGACGACCGGCCAACGCTGGCTGGCGACGTGGAGGAGCAGCCCGCCGCAGAGCGCGGTCGCCGCCGCGAGGGCAGCGAGCTTCCCGAGCGCGGGCGGTGCGAGCTCGCGCGGCGCGAGCCTCGTTTCGAGGCGCCGCGCCGCGGCGACCGCGAGGGCGACCCCGGCGCCGGCCGCCACGAGGCCGAGGAGCGCCCCGGGCGCCTCGCTGATCGCGGTGAGCACCGCCCCGGACACGCTCCCACCGGCGAGCTCGATCAGCACGTCGAGCCCGAGCACCCGCCCGAAGACGCGGTGGAGCTGGTGCGACACCACGTCCAGCGTGACGGGGACCAGGACGGCCAGGCCCGCGGCAAAGGTGATGCGCGGCAGACCGGCGAGCCGCAGGGTCCGCGCCAGCGCGAAGGCGATCGCGAAGCCCGCCGTGATCAGGAACGCATCGAGCAGCGCGCCGCCGGCCACGAAGGCGAGCCACGCACCCGCGCCGGACAGGCGGGGCGAGTTGTACCCGCCGCCGAAGTAGCCCGTGCTCATGCCGAGCACCAGCACATCGAGGGCGAACACGACGGCGCAGCCGAGCGCGAGCAGCGGCAGGCCGGTGGCGACGCGACGCCGGCGGCTCATCGGCAGTAGCGGACCATGTGCGCCCACGCGTCGGAGATCCACTGCGTCGCGGCGGCCTCGAGCGGACCCGTGTCGGGCCCGCCCGCGGAGCCGTCGACCAGGAACAACGTCACGGGCACCGCGCCCCGGAGCAAGCGCCGGGGCGCCGCGCGCAGCAGCGCCGGGAAGACGTCCGCCGTGGGTCGCCCGTCGTACGCCCAGGCCCAGGCGACGACCCGGCTCGGGCTCCGGGTGCGGTCGATCGCGAGGTGCACCTTGAGCACGCCCGATCCGGTCTCGAGCTCGAGCACCTCGTGGGACTCGGGGTCGAAGGAGCCGGCGAGCACGCCGCGCGGCGACGCCTGGCCCGGGTCGAAGCTGCGGACGATCCAGAAGCGCGGCGCGTTGCCGCCGTCCCCCGGGCCCGCGAGCTCGCCCTCCGTCCACAGCGTGATCTCGCTCGGGCGCGCCGGGCGCTCGGGCGTGCGCCGGGCGCGCGAGGCCGTGGGCCGCGAGCCGGGGATCGCGAGCGTGAGCGTCAGCATGTCCGGGTGCCGGCAATCGTCGGTGCGGCGCGGTCGCACCTGCTCGAGGGCGATCGGCACGAGCGCGGCGCCGAGCAGGAGCAGGAGCCAGCGCGTGTAGCGCGTCGAGAGTGCGATCACGCGTCGTTCGCTCGGCCGAGCGATTGTCCCGCGATTGCGAGCTGCGTGAACAGCACGATCACGAACGTGGCGACGCCCGACGCCGGATGGAAGAAGCTGTCGATGAACCAGCTGCCGAAGTGGTACGTGAGTACGACGAGGATCGTGACGCGGACGACGTTGGCGACGATCGCGAGGAGCGGCGCCGTGACGAGGAGGGCCGCGCGCCGCAGGTTCCCGCGCGCGATGCAGGCGAGAACGAACGCCACCGACGCGGCTGCATAGAGGGTGGCGAAGCCGCTGCAGGCGTCCGAGACCACGAAGGTGCGGTCCGGCAGATGGAGGACGGTCGCCTCGCGCAGCACGGTGTACCCGACCGCTTCGAGGATCCGCTCGACCGCGTCGGCGGTGATGTGGCGCAGCTGCATGTCCGTGGCGAGCGTGCGAGGCATCGGGAGCATCAGCCACGACGCGGCCAGCGGCACCAGGAGCGCGCGCGTGCGCCGCACGCCGAGCAGGCTGAGCGAGAGACCGGGGAGCGTCATCAGGAGGCCCACCGTTGCGACGTAGCCGCTCCCGACGGAGCCATCGAGCACGGCGAGCGCCGCGCCCAGGGCGACGAGCGGGAGCCCCCAGGCCGAGGCCTCGGCCCGGCCGGGCTCAGCGTCCCGGCGGAGCGTGCGGTGGACGAGGTACGCGAGCAGGAAGGGCACGAAGAGGCCGTGCTCGTTGCTCCACACACTCGCCGTCCAGTGCCGGTAGAGCCAGAGCCACGTCGTCGCGAAGAGCCCGACCCAGAGCGCGCCCACGAGGGCGACGCCCGGCGGAACGCGGAGCGCCGGAGCCGCGTCGGGGCGCGCCGCGACGCGCGCGTCGTGCAAGAGGCGCCACGCGAGCACCGCGGCGAAGGTCACGATCCCGGCGGCGAGCGAGCCGAGCCAGTGCTTCGGGACGAGCGGGCTCACCGCAACCACCGCGCCCGCCAGGGCGGCGAGCGCCAGCTCCGGCAGGAGGCGCCGGCCGGGCTCTGCGTTCACGCGGATCGGAGGGGAGGGTTCGCTCAAACGGCTGGCGCGGCCGGGCTCGGGGGCCCGTGACGAAGGTGAACCGCGGAGGTTTGCATACGGCCGGCCTGGGTGCCCGGGGCGGCGCCGCTCAGCGGAAGCGCTCGAGCAGGTAGACGGCGAGATCGCCGCGCTCGTTCTCGGCGAGCGCGACGGCCGGCATCGGCGGCGTCGGCGCGGCGAGGAACGCAGTGAGGCCCGCGAGATCGTGGCGGCTCGCGAGTTCTTGGAGCGGCACGCTGACCACGCCCGGCCCCGCCTGCTCCGCGACGTGGCAGCCCGCGCAGCCGAGCGCCCCCCAGTGCGCCTCTCCGCGGGCCGCGCGCTCCGTCCGCTCCCCCGGCGCGAGCGCGGCGAGTGGGTCGGGGCGCGCGGCGGCCTCCGCCGCGGGGGCCGGCGCGGCGCCGCCCCTGGCGCCATCCGATCGCTTCACGCGGTACACCACGCCGCCGTAGTCGTCGGAGACGAAGAGCGTGCCGTCCGGGCCCTCCGCCACGTCCACCGGCCGGCCGGCCACGTCCTCGTTCTCGAGGAAGCCGACGAGGAAGTCCTCCTCGCGGATCGTCCCGTCGGGAGCGAAGCGAAGCGCGACGACCTTGTAGCCGTCCTTCCGCGTGCGGTTCCAGGAGCCGTGGAGTGCGACCAGCGCGCTGTCGGGCAGGCGCTCCCAGTTCGCCTCGCTCCGGAGGAACACGATCCCGAGCGGCGCGTTGTGGGCCGCGAAGCCGTGCGCCGGAGGGAGGGCCGCCGCCGCTCGCGCCTCGTTCCCGGGGCCCAGGTCGGGATCGAGCTGCCGGTCTCCGTTCGCGACGGGCCAGCCATAGTCGCCCCCCTCGACCACGCGGTTCAGCTCGCACGGCGGGAAGTCGTCCCCGAGGAGGTCGCGCCCGTTGTCGGTCGCGTAGAGCTCGCCGGTCGCCGGCCGCCAGTCGAAGCCCACGGCGTTCCGGAGCCCGCGCGCGTACACCTCGCCGGCCGATCCGTCGATCCGAAAGCGGAGCAGCGCCGCGCGCCGCTCGTCCTCCTCGAGGCAGACGTTGCAGCTCGAGCCGACCGACACGTAGAGGAAGCCGTCGGGTCCTACCCGGACGGTCCGCGTCCAGTGGTTCCCGCCCGAGGGAAGGCCCGTGACGATCCGCTCGAGCTCGCCGGACACCTTTCCCGTCGCGACGTCGAAGCGCACCCGTGCGACGGCGGAGCCCTCGCCGACGTAGAGGAAGCCGTCGTGGAGGTCGATCCCGTGCGGCCGGTCGAGGCCGGCGAGGAGCGTCTCCTGTGCGTCGGGCCGGCCGTCCTGGTCCGCGTCGCGGGCGAGCCGGACGATCGTGCCCTCGCGCGGCACGCTCACGAGAAGGTCGCCCGCGGGCGTCGGCCGCAGGAAGCGCGCCTTCGGCACGAGCGCGTAGCGGCTCACGGAGTAACCCTCGGCCACGCGGATGCGGGAGCCGACTGCCTCCTCGGGCGGCGCTTCGCCGCCCCAGCCGAACAGGCTGTTCAGGATGGGCGCGTTCACCGCGAGCCGTTCGGGAAGGAGCCGGCAGGCGAGGAAGCCGGCGACGACGAGGAGGCCGAGAGCGAGCGCGACGCGGAGCAGCCAGCGCATGGGGGCGCCGAGCATATCGGTTCGGCGCGAGAGACGGCGCGTCCCCCTCGGGGGCCGGCTTGACTCCGTGGCCTCGCCGAGGCACCTATTCGCGCTCTTCGAGCCGAGGGGTGGATGGCGCAGCGCATTCGCAAGGGCGACCTGGTGCAGATCATGACCGGAAACAAGAAGGACCGCGGCAAGCAGGGTCGCGTGCTCGCCGTGGACCTCGCGGGCGGGCGCGTCCGCGTCGAGGGCGTCCGCGTCCAGAAGCGCCACCTGAAGCCCGGGCGCCAGGGCGCGCGTACCGGCGGGATCGTCGAGCGCGAGGGCTTCGTGCACGCCTCGAACGTGCGACTCGTGGATCCGAAGGGCGGCAAGCCGAGCCGCGTGCGCGTCGAGGTCAAGGATGGGCGCCGCGTCCGCGTCTTCGTGAAGAGCGGCGAGGCCGTGCCCGAGCCGGCCGGCCGGGCGTAGGAGACGCGATGGCGAAGAAGGGCAAGCGCGAGAAGATCAAGCTCGAGTCCTCGGCGGGCACCGGCCACTTCTACACCACGACGAAGAACCGCACGACCACGCCGGACAAGCTCGAGTTCAAGAAGTACGACCCGGTCGCCCGCAAGCACGTCGTCTACAAGGAGACGAAGCTCAAGTAGACGCGCGCGGCTTCGCGGCGCCCGCCTCGTCGAAGGCGCGCGCCAGCACCTCGGCGGGCGGCGTCCGCCCGCAGAAGAGCCGGATCTGCTCGACCGCCTGCTCGACGAGCATCCACTTGCCTGACACCGGGCGCGCGCCTCGCGCCCGCGCGTCCTTCAGGAGCCGCGTCTCGGGCGGGTCGTAGACGGCATCGAGCACCACGGCGCCCTGGCGCAGCACGGACGCCGGCACCGGCGACACCTCGCTCGCGAGGCCGACCGAGGTCGTGTTCACGAGCACCTCGTAGTCGAGCTTCTCGAGCGCTTCGAGCGGCCCGGCGTCGTCCGCGCCGAGATCGCGCGCGAGCGCCTCGGCGCGCGCGGTCGTCCTGTTCAGCACGCACACGCGCGCCCCGCGCTCGCGCAGCGCGAAAGTGGCGGCGCGCGCCGTGCCGCCGGCGCCGAGCACGACGGCGCGGCGGCCCCCGAGCTCGGTCTCGCGCTCGAGCGCGCGCGCGAGGCCGAGCCAGTCGGTGTTCGCTCCGTAGAGTCGCCCGTCGCGGAGGGTCACGGTGTTCACCGCGCCGATCCGGCGCGCCGTCTCGTCCACGTCGTCGAGGAGCGGGAGGACGCTCTCCTTGTGCGGGATCGAGACGGCGAGCTGGCGCACGCCGAGTGCCCGCGCGCCGGCGATTGCCTCCGCAAGCCGCGCCGGCGGCACGTCGAAGGCGAGGAACACCGCGTCGAGCCCGAGCGCGGCGTACGCCGCGTTGTGCATGGCGGGTGAGCGCGTGTGCGAGGCGGGATGCAGCACGATCCCGCAGAGCGCGGTGGCCGGCGAGATCATGCTCTTCAGCTCCCCGGCAGCACCAGCACCTTGCCCTGCGCGGACGGGCGCTCGAGCGCGTCGAACGCGGCCGGCACCGCGGCGAGGCCGATGCGATCGGTGATCAGTGCGGTGGGGTCGAGTTCGCGCCGCTCGAGGAGCTCGACCGTGCGCTCGAAGTCGCGCCGCTCATAGGCCAGCACGAAGTGGACGGACGCCTCCTTCAACACGGCGAGGCCGGGCTGGATCGTGTCGGGCGTGATGCACACGCCCGCCACCACCACGCGCCCACGGAAACGCACGCGGTCGACGCACTCCTGGATCAGGCCACGCGCGCCGACCGCCTCGAAGACGACGTCCGCACCGTCCGGCGCTATGCCCGCGAGCACGGCTGCGAGCTCCTCGCGCTCGGGATCCACCACGCGCGTCGCGCCGAGCCGCTCCGCGAGCGCGCGGCGGCCCGGCGCGCGCTCCGAGACGATCACCTCGCGAGCGCCCAGGTGCCGCGCCCAGAGCGCGATCGCGATGCCGATCGGCCCCGCGCCGATCACGAGGCACGTCTCGCCCGGCCGCACGCGCGCCACTGCGACGGCGTGGAGGCCGACGGCGAGCGGCTCCACGAGCGCGCCGCGCTCGGCGTCCACACCGCCCGGCAGGCGCACGACCTCGTGCGCCGCCACGGCCACGTACTCGGCGTATGCGCCCGGCGCCTGACCGAGGCCGAGCGCGCGCTGGGTCTTGCAGTAGACGCCGAGGCCTTCGCGGCAGCGCTCGCAGCGGCCGCACGAGAGCGTCGGGAGCGCGCACACGCGCTCTCCGGTGCGGAGGCCCCCGGCACCCTCGACGACCTCGCCCGCGAACTCGTGGCCCATGATCGAGCCGGCGGGCAGGAAGCCCGCCTGGTGGACGTGGAGGTCGCTGCCGCAGATGCCGCAGGCCGCCACGCGCAGCACCACCTGCCCGGGCTCGGGTCGGGGATCCGGCACCTCCTCGACGGCCAGACGGCGCGGACCGGCGACGACCACGGCGCGCATCGCGCACCTCCGATGGAGCGCCGAGATTACAGTAGACTGCGGCGGCCGAAAGCACGGAGGGGAGCTTGGCGCGCGTCGCGATCCTGATGGGGAGCCCGAACGACTACGAGGAGATGAAGGCGGCCGAGGACGTGCTCGCGCGGCTCGCCGTCGAGACCGACGTGCGCGTGATCTCCGCGCACCGCACGCCCGAGCGGCTCGAGCGCTTCCTCGCGGGCGCCGAGGACGCCGGCATCGAGGTCGTGATCTGCGGCGCGGGCGGCGCGGCGCACCTCGCGGGCGTGACCGCGGCGCACACGCTGCTGCCCGTGCTCGGCGTCCCGATCCAGAGCTCGCCGCTCTCGGGCCTCGACTCGCTGCTCTCCACGGTGCAGATGCCGGGCGGGATCCCCGTCGCGACCTTCGGCATCGGGAAGTCGGGCGCGAAGAACGCGGGCCTCTTCGCCGCCGCGATCCTCGCGCGCCGCGATCCGGCGCTCGCGAAGCGCCTCGCGGAGTTCCGCGCCCAGGAGTCCGCGAAGGTGCCGGAGAAGCCCTAGAGGGCGCGAAGGCTGGCGAGCGGCATCTCGAAGACCAGCGCATCATGGCATGCTGTGCGAGTGTGCGTGCGTCGCCTCGCGGCGGGATTCGGGCTGTCGCTGCTGCTCGCCGCCGCTGCCGCGAGTTCGGAGCCTCTACCGGAGCCGGGAGAGGCCAATAGCCACGCGCGTTACCTCGAGGTGCTGCACGAGGCCCAGGAGCGGCGCGCGGACGAGCTGCTCGCCCGCTACGAACGTCGCTTGGCCGAAGCGCCCCACGACGCCGTCGCGGCGGTCGAGCGCTGCCGCTTCCTCGGGGCCGGGTTCTTCGATCCCGAGACCGAGGAGAACCCGCGCCACGAGGAGTTCGTCGCGTGCGTTTCGAGCCTGGAGCGGGACTTCGCTGACGACCCCGTCGCTCGCGTCTACGGGATCGAGGAGCGCTGGGGCGACGAGGCGCGCGAGGCCGCGGAGACGTTCCTCGCAGAGCCGCCGGCGGCCGCGGAGCCGAAGCACCTCGCGGCGGTCCACGCCCACCTCGCCCGCGTGGGTGAGGCAAGTGAGTGGGAAGGCGTGGCCTCGCACGCCGAGCAGGCGATGGCGCTCGACCCCTCGCTCGACCTGCGCCTGCTGTTGGCGCGCGCCCGGCAGTACGCTGGCGACGGCGAAGGGGCGCGCGCGGCACTGCGCGAAGGCCTGCTTACGACGGAGGCGCGCTGGGAGCTCGAGCAGAAGGCGGCGCTTCTCCTCGAGCTCGGGGCCATCGCCGACGCGCGCGCCGCGTTTCGCGAGGCGGAGAGCCGCGAGGGCGTTCTCGGGCACCGCGCCGAATACGCACAGACGCTCACCGCCGCTGGCGAGATCGACGCTGCGCGCGCGGTCTGGGCGGAGGCCGGCGAGGGCTGGCTGAGCAACGAAGATCTGCGCGCTCGCTTCGACTTCGAGCTCGCCCACGGCGGCGCCGCCTCGGCGCGCGCCGCCTACGACGCGCTTCGAGCCCGCGGCTGGGACCAGGATCCCCTCGGCGCGGACCGACTCGCTCTGCTCACGGCCCACCCGGCCGCGGCGTGGAAGCTCGAGGACGCTACGCCGCTGGCCCTCGTCATTCTCATGGCGTTCGTCGTCAGCCTGCTTCCCGCGCTCTGGATCCTGCCCGTGGCGTGGGCGGGGCTCGCCCGGCAGAGCCGCCTTGCTCCGGAGGCCGCGCGGGGTTTCGGCCTACACCACGCCTGGGCCGTGAGCGCGCTGGTGCTGCTCACCGAGGTGCTCACGGCCCTAGCGTACTTCCAGTGGAGCGAGGAAGACCTCACGTCGCTCGCTCCCGGGGTTTTCGCGCGCTACGCGCTGGTGAGCACGGTGGCGTCGCTCTGCGCGGTTCTGTTCGTCGTCCGTGGGCGGCTGAGTGGGCTGCTGGGCCGCGGCGCCTGGAGCTGGCGGCGCACCGTCGGCGCCGCAGTCGCTGGGATGATCGCGCTGCAAGCGGGCTTCTGGCTCGCCGAGCAGGCGACCGGTTCGAGCGGGAGCGATCCGGTCACCGAGGAAATGGTGCGCTCCGTAACCCTGCACTACGGGCTCGACGCCAGCCTGATCCTCGTCGCTCTCGTCACACCCGTGACCGAGGAGCTCGCCTTCCGCGGCGTGCTGCTCTCCGCCTTTGGGCGCGCGCTCGCGCCACGCTGGGCCAACCTCGCTCAGGCCCTGCTGTTCGGCCTCGCGCATGCCCACCCCCTGGTGACGCCGTTCACGTTCGCCATGGGGCTCCTCGGCGGGTGGATGACGCGCCGTTCGGGCACGCTGCGGCCCGTCCTGCTGATGCACATCCTCAACAACGCGGCCGCCTGCGCCGCGCTGGCGGTCTAGGCCTCGCCGCGCGTGCGCGCCAGCGCGGTCTTCAGGTCCTGCCAGACGAGGCGCCGGTTCTCCTCGGTGTACTGCCGCAGGATGAAGGCGGGATGGAAGGTCGGCATCACGGGGATGCCGCGGTATTCCTGCCAGGTGCCGCGGAGCCGCGTGATCGAGACGTCGCGGCCGAGCAGCACGCCGGTCGCGGGCCTGCCGAGCGTGACGATCACCTTCGGCGCGACGGCGTCGATCTGCGCGTCGAGGAAGGGCCGGCAGGCGGCGATCTCGTTCGCGAGCGGCTCGCGATTCCCAGGCGGTCTGCACTTCACGATGTTGCAGATGTAGACCGCCGAGCGCGGGAGGCCCATGCCGCGCTCGATCATCCGGGTGAGGAGCTCGCCCGCCCGCCCCACGAAGGGGAGCCCGCGCTTGTCCTCCTCGGCGCCCGGGCCTTCGCCGACGAACAGGATGTCGGCGTCCGGGTCGCCGTCGCCGAACACGATCGTGGTGCGCCCCTCGCAGAGCGGGCAGCGGCGGCAGTCCCCGAGGCGCGCGCGCACCTCCTCGAGCGTCGGGCGCGGTCCGCGCGCCCCTGCGAGCAGTTCGCCTTGCCCCGCGACCGGAGCGGCCAGCGCGGGCGCAGAGACGTCGCGCGGCGGGGCTTCGCGCGCCGGCGCCGCGCTCGGCTCGGGCGGCGCGGCCTCGACGCCCTCCTCGAGCCACTCGGCGAGCCAGGCGCGCGAGGCCGCGAGCGCGGCGCGGAGCTCGGCCGCGAGCTCTCCCTCCGGCGCGCCGCTGCCCGCCCTCATCCCGCGCCCTCGCTCGCGAAGGCCCGCTCGAGGAGCCCGACCGCCGCGCTCGGCGGGAGCGCCGCTTCGCCCTTCTTCTCGAAGTCGAGCGGCTCCTTGCCGTGGCGCTGGTGGAGGATCTTCTCCTTCACCTCGAACTCGAAGCCGGGATCGTTTGCGTCGTCGTGGCACGCGCCGCACACCTGGAGGATCACGCACGAGCCGCACTTGTCGCTGAGCTTCACGATCGTGCCGCGCTTCGGCGCGTCGGGTGCGACGTGGTCGCCGCCCGGTCCGTGGCACGACTCGCAGCCGACCCCCGCGAGCGCGGGCGGGCCCGCGCCGAGCGTGAAGCCGCCCGGCCGGCCGAGGCCCGTGCTGTGGCAGCGGACGCAGTCCGCATCAAAGGCCTTGCCCTTCGCCTCGAGCGTCGCGAGCGCCTGCGCGTGCGGGTGCTTCGACCACGCGGCGTGCTCGTCGGCGTGGCAGCTCTGGCAGGCCTCCGAGCCCACGTACTTCGCGGCGGACGGGAGCAGGTCCTTCCGCGGCGCGCGGCGCTCCGCGAGGAGCTTCGCGCGCTCCGGAGCGGGCAACGCGAGGTTCGCGCGGTTCGCCGCGTGCGAGACGCGCGGCAGGAAGGCCGCGTACTCGAAGCCGAGCGAGTGCTCCGGGTTGTGGCAGCTCTGGCAGACCGCCTCGTACGCGTGCCCGGGCGCGTGCGCGGGAGAGAGGTGCGGGCCGCCGCGGCCGTGGCAGGTCTCGCAGCCTACGTTCTCGAGGTTCGGGTCGGGCTGCGCCACCTGGTAGCCGCCCGGTTGGCCGTAGCCCACCACGTGGCAGCTCACACACTCGCCGTCGTGGTCTGCGCCGTGCCGCACCAGCGTGTCGTACGCGCTCGCGTGGTTCGTGAGCTCCCAGGTCTCGGTCTCCGACTCGTGGCAGACGCCGCACACCTCGTTTCCGCTGTAGCCGGTCCGATGGAGCAGCATCGGGACGCGCGCGCCCGCGAGCTTCGCGAGCCGCATCTGGGTCAGCGCCGCGTCGCGCTCGCCCGACCAGCCGTCCGTCCGCGAGACGAGGCGGCCCTCGGGGTCGATCAGGAAGATCACGGGCACGCCCTGGAGCGCGGAGTACTTGCTGCGGATGCTGGCGTCGTGGTCGAGGAGCACGGGGAAGAAGTCGATCCCCTCCTCGCGCAACGATTCCTCGACGCCGCTGGTGCCGTTCGCGATCGAGACGCCCACCAGGGCCGGCCGCGTCGCCTCGGGCAGCTCCGCGAGCACGCCCTTCAGGAAGCGCAACGCCTCGTGGCAGTGTGGGCAGGTGTGGAGGAAGAACATCAGGATGGCGCCTTTGCCGCGCAGGCTCGCGAGCTCGAAGCGCTCGCCGCCGGCGAGGCGCTCGGCGGAGAAGTCCGGCGCGAGCGGGCGGCTCACGGGGTCGGCGCCGTCCGCGCCCGGGAGCCGCAGCTGCTCGCGGAGTCCCCGCTCCACGACGGCCGCCGGGTCGGTGCCCTCGTCCGGGAAGTACTCCTCGCCGTAGACCAGGTTGCCCTGCGCGTCGGTGAGGAGCAGCCAGACCGGCCGCGAGATGCCGATACGCCGCGCGAGCGCGCGCCCGGGGTCGGAGAAGCTGCGGAGCGCGAGCCCGTGCGTCGCGAGGAAGCTCCGCGCCGCGGCCGGATCCGCGCCGGCGACGCCCGCGAGCTCGAAGTTGTTCTTCGCGCGCTCGTCCGCGATCGCGGCCACGGCGCGCGCCACCACGGGCGCGCTCTCTGCCTGCGGGTCGAAGCCGAAGAGCAGCGTGCGCTTGCCGAGCAGCGCGGCGGTGGACCAGGCGGCGCCGTCGAGGTCGTGCCCCTCGAAGGCGGGGAGTGGGCGCGTGCGCCGCTGGTCCGAGGCGGCGGCCGGCGCCGCCGCCGCGGGCTCCGCGGCGGACGCGTCGGCCGCGGCGAGCGGGGCGGAGTCGGGCTCGGAGCAGCCGCCCGCGAGCACGGCCCCGAGCAACACGAGGGCGAGAGCGGCGAACGAGGGGCCGGCGAACGGATGCCCGGGAGCGCGCACGGGCGGAGAGTAACGAGCCCGGGTGTGGACACCACGGAGCGCGCACGGGCCGCGCATGCACGTTCCGAGCCGTTCTCCTAGCTTCGCGCGTCCCATGAAGCGCGGCGTGCGGGTGAAGGTCTCGGGCTGGGGGCGCGTCCCGGTGCGCGAGGCGGAAGAGGTCCTCGACGAGGACCTGCGCGCTGCGGTCGAGGGCGCCTCGCTCACGCGCGGGCTCGGCCGCTCGTACGGCGACGCCTCGCTGCCGCGCCGCGAGGGCGCGCGCGTGGCGGCGAGCCGGCGCGCCGACCGGCTCCTCGCGTTCGACCCCGAGAGCGGCGTGCTGCGCGCCGAGGCCGGCCTCTCGCTCGCGCGCCTCCACGAGCTCTTCCTGCCGCGTGGCTTCGCCTCACCCGTCGCGCCGGGCACGGAGCACGTGACGCTCGGGGGCATGGTCGCGGCGGACGTCCACGGCAAGAACCACCACGGCGCCGGAACGTTCGGCGCGCACGTACGGGCGCTCCGGCTCGGGCTCGCCGACGGGCGCGAGCTCGAGGTGAGCGACGCGCACGAGCCCGAGCTGTTCCACGCGACGCAGGGCGGCATGGGACTCACTGGGCACGTGCTCGAGGTCGAGCTCGCGCTGGAGCGCATCCCGAGTCCCTGGATCCGGCAGGAGACCGAGCCGCTCCGCGACCTCGACGAGCTGCTGGAGAAGCTCTCCGCTGCGAGCGCGACCTGGCCCAACACCGTCGTCCATGTGGATCCGCTCGCTCGCGGGAGGCACCTCGGCCGCGGTGTGTTGGTGAAGGCACGCTGGGCTGCGCCGGACGAGGCGCCCGCCGCGCCGCCGCGGCCCCGCCGCCGGCTCACGCTGCCCGTGGACCTCCCCGACTGGGCGCTGAACCGCACCAGCGCGCGGCTCGTGAACGAGGCGTACCGGCTCACGAACGGGCGGTCGCGCGCCTCCCTCGTGGCGCCCTGGACCTTCTTCCATCCGCTCGACTTCCTGCTCGAGTGGAATCGCGGCTACGGGCGCCGCGGCTTCACGCAGTACCAGGCCGTGATCCCGCGCGAGGCCGGGCGAGACGCGGTGCGCAGCCTGTTCGAGACGCTCGTCGCGAGCGGCGAGCCTGCGTTCCTCTGCGTGGTGAAGGACTTCGGCGCGGAGGGCCGGGGCCTGCTCTCCTTCCCGCGGCCCGGCACCACGGCCTCCATCGACCTGCCGCTCCGCGGGGCGCGCACGCAGGCGCTCGTGGACGCGTTGAACGGCGTCGTGATCGAGGCCGGCGGGCGCGTCTACCTCGCGAAGGACGCGCTCACCCGGCGCGAGCACCTCGCGGCGATGGAGGGTCCGCGGCTCGCCGCGTTCGACGCGGTGCGGCGCCGCTTCGACCCGCAGCGGTGTCTGTCGAGTGCGCTCGCGGTGCGCCTGCTGGGCGACCCGCCGTGAAGGCCGTGCTGTTCGGCGCGACGCGCGGCATCGGCCGCGCGCTCGCGCGCGCGCTCGCGGAGCGCGGCGCGACGCTCTTCCTGCTCGGACGCGACGAGGCCGCCCTCGTGCGGAGCGCAGCCGACCTCCGCCTGCGCGGCGCTGCCTCGGCCGAGTTTGCGCGTTGCGACCTGTTCGAGCCCGCCGGCTTCGAGCCCGCGCTCGCTCAAGCCGACGCGGCGCTCGGCGGCTTCGACACCGTGATCCTCTCCGCCGGGATCCAGGAGGAGCAGGGCGCGCTCGAGCGCGATCCGGAGCTGCTCGAGCGCATGCTCCTCGCCGACTTCGTGCACAGCGTGCGCTTCTGCGAGGCGGCGCGGCGGCGCCTCCTCGCGCGGGGCGGCGGCACGCTCTGTGTGCTCTCCTCCGTGGCCGGTGACCGGGCGCGGGCGCCCGTCGCGCTCTACGGCGCGGCGAAGGCGGGCCTCTCGCACTACCTCGAGGGGCTCGATCACGCCTACCGGAAGCAGGGGCTTCGCACCGTGTGCGTGAAGCCCGGCTTCGTGCGCACGGGTCTGACGGACGGCCTGCCCGAGCCGCCGTTCGCCGCGGACGCCGACGCCGTGGCGCGCACCGTGCTGCGCGCGATCGAGCGCGGCCGGCCCGTGGCCTACGCGCCGCCGATCTGGCGCGCCGTGATGGCCGTGGTGAAGGCGCTCCCGCGCGCCGTGCTGCGGCGCGTCCGCTTCTAGCGGCTACAGGTAGATCACCGCGCCGCACGCGAGCGCGAAGCCGAGCGCCGCGGCCAGCACACCCGGATCCGTCGCGACCAGCTCGGACGGGTTCCCGCCGTGACCCTCGCTGTAGACGAGGTGCAGGTAGCGGAGGAGGCCGTAGAAGACGAAAGGCGCGCCCACCAACATGCCGCGGGTTCCGAACTTCTCGACCGTGTGGTCGTCCACCGCGTAGAGCAGGTACGCGATCAGCGTGGCGCTCGTGGTCAGCGAGATCGCGGCGTCGAGGAACCGCGCGTCGGTGAGGCCCAGCACCGCGCGGTGCCGCGCCGCCTCGTCGCCTAGCAGCAGGAGCTCGTGGCGGCGCTTGCAGAGGCCGAGGAACACGGCGAGGAGGCCCGTGGCCATGAGGAGCCAGTCCGAGGCGGGCACGTCGATCGCGAGCGAGCCGACGAGCACGCGCAGGATGTAGAAGGCGCCGATCGCGAGCACGTCCACGATCGCCACGTGCTTCAGGAAGCGCGAGTAGGCCGCCGCCAGCCCGAGGTACGCGGCGAGGCAGGCGACGACCGGGGGCCCGAGCCATGCCGCCAGCGCGAGGGCGCCCAGCACGAGGCCGAGCGAGGCGAGCGCCGCGCTCTGCGGGCTCACGAGGCCGGCGGCGAGCGGCCGGCTCCGCTTGAGCGGATGCCGCCGGTCTGCCTCGCGGTCGGCGAGGTCGTTCCACACGTAGCCGGCGCTCGCCGCGAGGCAGAAGGCGAGCGCCGCGAGCAGCGCGCGTCCCACCGCCTCGACGTCGAACAGCTTCGCGCCGAACAGGAGCGGCGTCAGCACGAGGGCGTTCTTCACCCAATCGCGGGGCCGCAGCAGCGCGAAGAGCGCCCTCATCGCGAGAGGCCGGTGGGCTAGGCGCTCACCTTCTCGAGGACGTGGATGCCGCACGCGCTCCCGAGGCCGATCACGTGGGTCAGGCCGAGGCGCGCGTTCGGCACCTGGCGCTTGCCCGCCTCGCCGCGCAGGTGCGTCGAGACCTCGTAGATGTTGGCGATACCGGTCGCGCCGAGCGGATGGCCCTTCGACAGGAGCCCGCCCGAGACGTTCACCGGGACGCGGCCGCCGAGCGCGACCTCGCCGTTGTCGATCATCTTCCCGGCCTCGCCCTCGCCGCAGAGCCCGAGGTTCTCGTAGTGCAGGATCTCGGCGGTGGCGAAGCAGTCGTGCAGCTCGACCAGGTTGATGTCCTTCGCGGAGACGCCGGCCATCTCGTAGGCCTTCTTCGCGGCCATGCGCGTGCAGGTATTCACGTCCGGCATCACCAGGTCGCGCTCCTGCCACGGGTCGCTCGTCAGGACCGAGGCCTTGACGCGCACCGCGCGCTTCAGGAGCCCGAGCTCGCGCGCCTTCTTCTCGCTCGCGAGCACGGCGGCGGCCGAGCCGTCCACGTTCACCGAGCACATCAGCTTGGTGTTCGGGTAAGCGATCATCTCGGCGTTCATCACCATCTCGAGCGGCGTCTCGATCTGGTACATCGACTTCGGGTTCATCGTGGAGTGGTGATGGTTCTTCACCGAGACCTTCGCGAACTGCTCGAAGGTCGTGCCGTACTTGCGGGCGTGCTCCATGCCCGCTTCGGCGAAGACCGCCGGCATGGTGCCGGAGCCGAGCAGGCCCTCCTTCGGGATGCCCTGGCCGCCGCCGGCGCCGCCGAGGAGCCCGCTCCCCATCTTCTCGACGCCGACCGCGAGCACCAGGTCGTAGACGCCAGCCTTGACCGCCATCCAGGCCTCGCGGAACGCGGTCGCGCCCGTGGCGCAGGCGTTCGCGCAGTTCACCACGGGGATCCCCGTCTGGCCGATCTGCTGGAGCACGCGCTGGCCGACCATGCCGTTCGCCTGGCCCAGGTTCCCGCAGTAGAGCGCCTCCATGTCCTGGATCTTGAGGCCGCAGTCGTCGAGGGCCATCAGCGCGGCCTGCGCGCCGAGCACGTCCACCGCCGGGCCGGTGCCGGCCTTCTGGAACTTGGTCATGTCGATGCCGACGACGAAGACGTCGCTCATGGTCTTTCCTTTCTCAGCCGCGCGGCTGGAAGAAGTAGGACACGTAGGAGTTGCCCTCGCGGTCCTTGCGGCCGAGGGCGTCCTTGTACACGACTTCGATCGGCATGCCCGGGCGGATCTTCTCCGGGTCGGGGTCGATGTTGATCAGGTTGCCCTTGAGGGTGCCGCCGCCGTCGAGGTCGACGATCGCCGACACGTAGGGCACCTCGATGCCGGGGAAGGAGCGGTGCACGATCGAGTAGACGTAGAGGCTGCCGGTGTTCGCGAGGCGGGTCGCCTTCAGCTTGTCGCGCGCGCCGCACTTCGAGCAGACCGTGCGCGCGCCCAGGAAGACGGCGTTGCAGCTCTGGCACTTGTAGCCCTCGAGATAGGGCTCGCCGGCGTCTGGCAGCTTCAGCCACTCGACGACGGGGAGCGGCTTCTTGGCTTCGGCCATGGGGGGAGATCCTCCTGCGCGGGCTCGAACCGCGGCAGGATGCTGCGACGCACCGAGGCTGTCAAACCGATGCTTTCGGCTAGCGGCGGTGCTGCTGCTGCGCGGCGCTCCGCTGGGCGGCCGCGACCTCGTCGAGCTTCTTCTTGAAGTAGGGATTGCCCGGCTCGAAGGTGAGCGCGGTGCGCAGGTTCCGCGCGGCGGACGTCAGGTCGCCGCGGTCGATGTCCCCGCGCGCGAGGTTGAAGAAGCGCCGCCCGTTCGGCGTCTTGCCCATGTGGTGGTCGAGCGCGTCCCGCTCCGCGTGGGCGTCGGCCTCGGCGAGCTGCATGCGCCCGCCCGTTCCCCCGACGAGCTGCGCGTCGTAGGCGCGCCGCCGCCGCCCGTCGCGCAGCACCTGATAGGCCTCGCTCACGCGGCGCGCGACGGACTCGAGCACCTCGCGCTCGGCGTCCGGGAGCCCGCGATTCGCGTCCGGATGGAGCCGGCGCGTGACGGCGTAGTACCCGCGCTTCACCGCGGAGGCGGGCGCGTCGCGCTCGACCTCGAGCAGCTGGTAGTAGTCGAGCTCGTCGACCAGGCCCGCGAGCGCTCGCACCTCGGCCGGCGTGATGGCAGCCACGCTACCCCTCGCGCGTGCCCTGCGTGTCCTCGGCCGACAGGTCGAGGTCGCTCTCCTCGAAGAGCTGCTCGTCCGGCGGCGCCGGTGCGAGCGGGACGGCGAGGTCGTCGCCGAGCGGCGTGATCGCCTCACCCGCCGAGACGTCGAGCGCCTCGAAGTCGGCCTCGAGGAGCGAGTTCACGTCGCCCGACTCGAGCACCTCGAGCTCGTCGTTCGGCGCCGGCGCGGAAGCCGGGGCGGACGGCCGCACGGGGGCGCCCACGCGGTCCGTCTTCCGCTCGGCCACGATCTTGTCGAGCTCCTGCTTCGAGAGGCCGGAGGACAGCGTGATGGCCGTCGAGGCCTGGCGGCCTGTCTCGCGGTCGCGTGCGGTCACGTTCACGAGGCCGTCGCTGTTGATCGCGAAGGTGACGTCGATCCGCACCTGGCCGCGGCGGGCCTTCCGGAGCCCGCCGAACTCGAACTGGCCGAGCAGCTCGTTCTCGTCGGCCTTGCGCGACTCGCCCTGGTAGACGCGGATCTTCACCGACTCCTGGTAGTCCTGGTACGTGGTGAAGCTCCGCGTCTGCTCGATCGGGACGGGGGTGTTGCGCTCGATCACGGTCTCGGCGAGGCCGCCCGCCACCCCGATCCGCAGCGAGAGCGGCGTCACGTCGAGCAGGAAGGCGTCCTGGGCGGTTCCGTCGACCAGTGTGGAGGCGTGGATCGCGGCGCCCATCGCGACGACCTGGTCGGGATCGACGTCCGTCTTCGCCGGCTGCCCGAAGTAGGTCGACACGGAATCGCGGATCAGCGGCAGGCGCGTGGGCCCACCCACCAGGATCACGCCGTCGAGGTCGCGCGGCACGAGGCCCGCCTGGCCGAGCGCCTCGTCGCACACCTTGAAGGTGCGCTGCACGAGGTCGCCCACCAGCGTGGAGAACTCCTGGGTCGTGAGCGTGCGCTCGAGTGTGAGCGCCTCGCCCGACGGGCTCTTCGCGATGTCGGGGATGCGGATCTCGGCCACGTCGTCGACCGAGAGCGCTCGCTTCGCGTTTTCGGCGGCGAACTTGAGCTTCTCGAGGGCGTAGGGGTCCTTGCGCACGTTCACGCCGTGCTTCGCCACGAACTCGTCGGCGAGCAGGTCGATCACGCGGTCGTCGAAGTCGTCGCCGCCGAGGTACGTGTCGCCGCAGGTCGCGAGCACCTCGAACACGTCCTGGCCGATCTCGAGGATCGAGATGTCGAAGGTGCCGCCGCCCAGGTCGTACACCGCGACGCGCTGGGTGAGGCCGCGGCCGAAGCCGTAGGCGAGCGCCGCCGCCGTGGGCTCGTTCAGGAGGCGCAGCACCTCGAGGCCCGCGATGCGGCCGGCGTCCTTCGTGGCCTGGCGCTGGTTGTCGTTGAAGTAGGCGGGTACGGTGATCACGGCCTGCGTGACCGGCTTCCCGAGCCGCGCCTCGGCCACGAGCTTCATCTCCTTCAGCACCATCGCCGCCACCTCGGGCAGCGAGAAGAGCTCGTTCCGGATGCGGACGCGCACGCTGTGACCGGGGCCGTCCACGATCTCGTAGGAGTAGACGGCGCGCGCCTTCTTCACCTCCTCGGAGAACGAGTACCGCCCGATCAGGCGCTTGGCGGAGGCGATCGTGTGGTGGGGGTCGTGGATCAGGGCGGCGCGCGCGGCGTTGCCGACCACGACCGAGCCGGTCTCCGCGAAGTGCACGACGCTCGCGGTGACGTACTCGCCGTACACGTTGGGGAGCACCTCCACGCGCTTGCCGCGGGCCACCGCCACGCACGAGTTGCTGGTCCCCAGATCGATGCCGACGGCGATCTCCGCCATGGCGCAGCGCCTCCCTGCCCGGGGCCCGAGCCCCGGGGCCACGAAGCTGCGTATCGGCCTCCGCCCGGGCGACCCTGAGCCCGAGCCGGGCAAGCCCGGGCGCAGCGAGGCGTGAGCCGAGCGGAGGCCACGGCCGGGGCGTTTCGCCCGCCCCGGCCGTGCGCTAACCCGTGCTTTTCCGGGGGAGGGGGGAGGGCCCGTGTCCGGCCACTCCAAGTGGGCCACGATCAAGCGCAAGAAGGGCGCCGCGGACGCGAAGCGCGGCAAGCTCTTCACCAAGCTGATCCGGGAGCTGGCGACGGCCGCCCGCATGGGCGGGGGCGACATCGCCGCGAACCCGCGGCTCCGCCTCGCGGTCGAGAAGGCCCGCGCCGCGAACATGCCGAAGGACACCCTCTCGCGAGCCATCCAACGCGGTACCGGGGGCGGCGAGGACACGGTGTTCGAGGAGGTCGTCTACGAGGGCTATGGGCCGGGCGGTACGGCGGTGCTGGTCGAGGGGCTCACCGACAACCGGAACCGCACGGTGAGCGAGGTGCGCCACGCCTTCACGAAGGCGGGCGCGAGCCTGGGCGCGCCCGGCTGCGTCGGGCACCTGTTCGAGAAGAAGGGGCTGATCGCCTTCGACGCCGGAGGCCTCGACGGCGACGCCCTGCTCGAGGGCGCGCTCGAGGCGGGCGCCGACGACGTGCGCGAGGGCGGGGATGCGTTCGTCGTGGTGACCGCGCCCGGCGCGTTCGAGGCCGTGAAGGCCGCGCTCGAGGCGCGCGGCTTCCGCGCCGCCCAGGCGGAGATCACGCTCGAGCCCAGCACCACCGTCCCGCTCACGGGCGCGGACGCCGAGGCGATGCTGAAGCTCGCGGAGACGCTCGAGGATCTGGACGACGTCCAGGCCGTCTACGCGAACTACGACATCCCCGACGATGTGATCGAACGTCTCGCCGGCTAGGGGTTCAGAACTCGCCCGAACGGCCGATGGAAGCGGGCGCCCCTGCGGCGCGAGTGCGCCCGGCGGCCGAACGAAGCCATGAACACGCGAGCATGCTGCGGCTGATCTCCGCCAACCTGAGGCACGGGCGCGCCGACGCCGGCCGCTTTGCCGACCTGGTGCGCGAGGCGGACGCCGACGTGGTCGCCGTGCAGGAGCTCGGGCACCGGCTCGCGGAGGTGCTCGCCGCGCTCCTCCCGCACGGGAAGCTCGAGCCGACCCCGGACGGGATGGGCATGGGCGTGGCGCTCCGCCGCCCGGGCGCGGTCGAGCGGCTTCCGCTTCCGCACCGCGACGCGATCGTGGCGCGGCTCGCGCCCGCGGATTGGCCCGGGCTCCGCGAGCACGTCGAGGTGATGAACGTCCACATCTCGGCGCCGCACACGCGGGTGCCGCAGTCCTGGCGCGATCGGCGCGGGCAGGTCGCGGGCCTCGAGGCGTACCTCGCCGCGGCGAACGGCCCGCGCGTGCTGGTCGGCGACCTCAACGCGACGCCCGCCTGGCCGGCCTACCGCCGGCTCGCGAGCTGGCTCGACGACGCGGCCGTCTCCGTCGCCGCGCGACAGGGTCGCGCGCCGGCCCGCACCTGGGGGCCCGGGCCGGGCACTCCGCGCTTGCTGCGCATCGATCACGTGCTCTCCGACGCGCTCGAAGTGCACGCGCTCCGCGTCGTATCGCTTCCCGGGAGCGACCACTCGGCCGTCGTCGTGGACGTCGCGCTCTGAGTGACGCGCGCGCGGGGGACGGCTAAGGTCGCCCGCCGAGCCCCCCGCGAGCCCGTTCCTCCGAGGCGTTCCGCTTGCGAATTCTCGGCATCGATCCCGGCTCCCTGGTGACGGGCTACGGCGTCGTCGAGCGCTGCGGCGCCGAGGTGCGCCACGTGGCGCACGGCACGCTCCGCCCGCCGCGCGCGGCGACGCTCGGGGCGCGGCTCGCGGCGATCCATGCGGGCGTCCGCGAGGTGATCGCCGCGCACCAGCCCGACCGCGTGGTGGTGGAGCAGGTGTTCGTGGCGACGAACGCGCGCGCCGCGCTCGTGCTCGGGCAGGCGCGGGGCGTGGCGCTCGCGGCCGCCTCGGCCGCGGGCCTCACGGTCGAGGAGCTCTCGCCGCAGGAGGTGAAGCGCGCGGTCGCGGGACACGGCGGCGCCGGGAAGCCCCAGGTGCAGCGCATGGTGCAGCGCCTCCTCACGCTCCGGACCGCCCCGGCGCGGGACGCCGCCGACGCGCTGGCCGCCGCCATCTGCCGCGCGCACCAGGGCGCGTTCGTGGAGCTCCGCCCGAGGCGCGCAGCGAGGCCCCGCGAGGCTTCGCCTCGCGGGGGCCAGGCGAAGTCGTGGGGCGGCCGCTTCGTGCTGCGGAGAGCCCCGTGATCGCCCGGCTCGAGGGCGTCCTGCTCGAGCGCACGCCGACCCGCGTGGTGATCGACGTCGGCGGCGTGGGCTACGAGGCGTTGATCCCGCTCTCGACCTTCAGCCGCCTCCCGGACGAGGGCAAGATCGTCGCGCTCCGCATCCACACGCACGTGCGCGAGGACGCCTTCCTCCTGTTCGGCTTCGCGACCGAGCTCGAGCGCGCCGCGTTCGGGCTCCTGCTCCACGCGAGCCGGGTCGGGCCGAAGCTCGCGCAGGCGATCCTGTCCGGCATCGACGCCGCGACGCTCGTCCGCGCCATCCAGCGCGGCGACGTGGCGACGCTGCGCTCCGCGCCGGGCGTCGGCACGAAGCTCGCCGAGCGCATCGTGGTGGAGCTCCGGGACCGTGTCGGCGAGCTCGTCCCGAGTGAGCCCGAGACCGCCGCGCCGCGGGCGCCCGCCCGCGGCGCCGAGGACGCGCGGCGCGCCGAGCTGATCTCGGCGCTCGTGAACCTCCAGGCGCAGCGACCGAAGGCGGAGCGCGTAGCCGACGACGTGCTCACCGCGTCCGCGCCCGAGACCCCGATCGAGGAGCTGGTGCGCGCCGCGCTCCAGCGGCTCGCGCGATGAGCGCCCCGGAGCAGAGCCCGGGCGCGCTCGTGCGCGAGGCGCTGCCGGAGGAGCGCGGCTTCGAGGACCGGCTCCGGCCGCAGACGCTCGCCGAGATGGTCGGGCAGGAGCGGCTGCGCGAGAACCTCGCGGTGTTCGTGGACGCCGCCCGGCGCCGCGGCGAGCCGCTCGACCACCTCCTCTTCTACGGCCCGCCCGGCCTCGGCAAGACCTCGCTCGCGCGCATCGTGTCGCGCGAGATGGGCGCGGCGTTCCGCGCCACCAGCGGCCCGGTGCTCGAGCGCGCGAGCGACCTCGCCGCGCTGCTCTCGAACCTGGAGCCGGGCAACGTGCTCTTCATCGACGAGATCCACCGCCTGCCGGCGGCGGTCGAGGAGATCCTCTACCCGGCGATGGAGGACTTCCAGCTCGACGTGCTGATCGGGCAGGGGCCCTCGGCGCGCTCGATCCGGCTCGACCTGCCGCGCTTCACGCTGGTGGGCGCGACCACGCGCGCGGGCCTGCTCGGGGCACCGCTCCGCGACCGCTTCGGCTGGTCGGCGCGGCTCGACTACTACCCGCCCGCCGACCTGGAAGCCGTGCTCGAGCGCTCGGCGCGGCTCCTCGAGGTGGTGCTCGCGCCCGAGGCGGCGGGCGAGATCGCGCGGCGCGCACGAGGCACGCCGCGCATCGCGAATCGGCTCCTCCGCCGCGTGCGCGACTTCTCCGCGGTGAAGGGCAGCAAGGGCGTGGACGCGACCCTCGCGCGCTTCGCGCTGGAAAGGCTCGACGTCGACGAGGCCGGCTTCGACAAGCTCGACCGCGCGCTGCTCCTCACCCTGATCGAGAAGTTCGAGGGCGGCCCCACCGGCCTCGACACGCTCGCGGCCGCGATCGGCGAGGACAAGGGCACGCTCGAGGACCTGATCGAGCCCTTCCTGCTCCAGGGCGGCTATCTGGAGCGGACGCCGCGCGGGCGGGCCGTGACGAGGCGCGGGTTCGAGCACTTCGGCGTGGCGCCGCCGGCGCGCGGCGCGGGCGGCGGGCAGGGCCGCCTCTTCTAGCGCTCTCCCTCCGGCGCGCGGAGCCCGGCCCGGGTGCCGGGCAGCGTTCCGCGGTTCATGCCGATCCGCACGCGGCCCTCGCGGTCGAGCGGGTCGTGGGCGACGAAGTCGGTCAGGCCGTCGCCGTCGAGGTCCGCCGAGACGAGATCGCCCGAGATCGGGAGCGCGACCGTCGCGACGACCGCGCCGTAGCCCGGCCCCGCCGCGCGGCGCTCGCCGAGCCGGAAGCGGAGCTTGCCCCCGCCTTCGCCCCAGCAGAGGTCACTGAACCCGTCGCCGTTCCAGTCGGCCTCCGTGTGCGGCACCACGCCGAGGATCCGGGAGGTGTCGAAGTCGAAGGGAAAGGAGACCTCCGCGGACCACGTCTCGACGGGCGGGGCGCCCGCCGCAGCCGGGAGCGCCCGCACGCTGAGCCGCGCCTCGATCCGTCCCAGCGTGAGCATGCGGACCGCCTGCACGATGCCGAACGGGACGTGCGCCTCGAGGATCTCGCTCTTCCCGTCGCCGTCGAGGTCGGCGAGCTGGATCGCGGTCGTGCCGCCCTGGTTCTCGAGCCGCGACCAGGGCTCGCCGCGCGGGTCGGGCCCGTCCCCCGCGTTCTTGTGGAAGGTCGTCGTGGTGTGGCTCCGCATCAGGCTCCCGACCATCCGGTGCACGATGAGGTCGGCGCGGCCGTCGCCGTCGAGGTCGCGCGCGAAGGCGTGGAGCGTGCTCGCGGTGTGACGCCTCTCCTCGTCCTCCGTGAAGGGCGGGAAGCGCCGGCGCGCGCTCGGCTCCGCCGGGAGCCCGGCCGGGCCGGCGCGGAACACGTGGAGCTCGAAGCGGTTCGCGGCGTAGAGGTCGCTCCGCCCATCCCCGTCGTCGTCCGCGAGCGCGAGCGTGGGCCACGAGACGAGGCCCCAGAGGAAGCCCGGGCGGAACCAGTTGTCGAGCGAGGGCGAGCCGTAGTCGGCGATCAGCGGGAGCGCGACGGTCTGCGGCGCGTCGCCCGCCACGAGCGGGTGGAGCCGCGCGCCCGAGCCGGCCGGGAGGAGGGCCTCGAGCCGCCCGTCCGCGTCCCAGTCCTGGACGAGCGCGTGCCGCGCGACCTCCCAGGTGCGCGGCGGGAGCGGGAGCGGCGGGTCGAGGGGATCGCGGCGGAGCGTGGCGCCGGCCGCCGAGACGATCCGGACCTCGCCGGCCGCGACCAGGACGAGCTCGGGCCCCGGGGCCAGGCCGAGCTCGGCCGCGTCCAGTGCGACGACGGCCTGCGGGAGCTCGACCGGCCGGGCCGCGCTGCGGTCGTCCGGCAGCCAGCTCACATAGCGGCGCTCCTCGGGCGCGCTCCCCTCCACGGAGACCACGAGGACGCGCTCCTTGCCGATCTCGTCCCGGGCGGAGAAGGCCTCGATCGCCCGGCCCGGGACGCGCCACTCGGAGAGGGCGAAGGG
>Ga0187893_10004574_pt1 | contig 26107 bp, 27 predicted proteins | sample MA1701074metaG_FD_139574 | JGI IMG/M metagenome (GOLD analysis project Ga0187893, IMG submission 139574) | White microbial mat communities from a basaltic lava cave in the Kipuka Kanohina Cave System on the Island of Hawaii, USA - MA170107-4 metaG ... | reverse complement strand
GTTTTGTGTTGTAAGGCGACGGCGCCGCCCGAGATCTACACGCCTCCCCTCCGCGACGCCGCGCCGATCTACCTCGCACCCCCACCTCGCACCCCCCCCACCAATGTGCGGCGCTTGTCGGTGCCATGGGACCGGTAAGCGCCGCCGGTTCGGGGGGGCGGGGCGGCGGGCGTCGGGGTGGCCGGTAGCTTTCGGGCAATGGAGATCGTCCTCGTCGCCCTCGTGATCGTGATGGTGGCGGCCGCGACGGCCACGGTCGTCGTCCGTCGCAACCGGTCAGGGGTCGAGCTCGAACCGCCGGCCGACCCGGACGACGCCGGCGCTCGTGCCCCGGGCACCGACGCCGCTCCGTCATCGGACGAGTCATCCGTCGCATCATCGGCCGAGGCGCCCGATGCGGCGCTCGACGAGCAGACCGTTGCCGACATCGAGGCGGCCCTGGCCTCGGCCGGGGAGGCCGAACCCGAACCCGAACCCGAACCCGAACCGGTAGCGCCGGTCAGGCCGACGTTCCGGGAGCGCCTCGGCAAAGCGCGCGCCGTGTTCAGTGACTCGTTCCGATTGGTCCGGTCGAGGGCGAAGATCGACGACGAGACGTGGGACGATCTCGAAGAGGTGCTCATCCGGGCCGATGTGGGCGTGGGCACCGCCGGCGACGTGCTCGATGCGCTCCGGCGGCGGGTCAAGGAAGATGGCATCGAGGAACCGGAGCGGTTGCTCGACGCGCTCAAGACCGAGCTCAAGGCGCGCCTGGCGGGAGATCGGTCTCTGCGCTTCGACGAAGGCGTGCCCAACGTGTGGCTCTTCGTAGGGGTGAACGGCGTGGGGAAGACCACCACGATCGGCAAGGTCGGCCAGCGCGAGATCACCGCGGGGCGCACCGTGGTCATGGCCGCGGGCGACACCTTCCGGGCCGCGGCGGCCGAACAGCTCGAGTTGTGGGCCCGCCGCGTCGGCGCCGACCTCGTCCGCGGCACCGAGGGGGGTGACCCGAGCTCGGTGATCTTCGATGCGGTGGAGCGGGCCGGTGCCCGGGGGACCCAGTTGGTGTTGGCCGACACGGCCGGGCGGTTGCACACGAAGGCCAACCTCATGGAGGAGCTGGGCAAGGTGCGCCGGGTCGCCGATCGCGATCCTGGGCGCGTCACCGAGGTCCTCCTGGTGCTGGACGCCACCACCGGCCAGAACGGCCTGGTCCAGGCTCGTCAGTTCACCGAGGCGGTGGCGGTCACCGGGGTTGTGCTCACCAAGCTCGACGGCTCGGCCAAAGGCGGCATCGTCCTGGCCATCCAGACCGAGCTCGGTATCCCGGTCAAGCTGGTGGGTCTGGGCGAGACCGCCGACGACCTCGTCACCTTCGATGAGAACGACTTCGTCGACGCCCTTTTCGCTTCCTCCTGAGCGCCTTGTCCGGCAAGCCCGCAGATTCTGCGGGCGATCTCCGATGCGCGCTCCTACAGTTACGGGGTGATCCTGATCCGGTTGGCCCTGCTCCCGCTGCGCCTTGTCGTCGGGACCTCTCGGGTCGCGCTCAAGACGGGGTACCGCACGGGTCGCATCCTGGGCTACCGGCGCATGGTGGTGTTCGGGACCGGCATGGCGGTAGGCCTGCTGGTGGCCCCGACCACCGGCGCGAAGCTGCGGTCCAGGCTCCGGGGTTCGGTGCAAACCCGGCTCGGCCGAGTGAGCGACTTCGACCTGGTCGAACAGGTCCGCCACCAGCTCGGTCACGCCCCGCGCACCTGGCACCTGCCGCAACCCACCGTCGAAGCGCTCGACGGCATGATCGTGCTGCGGGGGTCCGTGCCCAACGAAGAGGCGAGAGGCGCCCTCGAGCGAGGCGCGGCCGGCATTCGGGGCGTCGTCGGCGTCGACAACCGCATCAAGGTGGCTGGCGCCACCGCGTTGCCCGGCGCCTGACCCACTCGGCCCGTTCGCCTCGAGGGCACGGTACGCATCGCCGTCCGCCCGACGGTCCGGTGAACGCAGCTCGCCAGCGCCATACCACCCACGTCGGGGCCCCCTGTAGGATCGGACCTTCATGTTCGAGGCGCTCTCCGATCGGTTCGAGGGGATCTTCAAGAGGCTGCGCGGCCGTGGGCGCCTCGGCGAGGCCGAGGTCGACGAGGTCCTGCGCGAGATCCGCCTGGCGCTGCTCGAGGCCGACGTCAACTTCAAGGTGGTCCGTCGCCTCGTCGAGCGGATTCGTGAGCGGGCGGTGGGGGCCGAGCTGCACGACGCGCTCAACCCGGCCCAACAGGTCGTCAAGATCGTCCACCAGGAGCTCATCGCTACCCTCGGGGGCGAGACGATCAGGATCACCTTCGCGTCACGGCCACCCACCGTGGTGCTACTGGCCGGGCTCCAGGGGTCGGGCAAGACGACCAGGGCGGCCAGCCTGGCCCGATGGTTCAAGCAGCAGGGACGCAACCCGCTGCTCATCGGGGCCGACCTGCAACGGCCGGCGGCCGTCGAGCAGTTGCGCACTCTGGGCCGCCAGATCGACGTCCCGGTGTTCAGCCAGCCGGGCGACCCGGTGTCCACGGCCAAGGCCGGGCTCGACGAGGCCCGCAGGATCGGTCGCGACGTCCTGATCTGCGACACCGCCGGCCGCCTCGCCGTCGACGCCGACCTCATGGAGGAGATCCGCCGGATCTCCGACGCCATCGCTCCCGATTACACCTTTCTCGTCATCGACGCCATGACCGGCCAGGACGCGGTCAACACCGCCGAGGCGTTCCACTCCACCCTGGCCCTCGACGGCGTCATCCTCACCAAGCTCGACGGCGATGCCAGGGGCGGGGCTGCCCTGTCGGTGAAGGACGTCGTAGGGCGGCCGATCGCCTTCGCATCCACCGGCGAGAAGATCGCCGACTTCGACCTGTTCCATCCGGACCGCCTGGCGGGGCGGATCCTGGGCATGGGCGACATGCTCACCCTGATCGAGAAGGCGGAGCAGGTCTACGAGAAGGACGCGGCCGAGGAGGCCGCCACCAAGCTCTTCGAAGGCCAGTTCACCTTCGACGACTTTCTCGACCAACTGCAGCAGGTCAAGAAGATGGGCCCGATCAACAACCTGGTCGGCCTCATTCCCGGGATGCCCAAGGAGGTGCGCAACGCGGAGATCGGCGACGGCGAGATGGGCCGCATCGAGGCCATCATCCGGTCGATGACCGCGGCCGAGCGCGCCGCGCCGGTCATCATCGACGGCTCACGACGGCAGCGCATCGCCGCCGGCAGCGGCACCTCCCCCTCCGAGGTCAACCAACTCATCAAGCAGTTCCGCGAGGTGCAGAAGATGATGAAGCGCCTCAAGAGCGTCCCCGGCTTCGGTGCCAAGAACAAGAAGGGCCGCAAGGGCGGTCGGGTCACGACCTCCGTCCCCGGCGGACGCGGCCAGGCCGCCCCGCCACCGTTCCGACTCCCGGGGATCGATCCCTCGCAGTTCCCGGGGTAGGATCGACCGCCGCCAGGTCGTTCCGGACCGGCTCTCGGTCCGCCGTCGAGCGGGAGCAAGTCGAACGATGGCCGCCGATCCTCCCCTGGCGACGTCGCCAGAGGTCGCCCGAAGCCGCAGCACAGTCGACTACCCGCCATCAACCGAGTCCCAGCCCAAGCCTCCAGTGCAGACAAGGAAGTTCCTACCGTGGCCGTCAAGCTCCGCCTCATGCGGATGGGCAAGAAGAAGCAGCCCACCTATCGCGTCGTCGCAGCCGACGCTCGCTCACCCCGAAACGGCCGGTTCATCGAGATCGTCGGCTCCTACGAGCCCCGACAGGACCCGTCGGTGATCAGGATCGACAACGACCGTGCGGTCGGCTGGCTGCGCAAGGGTGCCCAGCCCACCGACACCGTCGAGAAGCTGCTGAAGATCTCCGGCGCGTGGGACGACTTCAAGGGCACGACCCCGAGCGGGTCGAGCGGCGCGCCTGGTGCCGAGCCCGCATGAGCGACTGGCCGGCCGGAGCGGAAGGGGCCGACGACGGTGCCCCGGACGACGGAGCCCCGGACGACGGAGCCCCGGACGACGGTGTTCCGGACGGCAACGCCGCACCCGCCGCGCACGCCACCGCGGTGCTCGAGTACCTCGTGGGGGCGGTGGTCGAGGAGCCTGATGGCGTCGAGGTGGACATGGATGACCGCCGTGGCCGCACCGTCAGGCTCGAGGTGCGGGTCGCCCCCGGCGACATGGGCCGCGTGATCGGCAAGCGGGGCCGCGTCGCCAACGCCATCCGCACGGTGGTGCGGGCCGCCGCGGTGCGAGACGACGTCGATGTCGACATCGAGTTCGTGGACTAGAGCTTCTTGGGGTTTGGCGGCCCACCGCACCAGGACGACGGCGGCCCCGGGCTCCTGGAGGTCGGCCGCATCGTCAAGCCCCACGGCCTGACGGGCGAGGTGGTCGTGGTGTTGATCTCCGATCGGACCGAGCGGCTCGCCCCCGGCACCACCCTCGCCTCCGCCGCCGGCCCCCTGAGCGTCGAGGTGTCGCGCCCACACCAGCACCGGTTCCTCGTCCGCTTCGCCGGGGTGGTCGATCGTGACGGCGCTGAGCGTCTCCGGGGCACGGTGTTGCTGGCCCCCCCGATCGAGGATCCCGAGGCGCTCTGGGCCCATGAGGTGATCGGCCGCGAGGCCGTTCTCGCCGACGGCACACCGTGCGGGACCGTGACCGCGGTCGAGGCCAACCCGGCCGACGACCTGTTGGTGATGAGCTCAGGGGCGCTCGTTCCGGCGCGCTTCGTGCAGGGCTGGGACGTCGAGCGCCGTCTGGTGCTCGACCCGCCCGAGGGCCTCCTGGAGCTATGAGGAGAATCAACGGTGGAGGCCCGGGATGGCGTGGGCGCGCGACTACGGAGCGGGCGCGCTGGGTGGCACGGTCACGCCGCGAGCTATGAGGAGAATCAACGGTGGAGGCCCGGGATGGCGTGGGCGCGCGACTACGGAGCGGGCGCGCTGGGTGGCACGGTCACGCCGCGAGCTTGTCCAGGGTGACTCGGTAGCCGAGGGCATGGAGCTGCTCGATCAAGTGGTCGCGGTGGCGGTCGGGACTGGTGCGGCGGGTGAACCAGTCCCCGCCCAGGTCGGCGTAGTCGCAGTCCTGGGCGAGCATGTGCCAGCAGGCCACCAGGATGGAGTGGGCCACGGCCACGGCCGCCTTCTTCTTGCCGATGCGCCGGGCCAGGCGCTAGAACTGGGCCGACAGGTAGGTGTCGCGGCTACGGGCCGCCGACCAGGCGCACTGGACGAGGATGTCGATGAGCCACACGTCGCCCTTGGTGGTCTTGCCCGAGCGGCGTTTGCCCCCGGTGATGTTGTTGCCGGGAGCGACCCCGGCCCACTTGGCCAGGTGCCCGGCGGTGGGGAACCGGCTCATGTCGAGGCCGATCTCGGCCAAGATGCACTCGGCGGCCCGTTGGCCCACCCCGGGGATGGTGTCGAGGCGATCACGGGCCCGCTCGAAAGGGACGCCGGCCTCGCTGGTGTTCGCTTCGAACAGCGCGTCGACGCGTTGGTCGAGCTCGGCCGTCGCCGACTCGAGGTGGGCGCAGTGTTTCAGGCTCAGGCGGATCAGCAGGGCGTGGTGGTCCCGGAACCGGCCCCGCAGGGCCTGGCGCAGCTCGGGGATCTTCTTGCGCAGCCGGCCCTTGGCCAGCTCGGCCAGCACCTCGGGGTCGCGCTCGCCGTCGACCAGGGCTTGGAGCATCAAGCGCCCCGACACCCCCACGCTGTCGGAGGCCACCGAGTCCAACTTGATGCCGGCGTCCTCCATGGTCTTGTGGATGCGCTGGACCTCGGACGTGTGGGCCTGGATGAGCCGCTTGCGGTAGCGGGTCAGGTCCCGCAGCTCGCGGATCACCGCCGGGGGCACGAAGCTGCCCCGCAGCAGGCCGTGCTCGAGCAGCTCGGCCAGCCACTCGGCGTCGAGCACGTCGCTCTTGCGCCCCGGGAGGATCTTGACGTGGGCGGCGTTGACCAACTTGAGCTCGAAGCCCCGTTCCTCCAGCACATACCACACCGGCTTCCAGTACGAGCCCGTGGCTTCCATCACCACCTCGGTCACCCCTTCGGCCGCGAACCAGTCGGCCATGGCCTCCAGCTCCGCGGTGAAGGACAGGAGGGTGCGGGTCAGCTTGCGGCGCCCTTTCCCGGCGGGACCCGGCGTGCGCACGCAGGCCACCACCTCGTCCTTGCCGATGTCGACACCGGCGCATCGTTCCAACAGCAGATCCATCGACAGCCTCCTCACCGTCAGCGAGTTCATGGTGGGCCGGCAGGGTCAACCGATCAACGAAGCTATGAGGCGTGTACGAGACAACAGTTCGAGGTGCCGGGAAGACCCCTGGCGTCAAGCTATGACGCGGGCTCACTGCACCAAAGCAATACCGAGCTCGGCCGGATCCCGGCGCCATTCTCATGCGTCGCAGGCCGCCCCGCCAGGGGCGGTGGGGAACTATGAGGAGAATCCATCGCCCTCACTCCGGTCGCTTCGCTCCCTGCGTTCGGGCGAGCTTGATGGTGCCCGCCTTCGGCGGGCGCCGAACACCTGTCGCCGATCGACCGGGCAAGCCGGATCGATCGGCAGCCGGGGGGCTCCGGCGGAGCCTCTGCCCCCCGGACCCCCCGCCGGTGCCGACGGGGCGATTCTCGTGCGTCGCAGGCCGCTCCGCCAGGGGAGGTGAGGGGTTGTGCGCATAGACGTGTTCACCATCTTCCCGGACATGGTTCAGGACTTCGCCGAGCGGTGCTTGTTGGGCCGGGCCAGGGCGGCGCACGTACTCGACGTGCGGGTGCATGACCTGCGCGCCGGGGCCGACGACCCGCATCGATCGGTCGACGACGCCCCCTTCGGCGGGGGACCGGGGATGGTGCTCATGCCCGGCCCCTTGTTCGCCTCGATCGAAGCCGTCGACCCGCCCCGGCCGCTCTACCTGCTCGGGGCCGGCGGCCGGCCGCTCGATCAGGCCAAGGTTGGTCGATTGGCCGCGAGTCACGGGTTCTCTCTGCTTTGCGGCCGCTACGAGGGCGTCGACGACCGGGTACGACGCCATCTCGTCGACGGAGAGCTGTCGATCGGGGATTACGTGTTGGCGGGCGGCGAGGTGGCGGCCATGGTGGTCCTCGAGGCGGTGGCCCGGCTCGTACCCGGCGTCATGGGCAACGTCCAGTCGGGCGATGACGAGTCGTTCCGGGACGGGCTCCTCGAGTACCCGCAGTTCACCCGGCCCTTCGACTTCAGGGGCTGGACGGTGCCCGAAGTGCTTCGCTCCGGCGATCACGGACGCATCGCGCGGTGGCGGCGCGCCCAGGCCCTCGCTCGTACGGTATCCGTCCGCCCAGACCTCATCGCCTCCCGAGGCGGCTTGAGCGAGCAGGACCTGGCACTGTTGGAGGCGGCCGACGAGTTGGCCTATCCTGCCGTGCCCCCGCACGGGTCCCCCGAAGGGCCCCCGAAGGCTCCCCACCCCTAACCCCTGACCGTCCCTGGAGACCCGCGCCATGAACCCGACCGATCTCGTTGACCAGGCGAGCGTGCGCGACGATGTTCCTGACTTCGGTCCGGGCGACACGCTCAAGGTCCACGTGCGCGTGGTCGAGGGCAACAAGGAGCGGGTCCAGCTCTTCCAGGGCGTGGTGATCCGTCGCCAGGGTGGCGGCATCCGGGAGACGTTCACCGTTCGCAAGATCAGCTACGGCGTAGGGGTCGAGCGGACCTTCCCGGTGCATTCTCCGGTCATCTCCCGCATCGAGGTGCTCATCCGGGGTGACGTGCGTCGAGCCAAGCTCTACTACCTGCGTGATCGCATCGGCAAGGCTGCCAAGATCAAGGAGAAGCGAGGCTGACCGAGGGCGCCTCCCGCGTGCGCCGCACGGCGCTGCGGGCGTTGGCGGAGCTGCCGCTGCTGCTGCTGGCGGCGCTGGTCGTGGCCTTCGTGATCAAGACCTTCGCGGCCCAGGCGTTCTCGATACCGTCGGCCTCGATGGAACCCCAGTTGCACGTCGGTGACCGGGTCATCGTGTCGAAGCTCGCCTACCGCTTCCACGACCCCAACCGGGGCGACGTCGTCGTCTTCGACTCGCCCACCGCGGCGAGGCGCGACGACGGCACGTTCCCGGGGAACGTCCTGCGCGACGTGCTCGAGGGGGTGGGGCTGCGCCGGCCCGGTGACGAAGAGCTCATCAAGCGCATCATCGCCCTTCCGGGCGAGACGGTCGAGGGGCGCGACGGCCGGGTCTTCATCGACGGCCGCGAGCTCGTCGAGCCGTACCTGCCGCCGGGCACCATGACGTCGGACTTCGCAGCGCGGATCGTGCCGGAGGGCACGGTGTGGATGATGGGCGACAACCGCAGCAACTCCATGGACAGCCGTGCCTTCGGCTTCGTGGAGGAGAGCGCGATCGTGGGCCGAGCCATCGCTCGCGTCTGGCCGCCGGGCCGGACCGCCTTCCTGTGACGTCCGGGCCTACAGTGGAGCGGCGATGAGCATGCGGCGATGAGTGCCGAGGACCTCGAGCAGTACGAAGCCGAGCTCGAGCTGCGGCTCTACCGCGAGTACAAGGACGTCTGCCCGATGTTCCGGTACGTGGTGGAGACCGAGCGTCGGTTCTACCTCGCCAACGAGGTGCAGCAGTCGGTGCACGACCACGACGGCCGGACCTATGTCGCGCTCGAGATCCGAGACGCCTGGGTGTGGGACATGTACCGGTCCAGCCGGTTCGTGCCCGCCGTGCGCATCGTCACGTTCAAGGACGTGAACGTCGAGGAGCTCCCGGGCAAAGAGCCGTTGTGAGGAGAATCCATCGCCCTCACTCCGGTTGCTGCGCTCCCTGCGTTCGGGCGAGATGGATGGCCGTCGCAGGCCGCCCCGCCAGGGGCGGTGGGGAACCATGACGCGGGCCCGCCAGGCTCTGGGTGCCTCCGGTGAGGCGGCCGCCGCGGCGTGGTACGAGGCCAACGGCTACGAGGTCGTCGACCGCAACTGGCGCTGCCGCGACGGCGAGCTCGACCTCGTGCTGCGCCGGGCCCGCATGGTCGTGTTCTGCGAGGTGAAGACCCGCTCGTCGGTGGCCTTCGGGGCGCCGGTCGAAGCGGTGACGCCGGTCAAGCGCCGTCGCCTGCGCCAACTGGCGGCACAGTGGCTGGCTCAGTCGGGTCCCGCGGGCGCGGAGATCCGCTTCGACGTGGCGTCGGTGATGAACGCTCGGGTCGAGATCATCGAAGGCGCGTTCTGACCGACCCGCCCGAGCCCGTCAATGAATCCTGAGAACGCGGCGGCGGCAGCGCGCGAACGGGGGCGGCGGCGGTTCGCTATCGCAGGCGGCCGGGCCGGCGGCGGTGGCGGTGGCTCCAGCAGGGGTGGTGCCAGTGGCGGCGAAGGTCCGGCGCCACGACCGGGACCACCACGAGGTGGCTGGTCCCGGGCGCGATGTCGTGGTTGCACCCGGGGCACAGGTAGGTCTTGCGGGCCTCGTAGGGTTGGAGGCGGCGCACGTCGACGTCCGCGTCGAACGCGTCAAGGGGCGGCATCGGCTCAGCCGAACAAGGCCCAGGCCACGAGCGCGGCCACGACCACGAGGGTGGTGGCCACCAGCAGGTAGTCGATCGGCGAGCGGCGGTGCTGGCGAAACGGGTTGAGGCCCACCGGCTCAGTATCGCCCCGCCCCAGCGCACACCCACCACCGGCATTCGGCGACAAAAGGCGGGGTTCCCTCCCCACGTTTTGTCGCGAGATCGAAACTGGGGACGATTCCGCGACTAACGGCGGGGTTCCAGCCCCACCTCCTGTCGCGGAATCGGAATCGCGCAGGGCTGATGAGTGAAGCTGTCACACCCCCTGCGTAGTTTGGGGAGCGCCGTTCAGGAGCCCGGCAGCACGGCTCTTCTCGTCGGAACACCTCGTCGAGGAGGAACCACCGTGCTCGCCATTGTCCCGTCCGCCACGCTGCTCGGCGTCGAAGGCCAACCCGTTTGCGTGGAGGTCCATGTCGTCGGCGGTCTCCCGTCCTACATCGTGGTCGGCCAGCCCGACACCTCGTGCCGCGAGTCCCGCGACAGGGTCAGGGCCGCGCTGGTGACCAGTGCGCTCGGCTGGCCCCTCAAGAAGATCACGGTCAACCTCGCCCCGTCACTGGTCCGCAAGGTCGGTGCCAGCCTCGACCTTCCTATCGCCGTCGGGCTGCTCGTGGCGGCCGGCTCGCTCGCCCCCGAGACGATCGAGGGGATGGGCTTCCTCGGCGAGCTCGGTCTCGACGGTTCGCTGCGTGCCGTTCCGGGTGTTCTGTCCCTCGCCGATGCCATCGACACGCCCGTGCTGGTCGTCCCCCGCGCCTCGGCCGGGGAGGCCCTCCTGCTCGCCCGTCACGACGTCAGGGCGGTGTCGAACCTGACCGAGCTGGTGGACGCGCTCAAGGGCGCCGCGCCATGGCCGGGCCCGCCTCCGCCACAACCCCGCCCGCCCGAGCCGCCGCCGCCCGATCTGGCCGATGTCCGGGGCCATCGGGCCAGCCGGTTCGCCGTCGAGGTGGCCGCCGCCGGTCGCCACCCGCTCCTGCTGGTCGGGCCGCCGGGGGCGGGCAAGACGATGCTTGCCCGACGCCTCCCCGGCCTGCTCCCGCCCCTGACCGGCGGGGAGGCACTCGAGGTCACCCGCATCCACTCGGCGGCCGGTCTGGAGATGCTCAGCGGAGGGCTGCTGCGCCGACCGCCGCTGCGCGCGCCTCACCACGGAGCCTCTCCGGTGGCGTTGGTGGGCGGCGGCAGCGCCACGGTGCGCCCGGGCGAGGTCAGCTTGGCCCATCGTGGCGTGCTGTTCATGGACGAGCTGGCCGAGTTCGGCGCGGCCGTCCTCGACGGCCTGCGCCAGCCGCTCGAGGAGGGGGTGGTGAGGGTGGCGCGGGCGTCGCTGCGCGTGACCATGCCGGCGCGGTTCTTGTTGGTCGGCGCCATGAACCCGTGCCCGTGCGGCGACGGCGGGCCGCCGGGCAGCTGCCGGTGTTCCGACGCCGCCCGGGCGCGCTACCGCCGCCGGCTGTCGGGGCCGCTGCTCGACCGCTTCGACCTGCGGGTCGAGATGACCCGGCCGGACGCGGCCGACCTTCTGGGCAGGGACAAGGGGGAACCGACCGCGGTCGTGGCGGCCCGGGTGGCGGGGGCGCGCTCGGTGGCCGTGACCCGCGGCGTGGGGGCCAACGCCGAGCTGGCCGGTCCCCTACTCGACCAACACGCCGCCCTCTCCGACGGCGCAGCCGCCCTGCTCGACGGCGCGTTGCGCAGCGGGCGGCTCAGCGCCAGGGGGCTGGCCCGCGTGCGAGCGGTGGCCCGTACCATCGCCGACCTGGCCGGTTCCTGCGGTCCACTCGCGCCCGACCATGTGGCCCTCGCCCTGGGGCTGCGGGCCCCGATGACGTCGGTCGACGCCCGGGTGGCGTGCTGATGCACCCCCTCGAGACGGGCCTACCGCCCGAGGCGTGGGCCACGGCGCTGACCACGCTGCCCGGCATGGGGCCGGCCCGGCTGGTCGCGCTCCTCGCCGACCGTGGTCCCGTCGAGGCGTGGGCGGAGGTGGCAGCCGGAGTGTCGCTCACGGCAGCGATGGCCACGGCGATGGGGCCCGATGCTCCGGCGCTTGCCGCCCGCTGGAAGGCAGCCGCGCCGCGTCTCGACGTGGGCGCCCTGTGGCGTCGCCACGTCGAGGCCGGCGTCGGGGTCTGCCTGCAAGGCGGGCCCGCGTTCCCCGCCGCGCTGGCAATCGACCTCGCGCCGCCCGCCGTGTTGTTCCACCGAGGAGAGCCCGCGGCATTGGGCGGGCCACGGGTGGCGATCGTCGGCACCCGGCGTTGCACCCGTTACGGGCTCGACGTCGCTCGTGAGCTCGGTCGGCACTTGGCCGAGGCCGGTGTGGGCGTCGTGTCCGGCCTGGCTATCGGGATCGACGGCGCCGCCCACGCCGGGGCACTGGAAGCCGACCACGTCGCTCCGCCCATCGCGGTGGTCGGGAGCGGCCTCGACGTCATCTACCCCCGGTCCCATGCCGTGCTGTGGCGCCGGGTCTGCCAGCGCGGCGTGGTCCTGTCCGAGGCGCCCCTCGGGGCCGTGCCCGAGCGGTGGCGGTTCCCGGCTCGTAACCGGCTGATTGCGGCCCTGGCCGACGTGGTCGTGGTGGTGGAGTCTCCTGAGCTGGGTGGTTCGATGCACACGGTGGCCGAGGCTCTGCGCCGCGGCCGTCCCGTGCTCGCGGTTCCGGGCCCGGTGCGCAGCACGGCCTCGGCCGGCACCAACAAGCTCCTGGCCGAGGGCGCGGCGCCGGCGCGCGACGCCACGGACGTCCTGATGGCGCTCGGCTTGTCCCCCGGGAGGCTGCGCTCGACCCGCGACGCCCGGACGGTTCCCGCCGACGATGACGAGCGAGTGCTCGAGGCCTTCGGTTGGCAACCGGCCACGCTCGATCAGCTCACGGCCCGCACCGGGCGCCCGCTGGCCGAGGTCGCCCTGGCCCTGGCCCGACTGGAGGACCAAGGATGGGTCGCTGGATCCGGCAGCTGGTACGAGCGCGTGGCGAGGACCGAACCGTGACGGTCCCCGGGTCGGTCGCCGCGAGGCCACTACCGTTGGCCAATGGCGTGGGAGCTCGATGCGTTCGCCGCTTCGCTGAACTCGCTCTCCCCGGCCTCCGTCCAGGCCTACTGCCGGGACGTGCGCGGCTTCATCGAGTGGGCCGAGCGGGGCGGGGTCGTTCGCCCGGCCCAGGTGGAGCGGCTCGTGCTGCGGCGCTATCTGTCCTCGCTGGCCACGCGGGGACGGTCGCGACGCACGATCGCCAGGGCCGCGTCGGGCCTTCGACGGTACTTCGCCTGGCTGTGCCGCACCGGCGCGCTGGCCACCGACCCGGCGGCTCGGCTGGTCGCCCCCAAGGGTCAGGGACGCCTCCCCCAGGTGTTGCGAGCCGACGAGCTTCACACCCTGCTCGACGAGCCCGGGGTCCGGGTCGAGGACGACCAGGTGCCGTTACGGGCCCGCGACGACGCGGTGCTCGAGCTGCTCTACGGCAGCGGGCTGCGGGTGGGCGAGCTGTGCGGGCTGCAGCGGAGCGACATCGATCTGGCGGGGCGAGCCGCGGTGGTGTGGGGCAAGGGGGCCAAGCAGCGCAGGGTGCCCCTGAGCGGTCCCACGATCGCCGGACTCCGGCGGTGGCTGAGCGGTGCCCGCGCCGCGTTCCTGGCCACCGTCGCCCGGGACGAGGGCGGTCTGGGGGAGGCGTTGTTCCCCAATCGCCGGGGCCGGCCGCTCACGCCCCGCGACGTTCGTCGCATCGTCGATCACCGAGCGGCCTCGCCCACCTATCCGCACGCCCTGCGCCACACGTTCGCCACCCATCTTCTCGACGGGGGCGCCGACCTGCGGGCGGTGCAGGAACTGCTCGGCCACGCCGACCTGGCCACCACGCAGCTCTACACCCACGTGAGCCGGGAGCGGCTCCGCCTCGTGTTCGACGCCACCCACCCGCGGGCCTAGGGGCCCTACGCGAACAGGTCGGGCGAACAGGGTGGTTTCGGCCGGTGCAGCGCCCCTTGTGAACCGTTAGGCGCTTGGTAGGGCCCCGAGGCTGAACCGTCTGTCGACGCGGTGCTCGACGGGCTATCTTCTTGGCGGCCGGTGGCCCCGTCGCCGCGCACTTCCCCCGCGAACCGTTCGCCCAAGGGAGTGCGCCATGCCCGCGCCGCCACCAGCCCGTCCTGCCCCTTGCGTCCGTCGCGCCCGATCCCGCTCGTATGGTCCGGGCCGAGCCGTCGCCGTCCGCCTCGCCGCCGGTCTCGTGACGCTGGCCGCCGTGGTATTCCTCGGCGCCGCGCCGGCCCTGGCCGCGACCGGCCCCGGCGACCACCCCGAGGAAGCTCCGGCGTACCGGCCCCCGGTCGACGCGCCGGTGCTCGATCCCTTTCGTGCGCCCGAACATCCGTTCGGTCCTGGCAATCGCGGCCTCGAGTACGACACCAACCCCGGCGATGAGGTCGTGGCGGCCGCCGCGGGGACGGTGACGTTCGCCGGACCGGTCGCCGGCTCGCGGCATGTGACCGTGCTCCACGACGACGGCGTACGGACTACGTACGCCTTCCTGGCCTCGGTCCTCGTGGCCGAAGGCCAGCGCGTCGAGCAGGGCATCGCAGTGGGAACCGCGGGCGAACGGCTGCATTTCAGCGCCCGGGTCGACGACGCCTACATCGACCCGGCGCTGCTGTTCGCCGCGGCCGACGCGGCATCGGTGCGCCTGGTGCCCCACGACGTGGCCCTGGGCACGCCCGAGGGGGCCGCGGCTGCGGCGCCGGGCTCACCTCCGGCGAGCGTGTTCGACGCGGTGCTCGATCGCCTTGGCGTCGACGACGGGCTGGCTGCGCTCGGCGCGAGCGCCATCGACTGGCTCCGAGCCGGGGCGGACAGCGCCCTGACCGCCCCGGCGCGAATCACCGAGGTCGTCACCACCGCGATGCTCTCGCCGTTCGGTCAGCACGTGTCCCAGCTCGTGGCAGCACCCGGCGTGGCCTGGCTCCGGAGCCCGGTCGAGGAGTGGTGGCGCCGGCGCACCGACTGCACCCCGCCCGAGGCGGTGCCGCCCGTCATGGCGTCACGGCGGGTGGCGGTCCTGGTGGGCGGGCTCGGGTCCTCCAGCGACGCGGCCGCCATCACCGAGCTCGACACCACGGCCCTCGGCTACGACGCCGCCGACGTCGTTCGCTTCTCCTACGCCGGCGGCGTCGTGCCCGGAACCGATGGCGCCCCGCGTGACCCCGGAGCGCTCGGTGCCATCGGTTCGAGCGAGTACCAACCGGAGGACACCATGGGGGACCTGCGCGTCGCTGGCGCGCGGTTGGCCGAGGTGCTGTGGGACGTGGCCGCCGCCGCGCCGGGGGTGCCCATCGACGTGATCGCCCACAGCCAGGGAGGCGTGGTGGCCCGCCTGGCGATCACCGAGGTCGTCGACGGGGCGGGCGCAGCGGGAGTGGCCGTCCCGGTGCGCACGGTGGTGACCCTGGGGACCCCGCATCAGGGGGCCGACCTGGCCACCCTGGTGAGCCGCGTCGCCGACCGGCCCGGCGGCACGGCGATGCTCGAGGCGGTGCAGGCGTTGTCCGGGCTCGAGATCGACCCCGGTGCGCCGGCGCTGGCTCAGCTCTCGGAGTCCTCCGACCTGATGGCGAGTCTCGGGGCGCAGCCTCTCCCGGCAGGGGTCGAGGTCGTGTCGGTGGCAGCGCGAGGCGACGTGGTGGTGCCCGCGCCCCGCAGCCACCTCGACGGGGCCACCAACGTGGTGGTGGCGGTGGCCGGGCTGGCGACCGACCACGACCGCCTGCCCGGCGCGCCGGCCGCGGCCCGCGAGGTGGCCCTTGCCCTGGCCGGCTTGGCGCCGTCGTGCGAGGGCCTGTTGGAGGCGCTGGCCGACCACATCGGCGGCGCGGCCATCGGCGCGGTCGAGGAGCTGATCGGCCTGGTCCCGGTCATCGGCCCGATCGGCGCTCCCTAGAGCACGGGGCTCGTCGGCCGAGACGGTAGAGTCGGCGGTGGACCGGCACCGTGCCGGCCATGTCCACCACCGCCTGCGCACTCCCACGGTCGCCGCCCCCTTCGGGCGCGGCGCACACGCAGGCTGCGAGCAACCGATGGGAAGGAGCACGATCCCCATGGCCCCTGTCGTGACCATGAAGCAACTACTCGAGGCCGGTGTCCACTTCGGCCACCAGACCCGCCGCTGGAACCCGAAGATGCGCCGGTTCATCTTCGGCGAGCGCAACGGCATCTACATCATCGACCTGCAACAGACGCTGGCGCGCATCGAGACCGCCTACTCGTTCGTTCGCGACCTTGTCGGCAAGGGCGGAACGGTCCTCTTCATCGGCACCAAGAAGCAGGCCCAGGATCCGATCCAGTCCTACGCCGAGAAGTGCGGCATGCCGTACATCAACGAGCGCTGGCTGGGGGGCATGCTTACCAACTACGAGACGATCTCCAAGCGCGTCGGGAAGATGGCCGAGTACCAGCGGATGCGCGAAACCGGCGAGTTCGAGGCCATGCCGAAGAAGGAGGCCCTGCTCATCAAGCGCGAGCTGGCCAAGCTCGAGCGCAACCTGGCCGGCATTCGCAAGATGGAAGCGCTACCCCAGGCTGTCTTCATCCTCGACACGAAGAAGGAGCACATCGGCGTCACCGAGGCCAACAAGCTCGGGATCCCGATCGTGGCCGTGGTCGACACCAACTGCGATCCGGACCTCATCAGGTACGTGATCCCCGGCAACGACGACGCCATCCGAGCGGGCACGCTCATGTGCCGGGTCATCAGCGATGCGGTCGAGGAAGGGCGCTTCATCGCGTCGCGGCGCAGCGGTCGCAACGGCGCCGGGCCTGCGCCGGTCGCAACCCGCAGCGCCGAGGACGAGTCCCGGATCGCGGCCCAGCAGGCCGAGGCCCGACGCCAGGCCGCACTGGCCGCGCGGCAGCGCGATGCGCGCCTAGCGACCTCCCGCCCGATCCCGCCACCCCCGGGAGTGGCCGCGCCCGCACGCGCCGCCGAGCCGACCACCGCCGAGCCGACCACCGAGCCGACCGCCGCCGAGCCGACCGCCGTCCCGACCGCCGCCGAGCCGACCGCCGCCGAGCCGCCCGCCGTGCCGACCGCCGTCCCGACCGCCGCCGAGCCGCCCGCCGTCCCGCCCGTCGTCCCGACCGCCGCCGAGCCGCCCGCCGTCCCGACCGAGGCCGGGGTCGTCGACGAAGTCGACCAGGGGCCACCTCCGGTCGGGCCCGACCGGGCGCCAGCGGGCGATGCGGTCATGGCGAGCGAGCCGACCGAGGAGCCCTGAGCGATGGCCGGTTTCAGCGCGAAGGACGTCCAAGCGCTCCGTCATGCCACGGGCGCGGGGATGATGGACGCCAAGAAGGCGCTCGTCACCTGCGACGGCGACTCGGCGGCCGCGGCCAAGTGGCTGCGGGAGAAGGGGCTGGGCAAGGCGGCCGAGCGCACCGACCGGGACAACACCCAGGGAGCGGTGGCCATCGGTACGTCGGGAAGCGCCGCCGCCATCGTCGAGCTCAAGTGCGAGACCGACTTCGTGGCCAAGTCCGACAGGTTCGTGGCCGTGGCCCAGCGTCTCGCGGACGCCGTCGCCGCCGGCGGCGAGGCAGCTACCGACGAACATCGCCACGCGGTCGACGACCTCAAGGTCACGCTCAAGGAGAACATCGCCGTCGGGCGGATGAGCCGCATCGAGGCGGGCGAAGGGAGCGTGCTCGATCGCTACCTGCATCGCCAGGACGGGCGCGGCGTCAACGCCGTGCTGGTCGAGCTGGCGGGTGGTAGCGCCGAGCTGGCGCACGACATCGCGGTGCACATCGCCTTCGCCCGGCCCGTCTTCCTCCGACGCGAGGAGGTGCCCGCCGCCGAGGTTGCCAGCGAGCGCTCGACGCTCGAGCAGATCACCCGGGCCGAAGGCAAGCCGGAGGCGGCGATGGACAAGATCGTCCAGGGTCGCCTCGCCGCCTGGTACAAGACCCGAGTGCTGCTCGAGCAGGACTTCGTACGGGACGAGAAGCAGGCCGTCGGCGCCGTGCTGGGCGACGCTGCCGTGGTGCGCTTCGCGCAGATCGTGGTGGGCGGTTGATCGGGTGACGGCCCCGGCGGGAGCCCGTTGGGGCCGTGTCCTGCTCAAGCTCTCGGGCGAAGCGTTCGCCGGGGACGGGGGCTACGGCGTCGACGGCGCCACCGTCGAGTACCTGGCCAACGAGATCGTCGGCGTTCGGGCCGAGACCGGCGTCGACGTCGCGGTGGTCGTGGGCGGCGGGAACATCTGGCGAGGGATGACCGGCGCCGGCGCCGGCATGGACCGCGTGCAGGCCGACTACATGGGGATGCTGGGTACGGTGATCAACGCCCTCGCGCTGCAGGACACGTTGGAGCGTCTCGGCCAGCCGACCAGGGTCCAGACGGCGATCCACATGTCTCAGGTGGCCGAGCCCTACATCCGGCGCAAGGCCGTGCGCCACCTGGAGAAGGGCCGGGTGGTGATCTTCGCCGCGGGCAACGGCAACCCGTTCTTCACCACCGACACCACCGCGGCCCTCCGGGCGGTGGAGATGGACGCCGAGGTGCTCCTCAAGGGCAGCCACTCGGGCACCGACGGGATCTACACCGACGACCCTCGTACGAACCCCGACGCCACCAAGCTCGACGAGGTCAGCTACCTCGACGTCATCAACCGCGGTTTGCGCGCGATGGACTCCACCGCGATCACGCTGTGCATGGACAACAAGCTGCCGATACTCATGTTCGACCTGATGGTCAAGGGCAACGTGGTGTCCATCATCCGAGGCGAGCCCATAGGTACCCTGGTCCGATGAGTCCTCGTCCCGATGAGTCCTCGTCCCGATGAGCGACGAGCTCGTGCGCGTCATCCTCGACGAGGCCGCCGAGAAGATGAGCAAGGCCGTCGGTCACTCTCGCCACGAGTTCGCCACGGTGCGAACCGGCAGGGCTTCGCCCGCACTGGTGGAGAAGTTGACCGTCGACTATTTCGGAGCCGAGGTCCCGCTGCAGCAGCTCGCCGGTTGCAGCGTGCCCGACGCCCGCGTGCTCGTCGTGAGCCCCTACGACAAGGGGGCGATGGGGGCCATCGAGAAAGCCATCCGGAACTCCGACCTCGGCCTCAACCCGTCGAACGACGGCGTCGTCATCCGGCTCAACGTCCCCCCGCTCACCGAGGAGCGACGGCGCGAGTTCGTCAAGCGGGTCAAGCACATGGCCGAGGACGGCAAGGTCGCGGTGCGGAACCTGCGCCGAGCAGCCCGCCATGACCTCGAAGGCCTCGAGCGGGACGGCGACGTGTCCGAGGACGAGCTGGCGCGCGCCGAAAAGGAGCTCGATCGGCTCACCCACGCCCACGAGGCGGAGATCGACAAAGCGCTCGACCACAAGGAAAGCGAGCTGCTCGTCGTCTGAGCCGAGGTGCCAGCGCGAGCCGGACCACGACAGGCCGGCGAGGACGAGGCCGACCAAGATGGGGGCCAAGAAGACGCCGAGGAAACGAGGAAGGTCCTATGGACGACAAGTTCCCCCGCCGGCGCCGGCGCCCGCCCGATCCGGTTGAAACCGCGGAAGGGGTCCGCATCATCGGAGCTGAGGAGGCCGAGTTGGTGAGCGAACGCGACGATGTAGCCCATCGCCTGCCCGACAATGCCCCCAGGTTCGGCGACCGGCCCGAATCGCCGCCCGAAGACGGGCCACGGCCCGCCATCCGTTTCCCGCTCGACGCCTCCTCCGATCCGGGCGATGTCGACCGTCCACCCCTGGTGGCACCCGGTCCGCCCACCCGTCGGCGACACCAAGACGACCCGGCGTTGCCCCATTGGACCGAGCCGGCCACCGGCGAGGTTCCTCGCATCTTCGCCACCGCCGACGACGCCGGGACAGACGACGAGACCGCCACCGACGACCTCGATGCGTGGTCGTCGTTCACCTCGACACCGCGATGGCGGGGAGAGGGGACGGCATCGGACGCCGACGAGTACGACGACTTCTCCCGGCTCGGCGACGACGAGACCCGTGTCGGCGCCCTCGACAGCCGCGAGCGCCCCGGTCCCGACGACTTCTTCACGTTCGACGAGTACGCGGCCGAGCCGGCGCCCGAGGAGAAGTCGGCTTCCGCACCCCGCGCCATCTCCAGCGACCCTCGGCGCACGCAGGCCAACGGGCCACGATCAGGCGGGAGCTACGAGCCCCCCGGCGGGGCGGGGCGCGACGTCCCGGTCGCCGCCGGCGTGGGCTTGGCCGTGGCCGCCCTGACGCTGTTGTTGTTCAAGCTCGGGCCTCGGTACGCCGTCGCGCTCGTCACCGTGGTCGTGGTCGTCGCCGCCGCCGAGTTCTTCAACGCCGTGCGGCGAGACGGCCACCAACCGGCGACGCTGCTCGGCATCGCCGCCTCCGGCTCGCTCGTGCTGGCCGCGTACTGGAAGGGCGAGGCGGCCATCCCCCTCGTGTTGTTCCTCACCGTGGTCTTCGGCCTGCTCTGGTACCTGGCCGGCGCCGGCGACGACGACCGCCCCGTGGCGGGCCTGGGCATCACGCTCGCCGGCGTGGGTTACGTCGGGCTGCTGGGCTCGTTCGGTGCGCTGATCCTCGGGCTACCCGACGGTATCGGCGTCCTGCTGGGGGCCATCGTCCCCACCGTTGCCCACGACGTCGGCGCGTTCTTCGTCGGTCGCAACGCCGGCCGCCAGCCGCTGTCGGCCGCCAGCCCGAACAAGACATGGGAAGGCCTGGCCGGCGGATGGGTCTTCGCCTTGCTCGCCGCGGTGATCGTGCTCAACGTCGTCGGCGTGGAGCCCTGGGCTGGGGAGTTCGTCGACACCGTGAAGCTCGGGATCGCGGTGGCGCTGGCGGCGACGCTCGGCGACCTGTGCGAATCTCTGATCAAGCGCGACCTCGGGCTGAAGGACATGGGCGAGATCCTGCCCGGGCACGGCGGGCTGCTCGACCGCTTCGACGGGCTGCTGTTCGCCCTGCCGGTCACCTACTACGCCGCCCGCATCCTCATCTTCTGAAGCCTCGTCCCGAAAGCCCGCATGGCTTCTGGCGTCCAGATGGCCCACATACGAGCCATCTGGACGCCATTTGGGTAGGTGGGTGGGCGCCGTCGGTAGCCTGCCCGGATGAGAACGGTGGCGGTGATGGGCTCGACGGGCTCCATTGGCACCCAGGCTCTCGAGGTCGTGGCCTCCGACCCCGAGCACTACGACGTGGTTGCCCTGGGCGCCGGTGGCCGTTCGCCCGAGCGCCTGGCGGCGCAGGCCGAGGCCTTTCGCCCGGCCGCCATCGCCGTAGCCGACCCTGGCGCGGCCGCCGATGTGGCCCGACGGGTGCCGTGGTGCGAGGTGCGGGGCGGGCCCGAGGCCCTGGCCTCGGTCAGCGCCGACGCCGACATCGTGGTCAACGGCGTCGTCGGGTTCGCCGGCCTGCCGGTCACGCTCGCTGCGCTGTCGGCCGGCCGGCGCCTGGCATTGGCCAACAAGGAGTCGCTCATCTCCGCCGGCCCGCTGGTGGCCAAGGTTCGCGCCACGCCCGGTGCGGAGATCATCCCGGTCGACAGCGAGCATTGCGCCGTGCACCAGTGCCTGCGGGCCGGCTCGGGGTCGGCGTCGGGGTCGGCGTCGGGGTCGGTCGCCGACCGGGTGGCACGCATCGTGCTCACCGCCAGTGGGGGGCCGTTCCGAGGTCGCAGCCGGGCCGAGCTCGAGGCCGTCACCATCGACGACGCCCTGGCCCATCCCACCTGGGCCATGGGTCCGAAGATCACGATCGACTCCTCGACCCTCATGAACAAAGGGCTCGAGGTCATCGAGGCGCATGAGCTGTTCGGCGCCAGCCATGGCATCGGTTACGACCAGATCGAGGTCGTGGTGCACCCGCAGTCGATCGTGCACTCGATGGTGGAGTTCGGCGACGGCGCCACCATCGCCCAGCTCTCGCGGCCGGACATGCGCCTGCCCGTCGCCTACGCGCTGGCCTATCCGCAGCGGGCGACCAGGGCGTTCGGCGGGATCGACTGGGCCGACGCCCGTCACCTCGACTTCGAGCCGCCGGACCGTGAGGCGTTCCCCTGCCTCGGGCTGGCCTACGACGCCGGTAGGGAGGGCGGCACGGCACCGGCGTGGCTCAACGCGGCCAACGAGGTGGCGGTGGCGGCCTTCCTGGCCGGGGAGATCTCCTGGTTGGCCATACCCGACGTACTGAAAGCCGTCCTGGACCGGCATGATGGTGCAACCGCCGACAGCGCCGAGGCCGTGATCGCCGTCGACCGCCGGGCCCGGGCGGCGGCTCGCACAGTGATCGACAGGAAGTTGACGAACGCGTGACCCAGCATCCCAACACCCCGAGCGACCGGGCCGAACCCGTCGCGGCGTCGACCACCGGGGCGCCGACGCCGCCAGTCGTGGGGCACCGCCGGGGCCAGGTCGTCCTCGGCGACCCACGACCCGCCCGCCCCGACCACGGAGAGGGCACGAGCCCGTGGCGGCTCGTGGCGCTGGTGGCCGGCATCGTCGCCCTCGGCCTGTGGGCGGGGCTGTCGGTGATCATCGTGATCTTGGCCATCGTGGTCATGATCTTCCTGCACGAGCTCGGCCATTTCATCACCGCACGGTGGGCGGGTATGAAGGTCACCGAGTTCTTCATCGGTTTCGGTCCGCGCATCTGGTCGTTCCGCAGGGGTGAGACCGAGTACGGCGTCAAGGCGATCCCGGCGGGGGCCTATGTGCGCATCATCGGGATGCACAACCTCGACGAGGTCGACCCGGCCGACGAGGATCGCACCTATCGCCAGAAGTCGTTCGGGCGTCGCCTGTCGGTGGCCGTGGCCGGCTCGACGATGCACTTCATCATCGCTATCGTCTGTCTGTTCGCCGTGCTCACGTTCTCGAACGTACCGGGTGGGCGGTTCCTGGGTTCCGACGTGACGACCAGCCCGAGCTGGGTGATCGGCTCGGTCGTCGACGACAGCGCGGCGCAGCGGGCGGGGCTGGCCGAGGGTGATCACATCGTCTCGGTGGACGGCGAGGAGGCCTCGACGTTCGACGCGCTGACCGAGGTCGTGCGGGCCCGGGCCGGGGAGGCCGTCGACATCGTCGTCGAACGTGAGGGCGAATCGCTCACCGTGCCGGCCACGCTCGGCGAGCGAGAAGGCGACGACGGCGTCGAGGAGGGGTTCCTCGGCGTCGGGCCCACGCTGCCCGCCATCGACTACGGGCCGGTGCAAGCCGTGGGCCAGACGGTGGATGACTTCGCCCTGGTGACCTGGGAGTCGGTCAAGGCGATCGGGCGGTTCTTCTCGCCGGCCGGGCTGAGCGACTTCGCCTCCCAGGTGGCCGACGGGGCCTCGCCCGACGGGCCCACGGTGAACGGCTCCGAGGGTGGCGCGACCAGCTCGGCCAGCAACGGCGAGGAGAACCGGGTCATCTCCATATACGGGGCCACGCGGCTGGGGGCCGAGCTCACCGACGAGGGTGTCATCCAGCTCCTGTCGTTCCTGGTGATCCTCAACGTCTTCATCGGCGTGTTCAACCTGGTCCCGCTGCTACCCCTCGACGGGGGCCACGTGGCCATCGCCACCTACGAGCGGCTGCGGTCGCGGCGGGGCCAGCCCTACCACGCGGATGTGGCCAAGCTGCTCCCGCTCACCTACGCCGTCGTGTTGGTGCTGGCTTTCGTCGGGCTCATGTCGCTGTACCTCGACATCGTCAACCCGCTCAGCCTGTCCGAGTAGTGCTCGTCGACGGCGCCTTCTCGAGGCGCACGACCCGTCAGATCGTCCTCGCGCACCCCACCAACCCGGTCGCGGTGGGCGGCGACGCCCCCATCTCGGTGCAGTCGATGACGATCACCAAGACGGCCGATGTCGAGGGCACGCTGGCCCAGGTCTATGCCCTGCACGGCGCCGGGGCCGACATCGTGCGTTGCACCTGCAACGACATCCAGGCGGCCGAGGGGCTGGCCCGCATCGTGCCCCGCTCCCCGGTGCCGATCGTGGCCGACATCCACCACCAGTACCGCATGGCGCTGGCCGCGATCGAGGCTGGCGTCCACGGGCTGCGGCTCAACCCGGGCAACATCCGCCGGCCCGAGCACGTCAAGGCCGTGGCCAAGGAGTGCATGGACCGGGGCATCCCCATCCGCATCGGGGTGAACGGCGGATCGCTCGACCCGAAGCTGTACGAGCGCCACGGCGGACGGGTCACGCCCGAGGCCATGGTGGAGTCGGCCCTGATCGAGCTGGCCTACCTCGAAGACGTCGGCTTCGACGACGTCAAGATCTCGGTCAAGGCCTCCAGCGTGCCCCTCATGATCGAGGCCTATCGCCAGCTCGCCGAGGTCACCGACCATCCCCTGCACCTCGGGGTCACCGAGGCCGGGCCGCCGCCGGCGGGTCTGCTCAAGGCCACCGCGGGGATGGCCACCCTGCTGGCCGAGGGCATCGGCGACACCATCCGTTACTCGCTCACCGCCGACCCCGTCACCGAGGCTCGCGCCGGGCGCCAGCTCTTGGAGGCCATGGGACTGCGAGAGCGCAAGAACATCGATCTCATCGCCTGCCCGAGCTGTGGGCGGGCCGAGATCGACGTCATCGACGTGGCCCGCCGCGCCCAGGCGGCCTTCGGCGACCGGGAGATCCCGCTCCAGGTAGCGGTGATGGGCTGCGTGGTGAACGGCCCCGGCGAGGCCCGTGACGCCGACATCGGCATCGCCGCCGGCAACAAGCGCGGGCATCTGTTCGTGAAGGGTCGCAACGTGGCGGTGGTGCCGGAGTCCGAGATGGTCGAGGCCCTGGTCGAGTGGGCCGAGTTCATCCACGAGCACGGCGCCGCGGCCGCCGTGGCCCGCGTCGACACCCGCAAGGCCGAGCGCGAGGCGGCACGTGACCGAGCAGCGCTGCTGGCCGCCCAAGGCGAGGACGTGAACGCCAGCGAGGCGCGGGTCGAGTTGATCCAAAGCCGCGCCGGCCGCTGAACCGGCACCGGTAGCATCGGCGCCCACCATGGTCCGAGCACCCGTCCTCACCCCGCAGGCCGACGACTTCCCCCGCTGGTACTCCGAGGTCGTCGCCAAGGCCGAGCTGGCCGAGAACGGGCCCGTCCGCGGGACGATGATCCTGCGGCCCTACGGCTACGCGCTGTGGGAACGGGTGCAGGCGGAGCTCGACACCCGGATCAAGGCCGCCGGCGCCGAAAATGCCTACTTCCCCCTTTTCATCCCGATGAGCTACCTCGACCGCGAGGCCGACCACGTCGAGGGCTTCCGGCCCGAGCTGGCCGTCGTGACCCATGCCGGCGGCAAGGAGCTCGACGAGCCGATCGTCGTGCGGCCCACCAGCGAGACCATCATCGGCGAGTCGATGAGCCGCTGGATCCAGAGCTACCGCGACCTCCCGCTGCTCCTCAACGCCTGGAACAACGTGGTGCGCTGGGAGCTGCGGCCTCGGCTGTTGCTGCGAACGACCGAGTTTCTCTGGCAGGAGGGTCACACCGCCCATGCCACCGAGGCCGAGGCGCGCGACTACGCCATGCGGATCCTGCACGAGGCGTATGAGGACCTCATGGTCAACGTGGCGGCTCTGCCCGTGGTGGTGGGGCGCAAGCCCCCGAGCGAGCGCTTCCCCGGGGCGGTGAACTCGATGACCTGCGAGGCCATGATGCGCGACGGCAAGGCGCTGCAGATGGGTACCAGCCACGAGCTGGGACAGAACTTCGCCCGCATGTTCGACATCACCTACCTCGACGCCGCCGGCGCTCAGCAGCACTGCTGGACGTCGTCGTGGGGGGTGTCCACGCGCACCCTCGGCGGGTTGATCATGGCCCACGGTGACGACACCGGCCTGCGGGTGCCGCCGCGATTGGCGCCCATCCAGGTCGTGGTGGTCCAGATCGGCGACGACGCCGACGTGGTGAAAGCCTCGGGCGAGCTGGTGGCCGAGGTGTCGGCTACCGGCATTCGCACTCGACTCGACGACCGCGTCGACACCTCCTTCGGGTGGCGGGCGACGAGCTGGGAGCTCAAGGGTGTACCGGTGCGGGTCGAGGTCGGCCCCCGCGACGTCGCGCAGGGCCGGGCCATGCTGGTGCGGCGCGACACGGGGGAGAAGGTCTCGGTCGCCCTGGCCGGTGTGGCCGCCGCCGCCGTCGACGTCCTCGCATCGGTCCAGGCGGTGCTGTTGGCCGAGGCCACCGAGCGTCGAGACGCCGCCACCGCCGACGTGTCCACCGTGGCCGACGCCGCGGTGGCGGCTGCGACGGGTTTCGCTCGCATCCCCTGGCGCGCGCTGGGTGGCGACGGGGAGGCGGAGTTGGCGCGTTCCGCGGTCACAGTGCGGTGCCTGCAGAGACCCGACGGAACGGTGCCCGAGGCCGACGACGAGGACGACCTCGTGGCCTGGGTCGGACGTAGCTACTGAGTCCAGACCTCCTGACATAGAGAGGCGGGCACCCCTTCTGAGCAGCAGGTATCCACCAGATCACGGCTGTGAGGTGAGATAATGTCCTTGGAGTAAATGACGTTCCGGGGAGGCAAGAGGGTGG
>Ga0187893_10004571_pt1 | contig 26108 bp, 19 predicted proteins | sample MA1701074metaG_FD_139574 | JGI IMG/M metagenome (GOLD analysis project Ga0187893, IMG submission 139574) | White microbial mat communities from a basaltic lava cave in the Kipuka Kanohina Cave System on the Island of Hawaii, USA - MA170107-4 metaG ... | reverse complement strand
TACCGCCTCCTCGAAGCAGGCCCGACAACAACCCAGGAACGAACCCCTTGACAGACATAGGAGATTCGAGCGGCGTCGACAGCCGGCGAGATGCGCACGGCCCGTTTGACACCAGCTTCCTAGAGGCCCATGTGCTTGGCGGCGATGTTTCGTTGGATGTCCGACGTCCCCGAATAGATCCGGCTGGCGATGGCATCGCGGGTCTCGCGTTCGAAGCCGTACTCCGCCATGTAGCCGTAGCCCCCGTGGACCTGGAGCGCGTCGAGGCTGTTCTGGACGAACGTCTCACTGAGGTGCAGCTTCACCAAAGCGGACTCCATGGCCACGGAACGCCCCTGGTCGAGCAGCCAACCCAGCTGATAGAGCAGGAGCCGGGACGTCTCGAGACGGAGCCGCATGTCGACGAGGCGGTGAGAAACGGCCTGGAACTTGGCGATCGGAGACCCGAACTGTTCCCGGGACCGGGCGTAGGCGACGCTGGCCTCGAGGCTCCGCTGCATGGTCCCGATGGTGCAGGCGAGGATGAGGCTTCGTTCGCGTTCCATGCCGGCCATGAACACCATCATCCCCCCACCGGGCCGACCGAGGAGGTTGGACGTCGGTACCCTGCAGTTGTCGAAGAAGACCTCGCTCATCGGCCCCGTGCGCAGCCCCATCTTGTGCAGCGGCGGGCCTACGGTGATGCCTTCGGAGGCGCGGTCGACCAACAACGCGCAGAGACCCGCGAGGCCACGGGCCGGGTTCGTCGTGGCGAAGACCAGGAACACGTCTGCCATGGGGGCGTTGGTGGTGAACGTCTTCGAGCCGTTCAGGACGTAGTGGTCGCCGTCGAGCGTGGCGGTGGTGCGCAACGCGAACGCGTCCGAACCGGATTCGGGCTCGGTCATGGCGTGGGCCGCGATCAACGAGCCGTCACCCATGCCCGGTAGCCACCGGCGGCGTTGCTGCTCGGTGCCGTACCGGACGATGGGGTCCTGGCATGCCCACATGTGCGCGTTCATGGCGAACAGCAGGCCGTTGTCACGGCATCCGTAGCCGAGCGCCTCCATGGCCAGGATCAATGTGAGGGCGTCGGCGGCCGCACCGCCATAGGCCTCGGGCAGGGGCAGCGACTGGATGCCAAAGTCGGCGCATCGTTTCCAGGCGTCGTGAGAGAAGGTCCCCTCCGCGTCGCGGGTGCCGATGTCGTCGTCGAGCTCTCGTTCGGCGAACCTGACGACCACGTCGTAGTAGGCCCGCTGCTCGTCGCTCCATGAGAAGTCCATGAATGCGCCCTCCACACGTGGATAGCCACTGGTTGCCGGATCAGGGCGTCCGGTCTGTCCTGCCCCGTGCCCGCCACGGGGAGCCCTGAGCATAGAGTGCCACCGGGATCGGGTGGGATTCGAGCGCGTCGGATCAGGCGCTCGCCTCCTCGGCCGCGATGGTGCGGAGACGTTCGACGAACCGAGCCTGAGAGAACCCTTGGGCATGGGCCCTGATGGCTCGTCCGTCCCACTGCGCCGCCAACACGTCGTCGAGTGCACCGGCGATGGCCGAGGGCTCGGGACGGCCGAAGAACTGCCCGGTGACGCCCGGCATCATCGTATCGAGGAACCCGCCCCAGGCGAGCACGGCTGCGGGTTTGCCGTACGCCGCCGCCTCGAGGGGCGTGAGGCCGAAGTCTTCGAACGAAGCCGCGACGACCGCGGCGCAGTTGCGATAGAGCCAGCGCAGCTCATCGTCGGTCACGGTGCCCAGGAACGTGACGTTCGCGCCGGCCGCCCGGGCGAGCCGCTCTCGCTCGGGGCCGTCGCCGGCCACCACCAGCCGCTCACCTCGTAAGGTTCGCATCGCCGCGACCACGGCATCGACGTTCTTGTACGGCATCAGCCGGCCGACGCTCAGGATGAAGTTCGGGTCGAGGCCGGGCACTGCCCGCGCCGGGCCGCCCTCCTTCATCGCATGCGGCGGCGGCACCACCTCGGCTTCGATGCCGTAGGCATCACGAATTCGGTCCCGGACGGCTGTCGAGTTGGCCAGGTACCGATGGGCGCTGGTGGCGGCGCGACGGTCCCATCGCCGAAGGGGCGGCCCCAAAGCCCTGGCGATGGTCCGGGCCGAGCGTGAGCTGTCGGGGCCGAGGTAGCGGGTGAGCTGGTAGAGCCAGCGGGCGGGCGAGTGGCAGTAGACGACCTTGCGACCTTGTGTCTTCGCCCCGTGGGCCCACCCGGTCGAGCTGCAGAACACGACATCGGCCGGCACGGACAGATGCGAGAAACTCGGCGCCAGCACTGGCAGGGCGAGCCGGTGATTCCGGCGGAACGCAGCAACGCGGTTGACCGCGAGGCTGTGCACCACGACCTCGCCGAAAGCCGGGTAGGTCTCGTCGGGCGCGTACAGCGACGTGTAGAGGGCGGCTTCGGGAAAGGCCACGTGCATGGCCAGGACCACCCGCTCCGCGCCGCCGCGCTGGGTGAGGTAGTCATGCACGATGGCCACCGGCGCCGGATTGGCGGCGGCGCTGGCACGGCCCGAACGGTGCACGCTCAACGACTCGGTCGCGCCATCCTCACCAGCGTAGCCAGGCCCTCGTCGGACGCCGGGCTCGTCCGGCCGGCCGCGCGGGCCAAGCCCGGGCCAAGCTTTCGGCTGGCGCGAGCTGTTCGGTGGAGTCTCCCCTTTACAAGACGGCGTGGGCGGACCAGGATTACCCGCAGGGATTTTCTTGCACACCGGCTGTGGGCCGGCGGCGGCGAGCATCTGACGGGAGGGCGGCGGGGCAGGTGGAGACAATCGAGACACTCCTGGTGCCGACGGGAGCGCAGGTTCCGGTGCGGCCACCAGAGATCGCGAGCGCGGTCCTGTCGGCTCGACGGGTCCGCCTCGGCATCGTGGCCGGCGCGGTCATCGCCGATGCCGTGGCCCTGGCGTTCGCCTTCGTGGTCGCCTCGCGCCTGCGCGACGCGGTGGTCGGGACCTCGCAGACCGAGATCCCGGTGGAACACCTCTGGGCCGGCGGTCTGTCGTTGCCGATATGGATCGCCGTGTTCCATCGCTACCGGCTCTACAGCCCCAACAGCACCGCCAGCCAGATGCGCGAGTTCGTCCAGATGGCGCACGCCGCCGCGGTGAGCGTGGTTCTGATGGCCGCCATGACCAACGTGGCCAACATCGGCGTGGCGAACCGGTGGTTGTTGATCGTGCTGGTGACGGCGGTGCCGATCGTGCTCGCCGAACGGGCGGTCGTGCGCAGCGTGTTGTTGCGGTTGCGCGAGAGGGGCCGGCTCGTTCAGCCCGTGGTCGTTCTCGGCGACAACGGCGAGGCGCTGGCGCTGATGCGCACGCTGCGCCGCGACCGTAGGTTCGGCTACCACCTGGTCGGCTTCGTAGCCGACAGCGACGGGCGCGACGCCGCCGACGGGTACCGAGGGGAGGCGGGGTCGATCGCCGACCATCTCGGCTCGCTCGCCGACACGGTCGACGTGGTTCGCCGGACCGGGGCGACGGCGGTCGTCGTCGCTACCACCGCGGTCGACTGCGTGGTCATCAACCGACTGACGCGCGAGCTCACCGATATGGGGGTCCAGGTTGAACTGTCGGCAACCCTGCGCGACATCGCGGTAAAGCGCTTGGTGGTGCACCCGCTGGGGGGGTTCTCGATGCTGCACGTGATGCCGGTCTACCGATCGGGCTGGCGATCCGCGGCCAAGCGCTTGTTCGATGTCGTCGGCGCGGGTTCGCTGATGCTGGTGCTCGCTCCCGTGCTGGCCGTGGTCGCCCTGTCCATCAAGGCGTCGTCGCCCGGGGGGGTCATATTCCGCCAGGAGAGGGTTGGTAAGAACGGTCGTTCGTTCTCGGTCAACAAGTTCCGCACGATGGTCCTCGACGCCGAGGACCGCTTGATCGACCTTACGCACGGCAACGACCTCGACGGTGCACTGTTCAAGATGCGGGACGACCCCCGGGTGACCAGGGTCGGGCGGGTACTGCGGCGATGGTCGATCGACGAGCTACCCCAGTTGTGGAACGTGCTCAAGGGCGACATGAGCCTGGTCGGCCCTCGGCCGGCGCTGCCCCGTGAGATGATCTTGTGGAGCCCGGAGCTCTACTCCCGGCTGCGGGTGAAGCCGGGTATGACCGGCATGTGGCAGGTCAACGGTCGCAGCAACCTCAGCTTCGAGGAGTATGTCAGGCTCGACCTCTACTATGTCGACAACTGGTCGCTGCTCACCGATCTCGCCATCGTGGCCAAGACCGTGCCCACCATCGTGTCCAGTCGCGGCGCGTACTGACGACGCGGGCGGGGCTAGCGTGCCGGTGTTGAACACGTGTGCAGGTGGCCGAGCTGCTCGGTGTCGCGGGCAGGAACGCACCGACGAAGGCGTAGCCTTGCCCTACGGCGAGGAGGGAGGACGCCGCCGCCGGCGTCGCCAGCCGGCGAGATGGGCACGGCCGCCTGCCACCAGCTTCCCGGGGCGCCGCGCCCGAATGACGTGAGCGACATCCGGCGGCCGTGTGGCGCGTCGGCGTGACCCGACGCACCGTCATCCTTTACGAGCTCAACGAAGTGCCGTGGGAGATCATGGATCTCTACGTCGATGCTCGACCGTCGTCCAACGTGGCGGCCCTGCTCGACGAGGGACTGTGCCTCACCACCATCGACGACGATCCCGTCCCGCTCCAGCCGTGGCGAACGTGGCCCACGTTCCACCGCTCGGCCTTCACGTCGGAACACGGTTCCCTCGACCTGGGCCAGGACCCGGCGACGTTCAACGGCACCGACCTCTGGGAGGTGGCCGACGCGGCGGGCTGTCGCGTGGGCGTGTTCGGGGCGCTGCAGAGCTGGCCGCCCCGACCGGGACGCAACGGTGGCTTCTTCGTGCCCGACACGTTCGCCGGGAGCCCCGATACCTATCCGCGTTCCTTGTCGCGGTTCCAGCGGTTCAACCTGCGGATGACCGCCGAGAACAGCTTTGCGTCTGACCAACGCCTTGCCGTCGGCGATCTGGCGGCGGTCGGCATCGACCTTGTCCGGTTGGGCCTGAGCCCGTGGTCGACGGCCAAGCTTGTTGCCCACCTCGGTCGGGAGAGATTGGACGCGCGTTACAAGGCGCGCCGGCCGATCATGCAGGTGCTGCCGTCTTTCGACCTGTTCTGGCGCCTGCACAAGCGGACGACACCGGAGCTCAGCGTGTTCTTTACGAACCACGTAGCGGCGATGATGCACCGGTACTGGGGTGATGGCGTTCCTCGTTACGCAACAGAGCAGGACTATCGGCCCGACGAGGTGTACCGAGGCTTCCTGCTCGCGGCCATGGACCTGTTCGATCATCAGCTCGGCGTCATGCGTGGCTGGACCGACCGACATCCCGGCTGCGTGCTCATCGTCGCGTCGAGCATGGGACAAGGGCCGATCCCGTACGCAGAGATGAACGAGACCTACGTTCTCGAGGACACGTCTCGCCTCCTGCGAGCGCTCGGTCTCGGCGGCGCCGAGCCCGGCCTGGCGATGTACCCGCGCATCTGCTTGAAGTTCGACGACCAGGCCCACGCCGAGGCGGCGATGGGCCCGATCGCGTCGGTGCGGGCCCGGACCGGCCCGATGTTCAACGATCTGCGGCTGCACGGCGCCACGGTCTCGTTCGAGATCGACTATCAGTTCGGGGTGCAGTCCCTGAGCCGCGAGGTCGCCTGGGCCCCTCGTGAGGGTTCGCCGACGTCAGGGACGGTGGAGGACCTCGGTATCACCACCCGCACGCGCCCCGGGGGGGGGAACACCGCGTACCACGTGCCCGAGGGCATCCTCGTGGCGGTCGGCTCGTCGATTCGCGCCGACCCGGCGCGGGCGGAGGTGAGCATCCTCGATGCCGCCCCGTCGATCCTTGATCTGCTCGACGTGGGCGCCGCTCCTTCGATGCGGGGAACGCCGTCGATGTTCGCCCCGGCGCCGGGAGGCACCCGGGACCGGGACGGCCCTGTCCCGAGTACGACAAGCCCAGGCGATAGCTCTACGGTAGGGCCGGAGGGTGCGAGCGGCTCAGCGCGGGCCCGAGCGGGAGGTGAGCAACCCGATGGTGCTAGACAGCACGCTGTCCGAGAAGGCTGAACGGCGGAGGAACAGATGACGTCGTCCAACGAGTTCCATTTCGACGTGGGTGTGATCGGGGGTGGCCCGGCCGGCGCCGGCATGGCCGCCTATCTGGCCAAAGCCGGCGTCAGCTGTGTCGTGCTCGAGCGCGAGCTGTTCCCGCGCCCGCACGTCGGTGAGTCCCTCGTTCCCTCGTCGACCCGAGTGTTCCGCGACCTCGACTTCCTCCCCGTCATGGAGGAGAGCAGGTTCCCGCACAAGTACGGGGCGGTGTGGACAGCGGCGGCCAGCAACATCGAGTACGACCATCAATGGGAAGGCTTGGCTGCGGGTGACTACGCCGACCTGCAGTTCCGCGAGCGCACCCAACAAGGCGTCGGCATGGACTACACCTATCACGTAGATCGTGGGAAGTTCGACACGCTGCTGCTCCAGCACGCCAACAAGCTCGGTGCACAGGTGTACGAGGGGATCCGCGTCGACGGGGTCGACTTCTCCGATCCCGACTCGGCGCAGATCCGGTTCAAGCTCGGCAAGCGCGAGAGCTCCGTGCGCGTCCGCATGGCGATTGATGCCTCTGGCCGCAACACCCTTGTTGGTAACCAGATGGGGTGGAAGGTGGCCGATCCCGTGTTCGACCAGTATGCGTTGCACACGTGGTTTGAGGACTACGACCGGACTGTCGTGGCCAAGGACTCCACGAAGCTCGACTACATCTACGTACACTTCCTGCCGATCACCAACAGCTGGGTGTGGCAGATCCCGATTACCGACAACGTGACCAGCCTCGGGGTCGTGACCCAGAAAAAGCACTTCAAGGGCAGCAAGGCATCCCGTGAGACGTTCTTCTGGGATGCATTGAAGAGCCGTCCCGAGTTCATGGACGCGCTCGGCGGGGCCACCCAGCTTCGGCCATTGAAGGCAGAGGGCGACTACAGCTACGCGATGAAGAACATCGTCGCCGACCGCCTGATGTTGATCGGCGATGCTGGTCGCTTCGTTGACCCGATCTTCTCTACCGGTGTCAGCATTGCGCTCAACAGTGCTCGCATCGGCAAGGATGATGTCATCGGCGCCATGGAATCAGGCGACTTTGCTGCGGCCAGCTTCAAGGAGTTCGAGACGACGATCCGGCGAGGTACGAAGAACTGGCACGAGTTCATCTCTGTCTACTACCGGCTCAACGTGCTGTTCACCGCGTTCGTCAACGACGACCGCTACCGGCTCGACGTTCTCAAGCTGCTTCAGGGAGACGTCTATGACGAGGAGAGCCCTGAGGTGCTGACGCGGATGAAGGACGTCGTCGCCACCGTGGAGCAGAACCCCAGGCACATCTGGCACCACCTGCTCGGCGACCTGACCGCCAACGCGTTCACACCGGCCTTCTGAGCCGGCCATCGGGTGCGGGCCCAGTGCGTTGCGGCCCTGAGCCGCTGAACCCCGCCGGGCTACTGGAGCTTCAGCCAGCGGCCGACCGACGGTACGCCGGCGCTGTCGAGCACGAAGAGCAGGTAGTAGCCGGGCTGCGCCACGTTGAAGTTCGGAGGGGTCATGGCTATGACGCGCCCGGCGCGGGGCAAGAACGTGAGCTCGACGTGGCGCTGGGACATGTTGTTGGAGTGCGTGACCGAGCCGGGGCGGAGGAGGACGACCCGGGCGACCGCGCTCGGGGTCTGGATCGTGAACTTCTTGCCCGGGCTCACCGCCCCCGGCGCTGAGGTGATCGTCGGTCGCGGGCCCTGGAACAAATAGGGGGGGGAGTAGATCTCGATCAGGCTCCGCCCGCCGCTGGTCGCAGTGTCACCCGAAGATACGACCCTCCCGTCGGGCAGCAACAAGGCGATGGCGTGGTAGCCGCGCCGCTCGACCTGGGACGCGAGCGGCGTCCAGGTGTCCGCGCCGGGGTCGTACATCAGCGTCTGCAAGGTGGCTTCACCGGAGGCCTCGCCGCCGACGCCCAGGATCTTGCCGTCGGGCAACAGGACGGCGTTCATGTCCTCGCGCGGTTCGGGGATTGGAGCGCGGTAGGTCCAGCCGGCGCCAGGGTTGGCAGCGTCGAACATCTCGGTGGTATCGCGGGGCAGCGCGCCCTTCCCGCCGAACATCATCACCTTCCAAGACCCTGTGGGGCCGCCGGGAAGGAGGGCCCCGGAGGCCTTGGTCCGTCCCTGCAGGGCGCGGGGGAGCGCGGTCCAGGTCCACGTGGACGGGTCGACCAGGAAGGTGTCCTTCTCGGGCCCGAAGGCGATGACGGTGCCGTCGGGCAAGACCTGCTGGTGCGGGTAGAGGTCGATCCGCTGGCTCCCGACCACGGTGGTCGTGGAGGGTGAGGTGAACAACTCGACGTCTTCGTTGAAGACCGAAGGGTCCTCTGTCCGGCCGCTGGTGACGAGAACCTGGCCTGTCGGAAGGGTCGTCGTGGTGGGGTAGTAGCGCCCCTGGGCCATGTCGGGTTGCCGCTGCCAGGTCTCCATGGCGGCCGAGAAGGTGACGACGTAGGGCGGCCCGGCGCCGAGCACGCCCAGGACCGCACCCCCGAAGAAGGCGACGTCGCCGTTGGGCAGGAACGTGTGGCCGCTGCAGAACAGGTGCTCCTCGACGTCGACGCTCACGCCCGTTCCGTCGACAGGGTTCCAAAGGTAGGCGGTCTGGTCTTGAAGGAACAGGACCTTTCCCGTGTGCAGCAGGATGGCGTGGATGGGGATGACGTCGACCGGTGCCGTCACGGGGGCGGTCCACTCCCCGACCGAGGCCGGGTCCGAGCTCGTCGGCTGTGGTTGGGTAGAGCGGGCCGTGGCGGCGGGGTCCGGCGGTTCGAGCTCGTCGGGGTCACCATGCGCCGCCGCCCGCGCCGCCCGCACCACGGCAGGCACCTGCAGGGCCAGGGCGCCGGCTGCGGCGCGCCGCAGCAGCGAGCGGCGCGACAGCGGGGCTCGCCCGCCGGAGGAGCCAACGAGCGGAGCGCCGTCCTGGACGCCGCCGTCCTCGGGGCCGTTCGCTCCGCTATTGCTCATGATCGGTCTCCTCCCGCCGATGGAACGAGCAGGACGATAACACAGCCATCACCGGCCAACCCAGGGCTGCCCGAGCTGCATTCTTCGGCCGGTCGCGCCATCCTTGATGGCGCCACGTCCTATCTTGACGGGTTACCCGTCACGATGTCCCGCACTCGTCGTACCCCCTCGTCAGGCCAGGATCATCATGCCCACCACTCTCGATGCCCCTGCTCGCCGGCCCGCCGCGTCGGGGCCGCCGCCGGGTCGGCCCGGCCCCAAGCCCGCCAGACGACCGTCTCGATGGCTGCTCGCGGTCGCGCTGGCCGTTCTGGGCGCCGGGCTGATCGTCGTGACCGGTGACGCCCCGGGCCCCCCTGACGAGTTCTCGGTGGGCGCCGGCGAGGACGAGCCGGGCCCGCTGTCGCGCGAGGCCCGGCGGGCCGCTCGAGCCGACCGCCGGGCGCAGGCGCCCGAGGAGGGCTCTTCGATCGCACCGTCGCCATCTGACGGGGCCCAGCCCGGCGGCGAGCCCTCGACCGACCAGCCGGGCCGGCCCGCGGCCGGCCCGGAGGAGTCGAGGCCCGGCCGGGGCGGCGCTGGGCCCACCGCGGACGGGTCGGCCTCGGGGTCGACCTCTCTGGGCGACGTAGCCGGGCCCGTCCCGGCCGATGTCGACCCCGCCAGCCTGCCCGAGCCGATCGGTTATGTGGGTGGGTCGCTCACCTACAACGCCACGGACGGCTACGCCACCGTGGGCGGGACCAAGTTCTGGGAAGGGCCCGACCGGGCCTACGGCGGGGGGACGGTCACGGCGTGGGCACAGGCGCTTCCCGACAGCGACGACGACGACCGCTGGGAGGCGTTTGCCAGCCTGGAGGCCACCAACCGATGGCGCGACACCACCCGCGTGGTGTGGTTCGAGCTGCTGTCGCACGGTGGCGAGACCGACGGCGCCGTCTACGAGGCGGCCCTCGTCGTCCTCGACGAGATCCGGCGACGGCTGCCCGGCGCCACCATCTACGTCTCGGGGATGAACGGGTACACCGTGGCGGGAGACTGCTCAGGTGTGACTGCCGCCGCGCCTCCTCAGATGCGGGCGCTGGCGGACCGCCTGGTGGTGGAGGGACGGGCGCTCGCCGGCCCGATCATGGCCGAGCTCACGCCCGAACAGACCACCGACGGAGCCGGCTGCCACGCCAACAGTGAGGGCAAGCGAATCCTCGGCGAGGAGCTGCGCGCCTTCTTCGGGTAGCGCGCAGGCGCCCCGACCCCGGGGCGCGAGGCGCTCCGGGGTCGGGGGCGGCAGGGGGCCTGGCCTGCCCTATGCTTTGGGGCCACAGGGACTCGACGTGCACTGGGAAAGGTCGATGGCGAGTTCGAGTTCGGCGGGGCCGGACGGCCGCAAGGGCTGGGCGGAGCGGGTCGATGGGCTCGCGGCGCTCCGGGAACGGGCCGCCTTCTTCGGCGACGGCGCCGAGCGGATGTTCGGCGTGACGCATTCGCCTCTGGGCCCTACCGATCGCGGCGTGGTGGTGTGCGCCTCGTTGAACCAGGACATGGCCAAGAACTACCGCCGCGAGGTGGTCCTGGCCCGGGCCATGGTCGCCCGGGGCATTGCCGTCCAGCGCTTCCAGTATGTCGGGAGCGGCAATAGCGACGGTGACTACGCGTCGATCAGCTTCGAGTCGATGGTGCGCGACGCGCTGGCCGCGGCCGAGTACCTGCAGGCGCGCACCGGCGCCCGGCGAGTGGCCTTCTTCGGGGGCCGGTTCGGGGCCTTGGTGGCCGCCGCCGCCGCCGCACGGTTCCCCCGGGCGCCGATCGTGTTCCTCGAGCCGATCAACGACGGCAGGCGCTTCTTCAGGGAGGGGATTCGCACCAAGGTGGCCCAGGAGATGGTGGGCACGACGGCGGCCCGGCCCACCGTCGCCGGGTACCTCGAGCGGCTTCGTGAGGCCGGCGTGCTGGACATACTCGGGTACCGGGTTGGGCGAACGCTCTACGACTCGTCGGTAGGACGCACCCTGGTATCCGAGCTGGGGGCGTCCGCGGCGCCGCGGCCGGTGCTGATGCTCCAGCTCACGTCGGAGGGGACGCTGCGCCCCGGTTTCGAGGACCTGCGCCGGCTCCTGATCGGCGCCGGACTCGACGTCGAGGTCGAGCTCATCGAGGGTCACGAGAACTGGTGGTTCGACGAGGAGCGCGACCTGCGCAGGCTCGGGAGCGACGGTGATGTGAACCACGACGCTGGCGACGGGCGGGTGGCACCGCCCGGCATCACCGCGACGCTCGTCGAGCTCGTGACGAGCTGGCTCGATCGCCACCTGCCGGCCGAGGTGCCGGCATGAGCGTCGAGCAGGCTCCGACCAGCCGCGCCGAGTCGCTGCTCTATCTGCGAGCCGACGGCGAGGACTTCTTCGCCATCGCCACTCACCCATCCGGCGCCGGGAACGGGACCGGGGTCGTGATCCTCTCCGACGGGCGCTGGGTCGCGACCCTGGGCGTCAATCGCTTCTACGTCGACCTGGCCCGCTCACTGGCCGGCGCGGGCTTCCTGGCCGTGCGCCTGGATTATCGCGGCGTAGGCGAGAGCGCGGGGGCGACCCGTCGCTATCGCCTCGACGCCCCGCTGGTCGGCGAGGCCCGGGCCGCAGCTCGGTGGTTGCGCGAGCACGGCGCCGAGCGCGTGGTGCTGGCCGGCACCTGCTACGGCGCCCGGGTGGCGCTCGATGCCGCCGCAGGGACCGACCTCGTCGACGGGGTGGCCATGTTCCCCCCGGTGCTGCGCGACCACGCCAAGGGGCAGCGCGCGGCCTCGCTCCCCGTGGCCGAGATGGCGCGGCGCGCCTTGCGGGTGCGCACCCTCGCCGCGCTCCGGAGCTCGAGCGAGCGCCGACGATATCTCGCGGTCGCCCGGGCGAAGCTGCGCCAGATCGGGAGCGGCCGCGGTGGCGGCGCACGCGGAGGCGGCGGGCGGGACAGTTTCCAATGGGTGAGCCCGCGCTTCGTCGATGCGCTCGCCGACTCGATCGACCGCGGCCGCCGCATCCTGCTTCTCTTCGGCGAAGACGATGACTTCTACGGCGACTTCAAGCGGGGGTGCGCCGGGCGGCTCGGGCCGCTCGTCGAACGGGCGGCACCGGACGTCGAGGTGGTCGTCGTGCCCGGTCGTACCCACGGCCTGGCTTCCGTCGACGTCCAGGCGAGCGTTGCCGAGGCCCTCACCACCTGGCTCGTCGAGCGCTTCGGGTGACCGTGGCCAGCCCGGGTAACCGGTGGTTCAATCGTCGTCGGAGATGGTCGCGGTCGCCGTTCCGTCGGCGATGGTCGCGCCTACGGGATGGAACAACGCCAGGGTGAAGGTCTCGCCGGGTTCCGTCTGGTCGTCGTCGACGATGTCGACGGAGACGGTGGCTGTCGTCTGGCCGGGCGCCAGGCGGAGCATCGTCCGACTGAGGACGTAGTCGCCCGGTTGGCGGGCGGTGCCGTCGCGGGTGCTGGTCCCGACCTTCACCGGCTCGGCGGCCGGCGACGAGAGGGTGACGACGAAGGTCGCGGTGGTGTCGCCCTCGGTCACCATCGTGTCGCCGACGCGCAAGGTCGGCACCGGGCTCGGCGTCGAGGCGAAGACGTAGGCGGCTCCGGTATCGGTGCCCCCGTCCTCGTAGGGGGCGCCGACGACCGATGTCCCGTCGGCGACGGCGACGGCCGACCCGAGCTGGTCGCCCTGGCCCCCGTCGGAGCCGGTGAGCTTGGCCTCCTCGGACCAGGTTGTGGCCTGCCTCGTGAAGCGGTAGGCCGATCCCGACGCCGAGCCGCCGTCGTCGTCGAGGCGAGCACCGATCACCGTCGTCTGCCCCGACACCGACACCGCATGGCCGAAGACGTCGAAGGTGGCCGCGTCCGAGGCGGTGAGCTTGGCCTGCTGGGACCAGGAGGTGCCGGTGCGCACGAACACGTAGGCCGACCCCGACGACGTGCCGGCGTCTCCGTCGGAGGGTGAGCCGATGACCGCGGTGTCCGAGGATGCCGCCACCGAGAAGCCGAACGCGTCGAAGGTGGCGGCGTCGGAGGCGGTGAGCTTGGCCTGCTGGGACCAGGTGGTGCCGGTGCGGACGAACACGTAGGCCGACCCCGAGATCGGGCCGGCATCGGTGTCCGACGGGGAGCCGGTCACCACGGTGTCGCCGGTGATCGCCACGGCGTAACCGAAGTCGTCGAAGGCGGCCCCGTCGGCGGCGGTGAGCTTGGCCTGCTGGGACCAGGTGGTCCCGGTGCGGACGAACACGTAGGCCGCACCCATGTCCACCCCGGCGCCGTCGTCGCCCGGCGCGCCGATCACCACGGTGTCGCCGGTGATCGCCACGGCGTAACCGAAGTCGTCGAAGGCGGCCGCATCGGCGGCGATGAGCTTGGCCTGCTGGGACCAGGTGGTGCCGGTGCGGACGAACACGTAGGCCGCACCCATGTCCGCTCCGGCGCCGTCGTCGCCGGGCGCGCCGATCACCACGGTGTCGCCGGTCGTCGCCACGGCGTAACCGAAGTCGTCGAAGGCGGCCCCATCCGAGGCGGTGAGCTTGGCCTGCTGGGACCAGGTGGTGCCGGTGCGGAAGAACACGTAGGCCGCACCCATGTCCGCTCCGGCGCCGTCGTCGCCGGGCGCGCCGACGATGGTCGTGTCGCCCGCCGTCGCCACCGAGCTGCCGAGGTGGTCGCTGGCGCCGGCGTCCGAGGCGGTCAGCTTGGCCTGCTCGTTCACGGTCGCCGGGGCGGCCACCGCCGAGGAGATCGTGCCGGGACCGGCACTCGCGTCGACCGTGGTGAGTGGCCCCAGCCCAGCGAAGGCCGTCGCCGCGATCAGCGCCGGAGCTCGCCGGCGCCAGAGGACGACGGCGTCGCGCCACCCCAGCCCGAGGGGCACCGGCGATCGGCGAGCCGGCGGGCCGATCGCGGGGACGCTGCCCGGCACAGGCACCTCAGGACCCTTGGTCCGCCCGGTCGCGAAGTCGCTCCAGCCAGGCCGTGATCTCGTCGGTGACCACGTCCTGCTCCGTGCGGTCTACGAGGGCGTGGACCCGGGCGTCGACGAGCCGCACGGTGATGAGGTCACCGGCCCGGCGCAGGATCTCGCCGAGGCGGCCCGACTCGCCCTGCTTGAAGTCGTCGTGGAAGTCGTCGACCTCGCCGAAGACGAACATCACCGGAACCCCCCGATCGACGAGCTGGTCGAGCTGGTCGAGGAAGTGCGGGCTGACCCGGTGGGCGTTCGGGTTCCTGGAACGGCCGTCGGGAGCGACCTGGTTCCGCCGCTTCCACTTCTGGCGCAGGATGCCCGCCGCGCTCTGGCGCTGGTCACGTCGCAGCAGCCGAGCCAGGCCGCGCGGGGTCAGCGCCCGGCGCAGGTACCAGGACCACGGACGGCTGATGCGCCGCTCGCCCTTGGCGAAGTCCCGCACCGGTGGCGCCAGCAGGGCGATACCCCCCACCTCGTCGCCGAGCTCGAGCGCGGCGCTCATGGCCGTGCGGGCCCCGAAGCACATCCCGACCATCATCACCTTGGAGACCTGTTCCTGCCACAACGGGCCCAGGATCCCGACAAGGTCGCTGGTAAGGGGTTCCTCGAGGCGGTAGTACAAGGTTCGGCCCGTGCTCTCGCCCTCGCCACGCCAGTCGAAGCGCATCGAGTGGTACCCGAGCCCGGCCAGGTCGCGTGCCATTCGGGCCCAGATGCGGTTCCGACCCGCGGACTGGGTGGAGCCGCCGGAGGCCACGACGACGCCCACGCCGTTCGGCGCCACGGTCGGACAGGTCAGCACGCCGAAGATCGTCTCGTCGTCCACGGGTACGAGCGCCGGTCGTTCGTTGGCGGTCGTGGCCCTGTTGGGGGCAGTCGGGCGATCCAGGCCGGTCTTGCTCACGGGCCTTCCTTGGGGTCGAAGCGCGCCCGGAGCCATTGATCGAAGCAGTCCGACAGCTCGTCGGCGTCCACATCCCCCGTCCGCTTGCGAAGCTCGCGAAGCTTGCGGGCCTGCTGGTCGTCGAAGTCGATGAACCACCAGACCTGCTCGTCTCCCACGAGCTTGTCGGTCACTCGGCAGCCCCGCTCGCTCAGCGAGTCGACGAGGCGCGCATAGTCCGGGCGCAGGTTCTCACCCTGCCCGAGCTGCACGAGCAGGACATCGCGTGGTCCCTTCACGAGGCAGCCCTCGACGGTCTTGTCGTGGGCCGATTCGTAGAGCGCCATGCCGACGGTCTGTCCGAGCAGCTCGATCGACCCCCGCTGGCGCAATTGCTCGAGGAGTGACGCGGTGGTGAGCCGCTCCTTGGCGCTCGCGGCCAGGGACTCGGCGATGCGGGCCCTGAAGCCCTCCTTGAAGAACCGGGCCAACGCGGTTATGGGCTCGAAGAGCACCAGCAGTGCCCCGGGGGCCCTGGCGGCCGCGGCGGCGGCCACGACGGCTCCCACCCGAGTGCCCAACAGGGCAGTCGGGGTGCCGGGGTACCGCCGGCGCAGATCGTCGAGGACGGCCACGGTGTCGCCCACCATCGCCGGGAAGGTCATGTCCTCGGTGTCCCCGTCGCTGTTCCCGGTCCCCCGGTAATGGAAGCGCTGCACCGCGATGCCCCTCGAGGCCAGCGTACGCGCCGCGAGCACCTCGACCCGGTAGTTGCGGATCACGTCGACGCAGATGGACTGGCACATGACCAAGCTGCCGATCACCGGGCCGAGCGGTAGGTGCGCCGTCGCCGAGAGGCGCTGGGTGCCGACCTCGATGAAGCCCATCTCCTCGCGTATGCCTGCGGACTGGTCTACCCGCACCGCGTTGTCAGGTCGCGATTCCTCGGTCAGCGAGCCCACACTGGGTACCCCTCCGGTTGTTGAACGCGGCTGTCTTCGATGTTCCGCTCGCGCGCGGCGTGGACCAGCTCAGATCCCTCGTGCAGCTCGCTCGAGGTCGCATTCCGCCAGCGTGGGGGGAAAGGCGGTGTCCTGGGCGTCACACGTGCTCCTGATGAATGCGGGGCGCTCAATCACCATCTTCTTGTAGGCCCGGAACAGACGTGGGTCGCGCAGGGTATCGAGGAAGTCGTCGTACTTGTTGGCCTGCTCGAAGAAGTCGCCCGCCAGGATGTAGTGCTGGAGCGACATGCAATCCTCGTAGTGCTGGTACAGGACGTCCTCGGCGCCGCCCAGCTGGGCCCAGTTGATCGCCTCGGGCGTGTAGAAGAGCCGGATCAGCTTGTCGACGAGTTGGTAGGCTGCCACGATGGTGCCGTACACCGACTCGAACTCGGCCCGTGCTTCGTCTGCCCCCTTCCTCAGGCGGACGTCGACCGCTCTGGACAGCCGGCGAGCGCTCTCCATCGCCAGGTACACCCCGCTCGAGAAGATCGGGTCGATGAAGGCGGACGCGTCGCCGACGATGGCGAAGTCGTCACCCCATTTCGTGCCCACCGCGTAGGAGTAGTCGCCGTTGTAGATGACGTCCCAGAGCTGGGTGGCATCGGTCATCACGTCGCGGGTGAACGGCGACGACATGAGCTCCTGGATGTACAGCGCCTGGCGCCAGTCCTCGCTGCCCTGGCTCTTGAGCTCGGCGCGCTGGGACCGGAAGTAGGAGGAGTTCATCACCACGCCGGCGCTCACCCGGTCCACGCTGATCGGGATCATCCAGATCCAGCCCTGCTTCTCGCCGCCGGTGTAAAGGATCTGGATGAGGCCCTCGTCGAGCCCGCCCTGGTACTTCACTCCCGACCAATGGCTGCTGAGCGAGGTGCGGTCGAGCTCCTTGTGCGCGGTCTTCGTGCCCATGCGATTGGCCAGGAACGTCTCACGACCGCTGGCGTCGATGACGAACCGGGTCCGAATGGAGCGCGTCTGGCCGTCGGGCCCGGTCGCGGTGACGACGGCTCCTCCGTCGTCGAAGTCGATGCTGTCGACCCGGGTCTCCTGGTGGACGGCTGCCCCGTTCCTGGCCGAGTTCAGCAGCAGGAGCTCATCGAACTCCGAGCGCAGCACCTGGAACGACAGGTGGCTCGGGTCCTTGAGCGTATCCTTGAAGCAGTACATCGTGTTCGTGGTGCCGTCGACGTCGAGGAACCTGACACCGGGTTTGCGTACGTAGCGCCGCTTCATCTCCTCGAGGACCCCGAGCTCCTCGAAGACCCAGTAGCAGAACGGCAGGAGCGACTCGCCCACGTGGTCGCGGGGGAACTTCAGCCGCTCGAGCACCGTGACGCTGTGGCCCTTCATGGCCAGCAAGGTCGCCACCGTGCTGCCGGCTGGTCCTCCGCCGACGATCACCACGTCGCTGTCGTAGTCCTCGATCATCATCCAGGCTCCCCGCCTTCACAATCGCCGATCGACCAGGTCCTTCGACTACTGCCTCACGCCTTTTGTAGCACAGTCGTGCTCGTTCTCAAGCGGCAAGCCGATCGGCCCGGCCCGAACACCACCTCGGGGCCCGATAGGGCCGGGAACAGCCCTGGTGGACGAGGTCGGCTCGGCATCGACCGCCGTCCGCGCGGGGCCGAGGCCATCTCTCCCGACCCCCTCGGGCGTCGGGAGGGCCGGTAGGGTCCCCGGCCGTGGACGAGACGATCGAGGAGGCTCCGGTGCCTCTCCCGGGGCCCGCGCCTCGAGCGGCGCGCGGGCGTCCGAGCGCCGCGGTCGTGGTCGTGGCCGCGGCCGTCGTCCTGGGCTCGGCGGTGATCGCTTGGTCCCTGGCCACGCGTGACAGCGCTTCGTCGTCCGGGGCAGGCGGGCCCGGGGCGACGTCGCCGGGCGAGGGGGAGCGGGATCAGGAGGGCGAAGGTGCCGGCTCGGTGCCCGGCGAGGACGCGGGCGAGCCGCCGAGACCGCTCGGGACGATCGCGCCGGCGGAGGGCGCCGACGCGCTCTGTCCCGCCGGCACGGTGTGCAGCTCGTTCACGGTCGAGTGCTCCCGGGTCAGCGTCCCGGCCACGGTTTACATGGCTACGGGCCGGCCGAGCGGTACCCCCCGGGGGGTGGTCCTGTTCTTCTCGGGCGGAGAGGGCGACAGCTACTGGGGCGGCGGCGCGCCGGTGGCCGAGGAGTGGTTGGCCGACCTGCAGGACGAGGGCTTCGAGACCATCCGCGCCCGATGGCCCGAGGGGTGGACCGACACCGCGGCGGGCGACGAGGCTGGCATGGCCTCGACCGCGTGCCGCAGCGCCACGGTGGTCCGCTGGGCCTACGACAACCGTTTTGTGCCGATGGGCCTCGAGCCCGCGCCGGGCGCGTGCGGGTTCTGCGTCACGGGGAACAGCGCGGGCTCGTCGCAAGCGGCCTACACCCTTGCCTTCTACGGGCTGGACACGATCGTCGACGCGGCCATCCTCACCGGCGGCCCTCCGCACGCCGCCATAGCCAAGGGCTGCCTGCGACGGGCCGAGGACGAACCGTTCTGGTACGACAGCGGCAACGCATCGGGGCTGGACGCGGCCTGGGGGTTCGCTCGGGGGGAGGGGCCCTGCGCCCGGGGCGACCCGGCGTGGGTCGAGCGATGGCAGGCCGACAGTGTCGACCTGGGTGGGAACGACTACGTGTACCCGACGACCAGGGTGGTCTTCATTCTGGGGACGAAGGACCAGACGGTGGCGCCGGCCCACGCCCGGGACCTGCTGGCGCGCCTCGACGCATCAGGTACCCCATGGGTCGAGGAGCGCACCGTCACCGGGCTCCGCCACGTGATCGAGCGCAGTCCCGACGGGTTGTCAGAGCTGAGGGACGCCGTGCTCACCGTGCCGTGAGCAGCGCATCGACGGCGGATCGTCCGCCGAAGACCACCCGCGGGCGATCCGGGCCCGCTCGGCCGCCTGCCGACGCCACAGCATCACGCGCCGCATCATGCGAAGTCGCAAGGCCGGGCCCACGCGCCCCCGCTGCAACGCGGCGGCCAAGAAGTTCGGCGCCGGCCCGTAGCCCAGGCGCTTCATGCCGCGCCAGCAAACCGCCTCGATGGAGTGCTGACGGTCCGGTGCCAACTCCCGGCGCCACGCCTCGACCCGATCGGTGAAGATCGTCCCGGTGGCGCCCGACTTCCAGGCTTCCCAGGTAGGGAAGAGAACCGCGTCGACGTCCTGTTCGGGAGCAGGCCCGTCGAGCGGCGCGGCACCGAGGAACGCAGCGAGTTGGCGCCTCGCCGCGTCGGGCGCGGTCACCACATCCTCGTACCGGAGCAGGATCACCCGCGCCGGCCCCAGGGCGCCGAGCGCGGCGAAGGCCTGGCGCACGTCGTGGTTCCAACGGCGGGCCGTGATCAGGTGGTGGCCCCCCCAACCGACGTCGCCGTATGAGACCACAACCGCTCTCGGGTCTCGCACGACGACCACCATCTTGAGGTCCGGCAGCGCGGCGCTGAGCGGTTCCCACCACAGCAGGTGCGTCGGGGTCTTCTCGCCGATGAGCCAACCGTCGCCGGCCAGCTGGCGGACGACGGCCTCGAAGAGGTCCACCGGGTCGCGGCACGTCCCGCCGAGGCGGCCCACGATCTCGCCGATGTCGAGCGGCACGTCGCGCAAGTAGTGCTTGGCGCAGTAAAGAGCCAGCTCGGCTCGCAGGGTCGCCTCGTCGAGTGGGAACCGAACCCGACGGTGCAAGCCGGGGAGGAACTCGGCGAAGAAGTGGGTCTCGGGCGGTATGCGGACCCCGCTCAGCTCACAGGCGAGCCGCTGCACGAGCGTCGTTCCCGAACGAGGCGTGCCCACCACCAGGAACGCGGGATCGCGCCGCGCCGCGCTAGCCATCCATGTCCAGGGACATGGTGTCCAAGGGCCGGGCCCGCCCGTCGGGGTGGGGCGGGCTCCCCGGGGCGCGGCCCGGCGGTCGTCCCCGCTTGCCGGGCCCGTTCCCGCGTCCACCACCACCGCCCGGCCTCCCGCGCCTCTTGAGCAGGCGGTGAACGGTGACCAGGCCGAGGCGGCCCAGGTCCCTCGCATCCGACAGCGACGGTCGGATGGAACCGAGGCCGCTCGCTCGAAGGATCCGAAGCTGCACGAAGACCCGCACCCAATAGGCGACTGACGACACGATCGCCGCGCCCTTTATACCCAGGATGGGGATGGCGATGGCGAGGCCTACCGCGGTGACGGCCAGCCCGATGAACTCGGCCACCGTTGCGGTACCGGGCCGATCGATGGCGGTCAACGTCCGGGCCGCCGTCATGCCGAGACCGATCGCCGCGCCGCCGGGGAGCAGCAGCAGAAGCGGCACCACGGCGGGTTGGAAGCTCTGGCCGAAGAGCAGGGGGAGCATCACCGGGCCGGTCACGGCGATGACCGCGGCGGCGAGGATCCCGATGAGCAGCGACAATCGGAGGTAGTAGGCGGCCACCTCCATCCTCTCTTCCTCGGGCGCCTTGGCGACGTCTCCGAAGGCGCGCGTCCCTACGGCCTGAGCAAGGCTCAGGGGCACGTTGGCGACGGTGACGGCCACCGCGTAGAGCCCGAGCTGGCGGGTACCGACGAAGACGGCCAGGATGGCCTGGTCACCGGCCCGGTTCCCGAACGCGGCGAGCTGCGCGCCCACGTTGCGAACGCCGAACCAGAGAAGGGGCCGCATCGGGGCGCGTCCTCTCGGGCGTACGCCCAGACAGCGCCAAGTCACGGCGTTGACGACCAGGCCGGCGGCGATGGTGGTGGCGAGGTAGGTGGCGACCGTGAGCGCGCCCGCGATGGCCAGGACGATGGTGGCCACCGCGCTGAGCACCACCGGGAGCGCCCGCAGCACCGACAGTGGGCGCAGAGCGCTCTCGGCCATGAGCATGGCCTGTTGGCACTGCGTCAGCATGTTCAGGGGCGCGGCCGCGAACAGTATGAAGGCGCCCGCGGCGCCGGCCGCGCTGAAATGGTCGAGTGGCCCGCGGGTCAGCAGGGCGGCCCCGGCGAGCGCGAGCGGAAAGATCACGAACGCCGCGTAGCGGATGATGCTGCCCAGCAGTTGGGGTTGACTGGCCGGTTCGACTGCGGCCCGGTGCCCGACAGCCCATGGCAATCCCAGGGCCAAGACCATCCACGCCAGCGTTCCGAACACGGTGGCGGCCGCCACCTCGCCGCGACCCTGGGGCCCGAGGGCGTGGGCGACGAGCGGGCCCGTGACGAGGCCGAGCGGTCCGGCCAGGCCGATGGCGAAGGCCAAGCCGCCGATGGAGCCCCGGCGTCGCCTCGCCCGGCGGCTGGCAGGCTTCGGCTCCCGGGGCGCCTCCGCCGTCGCCGGATGCGCCCCGGTCATATCGCCGGGCTCAGGTGGCAACGCTGATCCCGTGGACGGCGACCTCTTGGCGATCGGCGTAGCGGAAGCCGTCGATGAGCTCGCCCTTCTCCCAGTCGAGGTACAGGATCGAAGCGGGGGACAACCCGACGAACATCCGGTGGTCCACGACGTGCTGGCCACGGATGAACAGCGGATGAGAGACCGGGGCGCTCCCGACGCCCAGGCGTGCCGCCTTGGCCCGCAGGCGCGACAGCGCCCGTTTCGTCGGGGTGAGCCGGCGGACCCAGCCGAAGCGGGTCAGGTCGATTGATCGGACGGGTGCCCGCCGATCGAGGTCCCACAGCTCGACCGATCGGCTCACCGTCCCGCTGGTGAAGGCCGTACCGTCATCGAGGATGTGCAGGTTGTGACCCAGCCGGAGACGCTTGTGCTGGATGACGATCTCGGACCGGTCAAGGTTGACGATCACGCCGAAGCCGCTGCAAAGGGCGTACACCTCTCCCTTCCAGGTCGCAACCGCGTTGAGGTGGATGTGGCTGGTGTCGGTGCGCTCCGGCCGGCTCAGCATCTCTTGTCGGTTGTCGGAGCTCTTGTCGATGTCGAGGGGGGTCAGATCGAGCGGACGCCGTACGCCCTCGGCCTCGCGAGGCCAGCGCTGGTCGATGACCTCGCCGCGGTCGAGGTCGACGAGGAGGGCGGCGTCCACCGCGGTGGAAGCCACCCACACCCGATCCTTGCCGTCCTGGCACAGCTCGTGCAACCCGGCCATGAGCCCATGGGTGATGTCTCGCTGATGCACCAGGGCGCGATCGAAGACCTTGAGCGTGTGGTAGGACGCCACCACGACGCGGTCTCCCACGACTTCGACGCCACGGCCGCCCCGAGCTCCACCCCGCGGGTTCGGGTCGACCACATCGGGGTTGTCCGGGAACACGGGTACCGCGCCGAGAACGGCCTTCGCCGTCCAGTCGAGGTGGACGAGCTCGCCCCCGGCGCGTTGGGGTGCGGAGCGCACCACCGTGCTGAAGTAGAGATGCACAGCCCACCTTCCTTGCCGTTGCTTGCCTCCGCCCAGGGCTCGCCACGTCAGGGCGGCCCCTCAGGACCCAGTGTCCCGTCAGGCTGGTCATGTCGGTGTTTCGACGGGTCCGAACGCCGCTCGCGGCGTCCTCGTCCTCACCCAGGGGGCCTGTCTTGCCTGCGTCCTCCTCCTTGCGAGCGACGCCCAGCCCTCGCCGAGATCCTCAACGAACCAACCTGACGGGACACTAGTGGCCCACGCTAGCTTTGGGCGCCTGCCGTCACGGTCTCGGAGTGCCGGCTGGACTAGCGCCAGAAGCGGACCGTCGACCGGGAAGGAAGATGTCTTGGCGTCATCGGGCCCTCGATGCGGCTAGGCCGGCACCGGTTGCTCGTCTTGGTCGCCACCGGTTCGCTGCTGGTGATGGCGCTGGTCCTGGTGCGCGCCGGCGACGAACCCGAGCCTGCGCCGGAGGCGTCCGATGAGTACCCCGTCGACCCCTACGTCGACCCGGCGCAGCTACGGGACCGGCGCGACCTGTCCTTTTATGCCCAGCCCTGGAGGGGGTACCTCGAGACCGTCCCCGCGGTCGCTTTTCTCGACGGGCTCGGGGTTCACTACACCCTGCCCCTGAGGGTGGACCCCCGCTCGGCAGTCTCGGCGCTGGCGCAGGCGGGCTTTCGCCGCCTGCGGGTCGAGGTCAGCTGGGCCCAGATCGGGCTTGACGACCGCATGTCCCCCGATGATCAGGCTCGCCTCGAGCGCCTGCTGGCGGCATGCGTCGAGAACGGCATCACCCCGGTGATCCTGTTGAACGCCAACCAGGGCGCGCCCGGTCCTCACAAGGGCTCGACGGTCACGGTCGTGTCGGGCGGCGAGGAAGGCTCCACGACGCTGGTGCTCAGCTCCGTCGAGGGGCTGGTCGAAGGCCGAAGCGGGCTGTCGGACCTCGGCGAGGCGCCGTGGATGGCCGAGGTGCTCTTCACGAGCATCGACCGCGACCGCAACGAGGTAGTCCTTTCGAAACCGCTGCCGGTGGCGGTCCCGGCGCGGGCGGAGGTGAGGGTCGACACCCTCTCGTACCTGCCCCTGTACCCGGTCGGCACCCCCGAGTTCGACGAGACCGCGGCGGGCTGGCTTCGCTACGTCGATGCCGTGACCGATGTGGTGGCCGCCACCGGCGTTGTGGATCTCGACGTCGAGATCTGGAACGAGCTGACGTTCGGGTCGAACTTCCTCTCGATCGACAACTACTACTCGTCGCCGATCACGGAGTCGCCGTTGCGGCTCACCGAGCCCGGTGGCCGGGCCTGGGAGCTTGCCCGGCGGACCGTCGACCAGGTACATCGCGACCGGCCGGGAACCCGAGTGATCTGGGGCTTCTCCAACACCAACTTCTTCGGCACACCGGTGGCCGACCTGCCGCCGCGGACCGACGGCCAGTCCTATCACCCCTACCACACCAGCCGGCAGACGGTCCCCGCCGACTTTCCGCCCGGCAACGAGACGGCGTTGCTCGACTATGTCCCCGAGGGTTTGGTGATGGCCATGCCCGAAGGGCAGGCCCAGACCGGCGCGACCGTGGCGCGCCTGTCCAGGCTGCTCGAGCCGCGCGCTCGTATGACGGCGGCCCCCACGGGCTCCACGGCGTTCGCCCACTTCATCACCGAGCACGGCTTCGCCCCCGGTGCGTCGGGCGTGACCGACCCGGACGTCGGCGACCGGCTCAAGGCGAAAGCCCTGCTGCGGGAGACGTTCTTCTGGTTGGGCAAGGGCATCACTGCGATGATGGTGTCGAGCGCGTGGAAGGCCGATCCGCTCGACAACGGCCTGCTCCCAGCCATCCCCGCGACCGAGCTCGCCGGCCTCGGGCCCGACGTGATGGCCACGCCGGCGCTGCGGGCGCTGGCCAACGCGGTGTCGGTCATGGCAGGGGCGCAGCCCGTGGGCGCGCCACGACCGATCGACGTCGATGTCACCTCGATCGGGCTCCAGCCCGAGGTGTTCCCCGGCGATGACGTGAACCCGCCACTGCCGTACCGAGAGCAGTTCACGTTCCTGCCCTTTCAGGTCGACGCCGGCAGGTTCGTGTTCGGCGCCTACGTGATGGGCTACGACATCACCGGTCCTCCGCCGCCCATGGACTTTCGCATCACGATACGCGGTGTAGATGGCCGTTCGGCTGCGGTGTCCCTGTACGACCCCCTGCTCGATGAGGCGCTCCCCCTGCGGGAGGTCGGCGGTGACCGCGAGTCGCTCACCGTGACCATGACCGCCAGCGACTACCCGAGACTGCTCATCGTCGACGAGTAACCTGCCCCGGTGCGCGGCCACGGGTGCAGGACAGGCACGACGTCCAGATCGAGGTCGAGACCATGATGACCCAGTTCTCGGTGATCCTCGGCTGCCCCCGCTCGGGCACCACCTTCCTGGTGCGGGCCCTGCAACCTCTGGCGCGTACCGAAGCGCTCACGGGCCTCGTCTACCCCCCTGCGCTCGCCCATCTCGCCGCGGTGCCGCCCTCGCACGAGGTCGGTGCCCTGCTCGACTATTCCCTGGCCGGCGCGCTCGAGGACTTCGTGGACTTCGCGGCGCGTTCACGCAGTTGGGCCCTGGGGGCCGCGTGCAGCGGCAACGCCGGATGGCTCGAGCTGCTGACGGTGATGCGTGGGCGGCGCCGCCCGTTGGACGCCATGATTTTCAAGGAGCCGTTCTTGGCTTTCGCGCCAGAGTTCGCTTACCGGGCCCTGCCCGAGGCGCGAATCGTGCACATCCACCGAGATGGTCGGGACTGCGCCGACTCCTTGGAGCGCAAATACGCGGTGCTGACCGACGAGAAGCTGGCCTCGCTCAGCTCCAACGAGGCGCCGATGGGGCGCAAGGTCGACCATCGTTATGTGCCCTGGTGGGTCGACCAGGCGGCCGAAGCAGACTTCCTCGCCCGCTCCCCCTTCGTGCGCTCAGTCTGGATGTGGCGCGAGATTGCCCAGCGCTGCGAGGAGTTCTTCGCGCGGCCCGACGTCGTGGACAGCGGTCGGGTGCTGACCGTGGGGTACGAGCAGCTCATGGACGATCCGATCGCGGTCGGGCACAGGGTGGTCGCCCACATCGGCCTTCGGCCCAACCGGCGCGTGGACAGACGTCTCAAGACCGCGCACGCCCGTTCGGTCGGGATCCACCGGCGTCGCCGGGCGGACGAGGTCGCCGAGGCCACCGAGCTCGCTCGCCCCGAGCTGGCTCGGCTCGGGTACGCGACCTGACCCCCCGTCTCGCGGACATCTCCTCGCCCGGCCCGTTGTCGGCGCGACCGTGACAAATTGCTCAAAGCAGTAGGACCCAGGGCCGGAGTGTGTGGTCGTCGGTACCGCGCCCGGTTCGTTCGCAACCGGTCACGTCGTCCGCCCTCAACATCCTTCTATTGCGGCCGATAAGCGTGTTCACCGACGTCAAAAGGAACTCGCAATGTCCAACCGCTTCCGCCCCCGTGAATCTCGTGCCTGGTCAGTTCGCCTGCAGCCGTCTCGCATCGCGGCGGGCCTGGCTGCTCTCGCCATGATGGTCGCCGCCCTGGTCACCGGCCCCGCGTCCACCGGCGACGCCTCGGCCCTCGCCTACCCGCCGCCCACCGCCATCACCTACGCCGGCGAGCCCGGCGACGGCCGTTTCATCGTGCGCTGCGACAGCTCGCACTTCGCCAACGACGACCCCATCGTCTCCCCCGGCGTGCCGGGCGCGGCCCACCTGCACGAGTTCTTCGGGGCCACCACCACCGACGCCTTCTCCACG
>Ga0187893_10004570_pt1 | contig 26115 bp, 23 predicted proteins | sample MA1701074metaG_FD_139574 | JGI IMG/M metagenome (GOLD analysis project Ga0187893, IMG submission 139574) | White microbial mat communities from a basaltic lava cave in the Kipuka Kanohina Cave System on the Island of Hawaii, USA - MA170107-4 metaG ... | reverse complement strand
ATAATGGCTTCCGTTCAATCGCCAGTGGTGCTGCACGTGAAGGTTTTGCTGGAAGTGCAGCAGCAGGGAATCGGATGGCATCATGCCTCCTGTGAAGTAATGGCGAGCCATCCAGTCTGAGCGTCCCTCATCTTCGAACAAGTACCCATATTCCCGGTGCGTGAAAATGTGAACAAACAGCTTTCCGCCAGTAACCAGCCAGCCAGCGATCTTGGCCATCAGTCGTTCATAGTTACGCATATGCTCGAACATCTCGACCGAAACCACCCTTTCAAAACGCTCAGAGGGTTCGAACCCATTCATATCCGCGGTTACGATCCTGAGGTTCCTGAGCTGCTGCCTCTGAATTATTGAATCAATGTAGGTTTTCTGTGACGAGGAGTTTGAGACGGCCGTGATCTGGCATCGCGGAAAACGCTGGCTCATCCAGAGCGCCATAGAACCCCAGCCGCAGCCGAGTTCAAGGATGTGCTGCCCGTCATGGATGTCGGCGCGCTCGCAAACCAGATCCAGCATCGAGGCTTCTGCGTCGCTGAGCGTTCCGGTGCCTTCAGGCCAATAACCGCTGCTGTATTTCAAGTGTTTTCCGAGCACGTCTTGAAAGAACTCAACAGGCACTTCGTAGTGCTGATGATTGGCATCGATCGTACTGACGGCGATTGGACCACGCTTGAGCATGGCAACAAAATCCATGAAATGGCCCTGCTGCAATTCGCAGCTGCCTTTCTTCTCCCGTTGCAGGCGCGCAGCCAGTAGCCGCCGAATTCCCATGCGAATCAGCCAGTCAGGCAACCAATTTCTCTCGAGCAAGCGATCCAGAAAAACGGTCGATTCGCTGGAATGGCTTGCGTTCTGCGTGTTTACGTTCGATATTCGACGAGATCCAGCTTGGTTCATATTGTGTGAAAACTCCTCCGAAAACCCTCTCCATCGGAGAGGTGGCTGACTGCGCGACGGCGGTCGCGAGCGACGACGGTTGCGAAAGCAGGTGTCGGGAAGGCAGCCGGGGCTGGGTCCCTATGCCAACACTTCTACCCGAGAGTCAGTGTCATTCCCCCTCCCAGGGGAATATGTACCTCGCATGTTGCCCGGTAAGTCGGCAGGAGAAATCCCTTTGAACTCTGCAGGAGTTTTCAAATCGGGCCCCTCCGAGGGCGCTTCATGAGCCACAAGAATGAGTGTGAGAGGTGTCATGCTCTCAACAACAAAGCTTCCACGGATGCATCTTTGGGAAGACGAAACAACTGCCAGAGTACATAGAAGGACATGGCGATGTTTCCAAGAGCCATGATCAGAATGAACCAAAGGATGCGAGTCCACGTCCTGGTTTCTTTGTAAGCCACCCAGACATAAAAGGTCAGAAACCCGAAATAAGCATCCCACAGCGCAGCTACAGTCCAGGGATGTTCGAACATTGCCGGGATGGCCTCAAACAGATTGCTCTTCAGACTGGCTGCCGCAGTCATCCCAACCATGAACACAAAGATGATTCCGAACAGGGCTTTCAGAATCAAAAGGGGTTCCGGTCTTGAAATGCTCATGGCGTCCTTCAGAAAGCGTTCCCCGACCGCGCGCTAAAGGTGTGCGGCTGAGACTCACGAAACATCCAGGCTGGTGTTGTTCTGCCGTGTGTAGATTGCCTGAACCACGCTGTTATGACGCATCGCAAAGGCAGCCTGGCAATACATCAGGTAGTAGTTCCATTTGCGAATGAAGCGCTCGTCAAACCCCAACGTTTTGACCGTATCGAGATTATCGTTGAACCTTCGGTGCCAGGCGGACAGTGTTTGCGCATAACAGTGCCCCAAGTCTTCCAGATGACGAAGAAAGAGATCGCCGGTCTGGTTGATGGAGGCGTTGATAGCTGCGATGGAAAGAATCAACGACCCGGGGAAGATGTGTTTCTGGCTCCAATCCACGCTTCTGCGTAGCGATTCGAATCGGTGATCGGGGCACGTGATCACCTGAAGGCCCAACAGACCCTGACGCTTCAAAAGCTGGTGGCACTTGGCGAAGAACAGGTTCAAATAGCGATAGCCCACAGCTTCCAGCATTTCAATCGAAACAATCTTGTCAAACCTGCCCTCCACTTCCCGGTAATCCTGCAGCCGCAAGTCGATCTGTCTTTCAAGCCCAGCCTGATGGATCTGTGACTGAGCGTATTCAAACTGCTGTCGAGAAATCGTGATTGCCGTCATCTGGCAGCCATAGTGTGTGGCGGCGTATAGACTGAACCCGCCCCAGCCACATCCGATCTCGAGCACCCGATCCTGAGGCTGGAGATGAAGTTTTCGGCAGAACCGTTCGTATTTGGCCAGTTGCGCGGCCTCCAGTGATTGGGCCGGGGACTCAAAGTAAGCGCATGAGTACGTCAGGGAGGAATCTAGAAACGTTCGGAACAGATCATTGCTCAAGTCGTAGTGGGCTCCGATATTGCGCTTGCTGCCGGTCAAGCTATTGTGGCTCAGCCGGTAGATCCATTGGTTCACCAAACCCAGCCAGTTGACCCGCCGGCTTCTTCGCCGCGTGCCCGAAAGTGTTGGTGAATCCTCCGTATTGAGAATGAACCAGGACACGACGTTTGCAATATTGTCAGTTTCCCAGTCGCCATCAACGTAGGACTCACCAAACCCGATGTCGCCAAACAACACACATCTCCGGAAGAAGCCGGCATTGTGGACTCGAATTCGGGCTGGCAGTGCAACAGTGTTTCGCGGGTCGGACGTCTCCTGACTGCCAAATGCCCAGACACGACCGTCAGGCAGCTCGATACGCATTGAACCACGCCGCATCGGAAGCAAGGCACGGTAGAGCATTGATTCCAAGGACCCCCGGGTAGGCTGGTCCTCTGACCGCGAGCGCAAATCGAACGGCCGTATGGTTGTTCTATCTATCGAGTGTTCTGGGTCCATAAACTGTCTCTGTTCTCCAAAAGTGATGATGCTTCTCCATCGACGCTGGTCCGGCTTGTTTCCAATTCTGGCTTGCCAGGCAATCCGCAGCGGCTGGCTTGGATGCCAGGGGCACTGGAACCGGAGACGTAGAAATCGCGCTGCATCTGCAGATTTGCCGCCTTGCGGTGAAAGGTAACGCGCTTGAGCGCCAACCGCAGGGCGTGCCAGTGAATTGCGAGGATGATCCGCAGAGTCAAACAGGGGTACTTCAGTGCAAACCACGCCAGCTTCGCATCCGTCAAGGGTCTGCGCACTCCCTGTAGCGAGGCGTAGAAGATTTTCTCGCCGCCCTCGAAATCCTCAATTTGGATCGACACCGACTCACTTGGAATGGTGAGGTGAAATCCAAACTGCACGTCGAGGCTCATGAACGGCGAAACATAAAAAAGCTTGGGGACGCGTTTGTGAAATCCGCCGGCGCTCCTGGAAGTCCGGTCGAGCAGAAACGGCTTCATCTCGCCAAAGGTGTTGTTCACTTCCGGCACTGCGCAAAGAGGCTCACCCCGTTCGTCGAAACAAAAGTAAAACGACACCGGATTGAAAACGTAGCCGAGCATTCGTGCGTGAGTGAGAAGGAAGACCTTGCCACCCCCCAGTTCAATGTTGCTCTTCTTCAAGTAAACGGAGAGGTTCTTGCGAACGTCGCCTTGACCCTCGCGCAGATGGTCGGCGTCAAAGAAGCTAAAGACACCGGCACGATTTCGTTTAAAAAGCCGGAGCCTGCGGTCTAGCCTCGGCAGTTCGTCGAGGTCCAGATAGAACATGAAAAGCCGGAACCCGAAGCGATGCGGTTTCGGTTTCAGGCGGTGGTGTCCCAACCGGCATTCATAGAGACAGGAGTTCAAGCCGCCTTCCACACTGGCCTCCTTAAAAGCACAGAACACAGGTTGAGTGCGGAGTTGAGGGCGTCCTCGTGAAAGCCGTATTTGAAATAGCTTCCGCAGAAATAGAGGGTCTGCTCCGGGGAAATCTCGTTCACTCCCGGCAGGTCACTCTGGGCCTTTACAGCCGCCAGATCAAATAGCGGATGGTGATACTCAATTTGCCGCAGGACCTTAGCGGGATCGACCACCCCCGGATCATTGATCGAGACGAAATACTGTTGCTGACTGGTGATGTTCTGGAGCCGATTCATCCAGTAGATCGTCGAGGAGCCTGACGCCTCGGGTGAACTCACCCGATAGTTCCAGCTGGCCCAGGCCCGACGCGTCTTCGGCATCACGCTGCTGTCGGTGTGTAGAGTCGCCCGGTTTGATTGATAGCTGAACTGGCCAAGCAGCCGGCTCTGCCGGGGATCCGGGTCTTCAATCAGCCGGAGCGCTTGATCGGCATGGCAAGCCAGAATCACTTTGTCAAAGGCTCGTGCCCAGCCGTTGGAGAACACGACTGTGGCTTGCGAACGCCCATGGACGACGCGAGTCACCGGTTGGCCGAGCCGAATGCGTCCTGCGAACGGGGCAGTCAGGCGTTTGACATACGAATGCGCGCCACCTTCGACGGTTCTCCAAGGGTGCTGCGTGTGCATGCCGAGAAATCCGTGATTATGAAAGAAGCGTAGAAGCGTTTGAGCGGGAAAGTCGAGCATGGCTTCTTGCGACGCTGACCAAACGGCCGCACTCATCGGAACGAGGTAGAGGGCTAGGAGGTCAGTCCCGTAGCCTCCGGCTTCGACATACTCTTTCAGTGTTGCGCCAAGCCAGCATGGATTGTCTAGAGCTTCGGGAGCTTCGCGGTTGAAACGGTCCACCTGACGCAGCATGCGGATGAAGCGCGGGTTGAGTAGATTGCGTCGTTGTGCAAACAACTGGCTGAAACTGGAGCCGCAGTATTCCAATCTTGAAGGAACATGCTGAACACTGAAGGACATGGATGTGGCCTGGGTATCCAACTTCAGTTCGCGGAAGAGCCGCGTAAGGTTTGGATAGGTAACTTGGTTGTACACCATGAACCCTGTGTCAATGGGCTGTGGTCGGTTGAAATCATCGACAACGACGGTGTGCGTATGGCCACCCACATAGTCGTTCTGTTCGAACACAGTGATGTCGTAGGCGCCATGAAGAAAATGGGCGCATCCCAAACCCGCGATGCCCGATCCGATGATTGCTAAAGATTGCAAAGCCCCCCTCCATCTTCCTTCTTGTCATGCACTTGTCATGCACTTGTTGCTCCATAGCCAACGCAGACCCGCCGGGAAGCGCCCAGTTGTGGCTACAAGCCTGAGTTAAACGAGCATCAACCGCCATCGTCTAGTTACGTAAGAAACCCTCCGAACGGATGGCTCTAAAGGGCGTCTATTTGAATCAAAACACAGGAGCTGTTAAATTTTGACCTGCCGAGTCAAGGTCACTGAGTAAGATTAAGGGTGCTCGGTCTGCTTGGCTCAGCAGACCGCGACGGACACAATCTCCCACCCATTCGGGTTGCGTCACGCCCTCGAGTTACACCTGGCGTTTCATCGCGCGCTCTTCCGCGCATTGGTTGAACTGCCCCAAAGAGGTCTCCGATTTTCCTAGTGTATGACTCAGCGCCGATTCAACGCCGGGGTAGAGGAACTTATACCCGGTGCTAAGGAGACGCGCGGGAATGACGCGCAAACTGGCGAGTAGCAGCGCACCGGCTATTTCACCCAGTGCCAGCCGCAAAGCCGGAGCAGGAACCGGCAGATGAGCCGGTCTTCGAATGACACGACCGAAAACACGGGTGAATTCCCGGTTCGTCACGGGCTCTGGCGCCACAGCGTTGACGGCGCCTCGCACCTCTTGGGTTGCCAGACAGTGAAGTATGGCACCAATCAGGTCGTCGAGTGCAATCCAGCTGATGAATTGTTTTCCGGACCCGAGAAGGCCGCCGGCGCCTAAACGAAAGGGAAGCAGCATGCGCGCCAGCGCGCCACCCGCCGCAGTAAGTACCACACCGATACGAAGATGAACGATGCGAATTCCCATGCCCTCCGCGGGATGGGTAGCCTCCTCCCAAGCTTGCGACACATCAGGCAGAAAACCGTCTCCCGCCGGTGCGTCGTCCTCCAGCGGCATGTCGCCGCGACTTCCGTAGAAGCCGACGGCCGAAGCCGAAATTAACACTCTTGGGGGACGACGCAGACGTGATAAGGCGCCACACAGCAACCGGGTGCCTTGAACGCGGCTTTGAAGGATGCGTTCCTTCTGAGCCTTGCTCCATCGCCGCGAGGCTATGTTCTCTCCCGCCAAATGGACCACCGCATCGTACCCTTCGAGGTCCTGCGCTCGAATTTCTCCTTCCAACGGGTCCCACCGCACGGTCTTCTCGTGAAGAACGGAATTCCCACGGACCAGCGGAGTCACACTGTGGCCGCCGGCATGAAGAAAGGGTAACAATGCGGAACCCACCAACCCCGAAGCGCGGGAAAGAAGGATCTTCTGCGGAACAGAGAACGAATACCGTTGATGCAACGCCAGATCGCCCTGCGTGATGCGATGCCGGTAGGCGAACAACGAATTCAGCCGCCGCAGAGCGAATCTGCCGCCTACGAACTGCCCCAGTGTGCCAAAGGGGAGCTGGTATCGGATGCGGTCTTCGAGGAAGCAACGCTCCTCTCCATCGGGATCGAAACGGTGGCAATGCTCCCAGCGTGTGAAAGGCCCCTCAAGTTGGGTGTCAGTGAATTCGTAGCCTGGAATCCAGTCCCCGTGCTGGGCTACCCATTTCAGATTCAGTGGACCAAGGCGCATGCCAATTTCCTTTCGACCACCTGGTGCAATACCTCCGATGTCGGAGATAAGTTCGACTCTCTCCCAAGGGGGAGAAAGACGCTGGAAGGCCCCGCGTCTCGCATGCCATTCAAAAGCGGCACTGGCGGGTGCTTGAATGCGACTTCGATAGACAAAGGTTCTCGCTCCCATTATCTCAACCTCGAGCTCAATGTTTGTTGAGCGTTGCTGCGAATACGTGGCCGAAGTGGCTGATCACATCCGGTACTTGCCTGCGTTGCGGCCGCCAACGCAAAGAAGACTGGCAACACGCCGCGCTCGGAAATCGAAGATGGCTTCCAAGTCGCTGGAAACAATCATCCGGTGTGCCAGTGCACCTACGGGACCCAAAGGAAGGGAGTAGTGCACGATATCCGTCATCCGGGTTGCCCGACCGATTGCTTCGAACAGATGCGTATGCCTCCATAGGCGGTAAGGTCCCTTAACTTGCACGTCCTCGAACCTGTGGGGCGGATCCCAGGCGGCTATCTGCGTGCGCCAACGTACGGGCAATCCACGCCAGCGTAGCCGGTAGTCAATCTGCGTTCCAGCCCCACTTTTGGGGATTTCCTTGTTCAGGATCTTGAAGTGCAGCCAGGGCGGCGTGATGACTTCAAGGTTCGAGGCGTCCGCGAAGAACGAAAATACCTGAGACGTCTGCAGGGGAAGCATTTGCTCACGGTGCAGCGTGTAGGTGTCCTTCACTGACTTTTTCCCCTTCGTGCGGACCCGCCGCGGATCCGTACGATGCGGCTGGGCGTTGCTGTCTTTTGACGGCGGTGTTTGATGTTTTATGGGCATGATTGATTTCCTTTCCTTTTAATTATAAGGAAAATTTATTTTCCTGCTAGTTAAATGCGTGCGAAAATGAAGACGATGTGATTGCGCAGAAAATTCTTGCCATATTTTTGCCTGAGAGTAAAAACAAAGGCGGTGCGGATGCTTTCGCGGACGTTGAAGCAGGGCCTGGACGCTTACCAGATCGGGGAGAAACTGCGGGCCTTAAGACTGAAAAAGAAGATGGGATTGGTGGAACTGGGCCGCCACTCCGCGCTCTCTGCGGCGTTGCTTTCAAAACTCGAGCGCGGACTGGCTTTCCCTACCCTGCCGACGCTGCTGAGAATCGCCCTCGTCTTCGGGGTCGGTCTGGAATACTTCTTCGCAGAAGATCGCCGACGGCCTCCTGCCCTCGTCCGCTCTTCGGAGCGGATTCGGTTTCCGGAGAGACCCGATTCGAAAAGTGTCAGTTACTCGTTCGAAAGCCTGGACTACCCGGCAGTTGATCGACAGTTCGGGGCCTACAAGGTGGAGTTCTACGACATTCCGGCGAGACACTGCAAGGCCCATCAGCACGCTGGCTCAGAGTTAATTTACGTGACACAGGGGAAGCTCGTGCTCACCATCGGGAGCGAGGAGTACACGCTGCAAGCCGACGACTCCGTCTACTTCGATTCTTCAGTGCCACACAGCTACCGAAGGACTGGAGCAAAAGCTTGCCTGGCAATTGTTGTGGCGACGCTGTAAATGAGTTGGAGGAATTGAGGAAACAGTGTTCTTCCACCAAGAAAAGCTCTCAACCTCGGCGGGCCCCAGAGGTAACCTGCCTCCCAAAGGAAGATGGCCGCGCCAAAATTCTATTTATGGTGTGCTGGAAATCCCACGATCTGGAAGCTCTCAGTCAATCGGACGGCACGAGGCGCGAGCTGAGTCTCAACTCTGACAGGAAGGTCTCTGCTATTCGCTTTTGATCCGAGAACGGATGATATGATCTGAATGCCGTGGCCTGGATCGGATGGGCATTTCTTAGTAATAGTGGGGTTGGTCTCTCTAGGTGGCAACCGGCGTGGCATGACGCAAAACCTGCCTCGCCACACGGGGCACCTATTGGGATGAAGCAGCCCCCGTCCAGGGACAAAAAAGCCCATCCAAACGGATGGGCACAGTATGCTTGGAGGGCGGAACGCCAGTTTGTAAGAAAGCTATCTTAGCGAGAAGTTCACTTCAATATTCAAGGCGACATCGACCGGAACACCGTTCTTCATTCCAGGACGGAATCTCCACTGCTTCAGCGCCTGAATGGCATTTTCATCCAGTCCTAGCCCCAAGCCTCGCACAACTTTGAGGATCTCGATCGTTCCATCCTTGCGAACGATGGCTGAAAGAACCACAACACCTTGATACTTAGCCTTGCGGGCCTCTTCAGAATAGGTGGGCTCGACCCGATAGACGATTGAAGGCGCGCTAACGCCGCCGCCAACACGAAACACGCCGCCGCCGATGCCGCCGCCTTCCCCAGGCCCGACGCCACCGCCCTTGCCCGACCCGACACCTCCCCCAGTGCCCGTTCCGATACCTCCGCCGGTTCCTGGCCCGCTGGACGGCGGCCCGGGAATCCCCAACGGATCACCGTAGTTTGCCATGTTGATATCAGGAAAAGAGCTGAGTTGGGGCACAATCACCGTGGGTTCAACGGAAAGCAATGGATCCAGGTTGAGGATCTTGGGCGTAGGAGGCGTGAGCTGTTTGTCCGACGGCCTTGGCAGCTTGCCTTTGGAAGCAGGAATCACCTCACGACGGCCTCCGCCACCACCGCCGCCCGACTTTTCGGGCTTAGGTGGAAGGTTCAATGTCAATTGGCTGGGATCCAGCAACTCAACATTTGTATCCGTAGCTTTCGATGCCGTCTGTTTCATCAGCCACATGGGGACGAAAAGAATGGCAAAAATAGCGACCACGTGGGCAATCATCGAAAACGCCAGTGAACTGGAGCGGAACTTGTACTCCTTGAAAATTTCGTCCACTTCAACCGGCTGGGCCGTTATCTGAATATCGGGCCGTTCTTCCTTGACGAAGATGTACTTTAACTGGGAGAAAACATTCTTGTACCAGGGCTGTTCCTCAAGAATGAGATCTGTCGCGATTGGCTTCGACGTGATGGTGTAAGACTTCGGCTCCGGTTTGATGAGGGCCTTCAGATTGTTGACGAGTGTTCGATACCATGGGTCCACGTCCACCATCAAGTTCGTCTGTATCGGACGCGAACTGATGTTGTAGACCTTGGTTTCATTCACAAACAGAGACTTGATGTTATTCAGGAAGGTGCGCAAGAAGGGCTCGGTCTGAAGCTGCAGCTCCAGGCGCAAATCCGGTAAAGGTACGGGCCTGGAGATTTCGCGATTGAGAAGGCCCGTCGTCGCTGGAACAGAGGACGCCAAAGTCGGGGACAAGCGCTCAAACTCCGCTCGAGCCTCACCCAATTCGCGCTCGATTCGGCTGATCTTTTCTGGATCCGATGCCAGGTGCTTGCGAGCCGCCTCAAGAGCAGCCTCGAGGTACTCGATCAAGCCTTTTTGTTCGTCAATCTGATTCATGGAAACTCCGGCCAAGCAAGACGTCCGCACACACCGAACAACACAACCCGGTTGGACGGTAGCTCTCCGTCATCCAGTTGCCTACTGATGCTTAACGTCTGTAATTGACCGACTCATTAAGATTCTCAGGGCGACTGAGAGCTATTCGCAACGTCAATAATTCTAGCATGTTCAACAAATTTGCAAACAAAAATGTCCTTGGCCGTCGGGACCTCCCGCAGTGGCTTTTGCCGCCTGAGGCCGCGTGGACAATTTCTGGGAGTTCATCTATAATTCGCCCTTTTTGTATCGATCTGCCTCTTCCTCCGGGCAACGCTCATGAAAAATGTTGTGGATTTGAAGGGTACCGTCAACCTGCCAAAGACCGAGTTCCCCATGAAGGCAAATCTGCCTTCCGCGGAGCCGGCAATACTCGCACGATGGGAAAGAATCGGGTTATACGAGGCGATCCGACGCGCTCGTGCCCAGTCTCCCCTTTTTATATTGCACGACGGACCACCCTACGCCAACGGGAACATTCATCTGGGCCATGTGGAGAACAAGATCCTTAAGGATTTTATTGTCAAGTCCCGGAATATGCTTGGGTTCAACGCCCCGTACCTTCCCGGATGGGATTGCCATGGATTGCCCATTGAGATCAAGGTAGACCAGGCTCTCGGAATGAAGAAAGCCGGGATGTCTCTGGTTGAAATTCGTCAGGAGTGCAGGAATTACGCAGAAAAGTTCGTCGATCTCCAGAGAACTGAATTCAAGAGGCTTGGCATTCTCGGTGAATGGGACTCACCGTATCTGACAATGAGTCGCGATTATGAGGCGGCCACGGCGCGCACGTTCGCCAAATTCGTGGAGATTGGCTCGATCTACAAAGGACTGAAACCAGTGCATTGGTGCATCTCGTGCCAAACGGCCCTGGCAGAAGCCGAAGTGGAATACGAAGACCACTCCAGCCCTTCGATCTACGTAAGGTTTCCTGTAGCTTCCGATCTGTCGTCCCTGGATCCTGCGTTGAAGGATCGGAAAGTTTCGGTTCTGATCTGGACGACGACGCCGTGGACCCTGCCAGCCAACCTGGGAATTGCGTTCAATGCTCACCTCGACTATTCCGCTGTCGTCGTCGGTGATGAAGTCTACATCGTCGCTTCAGACCTGGTCGAAGCCACGGCCCAAAAATGCGGTTTCCAGTCCGGTGAGACTCTGGCGCGTTTTAAAGGGAGCCAATTGGAGGGTTTGGAAGCGACGCATCCCTTTCTGAAGCGGCCTTCGCTCTTCGTTCTAGGTGATCATGTTACGCTGGACCAAGGAACGGGATGTGTCCACACAGCCCCCGGGCACGGCCACGAGGATTATGCGGTCGGAAAAGCCTACGGTTTAAGCATCTATTGTCCTGTAAATGGCCGCGGTCAGTTCGAAGAAGGCACGGAATTCTTTGCCGGCATGAACGTCTTCAAGGCCAATCCCGCGGTTGTGGAGTTGCTCTCTTCCCGCGGCGCCCTGCTGGCGACTGAAAACATTGCCCACTCCTATCCTCATTGCTGGCGCTGCCACAAGCCCGTTATTTTCAGGGCAACCCCGCAGTGGTTTATTTCCATGGAGCACGCCGATTTGCGCCAGAAGGCATTGGAAGCGATCAAGGGTCTGCGATGGCTTCCGGAGTGGGGCGAAGAGCGCATCTCGAACATGATCGCCACTCGCCCGGATTGGTGTATTTCCCGCCAGCGCGCGTGGGGTGTACCGATCATCGTATTTTACTGCGAGTCATGCAACGAACCCATCCTCGAGAAATCCTTCCTCGATCATGTGGTGTCCCTCTTCGAACTGGAAGGTTCGGACGCCTGGTTCCAGAGGACAGCGGAGGAACTGTTGCCGTCTGGAGCTCAATGCCCGCGGTGCCACGCGAGAAACTTCCGCAAGGAGTCGGATATTCTCGATGTCTGGTTCGATTCCGGATCGAGCGCCGAAGCCGTGCTGGGCAAGCGCGACGATCTACCTTGGCCCGCTGACGTTTATATCGAAGGCGGAGATCAGTACCGCGGTTGGTTTCACAGCTCGCTTCTGATTGGCGTCGGCGTCCATGGCGGAGCGCCCTATCGGCAGGTGCTGACTCACGGCTGGACGCTTGATGCCCAGGGCAAAGCGATGTCGAAGTCGCTAGGAAATGTCGTCGAGCCGCAAGGCATCGTTAAGGACAGCGGCGCCGAAATACTGCGGCTTTGGGTGGCGTCAAGTGAGTTTAAAGACGACGTCCGGATTTCAAAGGATATGCTGGTCCGGCTGTCAGAGGCATATCGGAAGTTCCGCAATACGGCGCGGTTTATGCTAGGGAATTTGTACGACTTTTCTCCTGTTGAGGATTCGGTTTCGGCGACGGAGTTGTCGGAGTTCGACCAGTGGGCGCTGAGGCAAACCTCTAGACTGCTCGAGCGCGTGTATCGATGGTACGAAGCTTACGAATTTCATCGCATTTATCACGCGGTCAATGAGTTTGTTACCCTCGACCTTAGCGCCTACTACCTGGATATTCTCAAAGACCGCCTGTACACTGCGGCCCCCAATTCGCGGTTGCGCCGCTCGTCTCAGACCGCGATCTATCGCATTGTGGAAGCCTTGACGTCAGCGATGGCGCCTCTTTACAGCTTTACTTGCGACGAGATCTGGCAGTACCTGCCGAAAGGAGCCGGGCGCGAAGAAAGCGTTCACATGGCCCGTTTCATTCCGGCTGAGCGCCTGATCGAGGGTTTCTCGGAAGCGATGCTTCAAAAACTGGACAACTGGGACAAACTGTCTGAAATCCGCGGCGAGGTGTTGAAGGTGCTCGAGACAGCTCGAAAGGACAAGTTCATCGGCCAGGCACTCGAGGCCAAGGTGCAGCTGGTGGCGGCCAGCGATAAGCTGGGCCTGTTAAAAGAGTATCAGGCCTTCCTGCCTTATTTGTTCATTGTGTCGCAGGTTGAATTGAAAGATCAGGTGCAGCCGGACAAGTACTATGCCGAGACGGATTCACTAAAAATAGGGGTGCTGCGCGCCGACGGCAAGAAGTGTGAGCGCTGCTGGAACTATGCACTGGATGTCGGGCAGGACAGGGAGTGGGAAACGGTCTGCGGCCGTTGCTCGGCAACGCTTCGAGAAATGGGGCACTAAGAGAATGACTAACGTCCCTGACGAGGCGTTTGAGATCAATCGAGCCTGAAGTTTCGGGACATTTGCTTTTGCTCATGCGCTATTTCTACTTTCTGATCCCACTCGTGGTTTTTGTTCTCGATCGTCTGACCAAAATCCTGATCGAGCACCAGTTTATGCTTTACGAGTCTCGGCCCATCATTCCAGGATTTCTTGATTTGACACACACACGGAATACTGGGGTCGCCTTCGGTCTCTTTGCCGACAGCAGCTCCCCTTGGGTTCCTCACCTGCTGACACTTGTTTCAGCAACTGCGTTGATTGCAATCCTGATTTACTCACTTCGCCAGCCCATTGAGAATCTAAAGCTGCAGCTGGGTCTGATGCTGGTCTTGGGAGGAGCTGCCGGTAATTTATACGATCGCATCAACTATGGCTACGTGATCGACTTTTTAGATGTTTTCTATGGCACCTATCACTGGCCAACCTTCAACGCGGCGGACTCGTCTATCACGATAGGCATTGGCCTGTTGTTGCTGGAGGTGTTGCTCCAGAAGCCACCGGTCGAGGATGCGAACACGCTTGCCGCAGGGCGGTAGGTGGGGTAGCCATTGGCTCAGAATCCCCCAAGTTGATATTCAGGATCCGACCTTGTTCCCCAAACTTTTCGAGTACTCCTGGCTGGTCATTCACACTTACGGTTTCCTCTTAGCCGTGGCGTTCCTGGTGGGCCTGTCAGTCAGCGCGCGAGCCGCGCGACGTCAGAAGGTGGATCCAGCGAAGATTTACGACCTCGGACTGTACATTGCCATCAGCGCGCTTGTCGGATCGAAAGTACTCCTGCTCATCACTGAGTTCGGCTACTACGTGGATCACCCTGGAGAAATTTTTTCCCTGGCCACACTCCGTTCGGGTGGCGTCTACTATGGCGGCTTCATTCTGGCTGTCATCGTCGGCGTGACGATGGCTAAACGGCACAAGCTGCCGGTCTGGACTGTCGCGGACTGTGCTGCTCCCGGCATCGCGCTGGGGCAGTCGATCGGCCGACTGGGTTGTTTTGCTGCCGGCTGCTGCTACGGGAAGCCTACCGCTTCGATATTCGGGGTTACATTCACTAATCCCTACAGCCACGAGACTGTCGGCGTACCTTTGATGGTATCTCTCCATCCGGTGCAAATCTACGAGTCTCTGGCCAGCCTGATTCTCTTTTTCATCTTGTGGAAGTGGATTAAACGAAAGGAATTCGAGGGACAGGTCTTTATCCTCTACCTCGCGCTCTACTCGTCCCTGCGTTTCGTTATCGAATTCTTTCGCGGCGACGCGGAGAGAGGATTCGTGCTGGGAGGGCTGCTATCAACGTCGCAATCCATCAGCCTGATGCTCATCATCGTTGCCTTCGTGCTGTTTTTCTATTTGAAGCAGCCTCCTGCAAAGCCGGCCGGAGCGAGGGCTCGTTGATGGAAGCGCCCAGATGACACCGGCAGGTGGGAACATCAAGTGCGCCAGCCCTATCTCCCCGCTGCCGAAGCGTGTGAATCGTGCCCACACTCTCCCCTAAAGCAACAGACCAGCGCAAGCGTCTCGATCAGTTCCTGAGCCAGGCATTTCCAGAACAGACCCGCTCGCAAATCCAAAAATGGATTGAAGAACAGCGGGTCTTGCTGGATGGCAAGCCTGCGAAGGCAGGCTACAAGCTCAGAGGCCAGGAACAAATCGAGGTCTCACTGCCGGAAGCCAAATCGATCGCGCTCCTCCCGGAAGCCATTCCCCTGAATATCGTCTATGAAGATGCCGAGTTGGCCGTCATCGACAAGCCAGCCGGCCTGGTCGTGCACATAGGCGCTGGAGTTCACCAGGGAACGCTTGTCAATGCTTTGCTGCACCATTTTCAGAGTTTGTCGCAATCGGGCGACACGAACCGTCCTGGAATCGTACATCGGCTGGACAAGCAAACTTCCGGGTTGCTGGTGGTCGCCAAGAACGACCAGAGCCACGTTCATCTCGCACGGCAGTTTCACTCACGCTCGGTCACCAAACGGTATCTGGCCCTGGTCCATAGCCGAATGACCAAGCCGAGCGGAGAAATCCGAAGTGCCATCGGCCGGGATCGTACGAACCGCCTGCGTATGTCTACACGAGCTGCCCGCTCTCGAGATGCCCATACCGAGTACCAGGTTTTGGAAAGCTTCCAGCGCTTTTCACTGCTTCGGCTCACGATCAAGACAGGCCGAACGCATCAAATCCGGGTACATCTGAGTTCCATCAAGCATCCTGTGGTCGGCGACACACTCTATGGCGCACCGGCTCGAATGACTTTTTCTGTCGGGAAGCAAACTCGGCCCACCTTGGGGCGAAACTTCCTTCACGCGGCCTTCCTCCAGTTTCAACATCCGAAGAGCCAGGAACTGATGAGCTTCTCGAGCGATTTGCCCCAGGACTTAAGCCAGTTTCTCGATCAGATCCGAGAACTGGAGTCCTCGTAATTGGCTTGAGTTTTTATGGCTTCGAAAAAGGCAGGTAGGTAAATTTGGGTTTAGGCTGTCATTGTCGCTACGGGTTGGCCGGAAATTACCACTGACTGGTGGGCCTGCACGCATGAAGAGTAGACGCAGCCGACTCGCCCGATATCGGGTCTTGGAGGTAGAGAGAACGGAGAGGAATGGTACAAGCTAAATGATGAATCGGAGAACCTTTGTAGGCGTGGCAGCCGGAATCGCGGGTCTAGCGGTGGCCCAACCCACCGGATCCCTGCCGGTCATTGACACCCACATCCATCTTTTCGACCCGAGACGTCCGCAGGGCGTGCCCTGGCCTGACAAGAACGATGCCGCTCTCTACCAACCCGCACTGCCGGACCGGTATCGCAAGGTCACAAAAGGCCTCGGGGTCGTAGGCGCGATTGAGGTCGAGTGCAGCCCATGGCTGGAGGACAACCAGTGGGTTCTTGACATCGCCGCCAAGGACACAATCATTGTCGGCACTGTGGGCAACCTCGAACCGGGTACGCCTGATTTCCGCATGCATTTGGACAGGTTCCATCGCAATGCCTTATTTCTTGGCATCCGGTGCGGGAATCTCTGGGGCAGGAATCTCGTTGATCAGATCTCACGACCGGAATTCCGATCCGACCTTGCCGCTCTGGCAGAGGCCGGCCTGGAGATGGATACGGCCAATCCCAACCCTGCATTGATTTCGGCGGTGGTGCGGCTCACTGACCTCGTCCCCAGCTTGCGGGTGGTGATCGATCATCTCCCTCAAATGAAAATGCCCGAGGCATTGTCCGCCCGCTCTGCCCTCCAAGCTGATCTGCGAGAGCTTGGGAAACGACCTCAGATATATGCCAAGGTCTCGGAAGTCCTTCGCCGGGTGGACGCTCGTGTTCCTGATGACCTCAATTTCTACCGGGCCACACTGGATGAGCTCTGGGAAATATTCGGTCCAGACCGGCTGATCTACGGCAGCGACTGGCCGAACAGTGACCGGTGGGGATCCTACCCGCAGGTGATGAAAGTAGTTCGTGAGTACTTCACCGGCAAGGGTGCTGCCGTTGCCGAGAAGTTCTTCTGGAAGAATTCCCTTGTGGCTTACCGGTGGGTTAAACGCCACGAAAGCCAGCCCGGCGAACGCACGTGATCGCAGCACTTGGCTTCGCTGGAATCTCTGAGCCGCTCTGGCATTCTATTGAGGACTCTCCCCGGTGCGGGAGAGGGCGATCGAAGTCTAGCGGTGTTTCGAGAGACGACGAGTGTCGTCAGGACATTCTGTAATTCTCAGCAGATCAGGCTGCTGGGCCGATCCCCCGTCGCCTCCTGAAGGCGAGGACGTGGCCTGACTATTCCTTCTTCCCATTCTCTCCGTTTCATCCTTTGTCGGGTCATTCTCGCCAGTCTGGTTCCTCGTATTATTCCGTGTCTTCTGAGAAGTAGAGCCCTGGCCAATTGTCGGTGCGGAAGGGTGAGGCAGGCAGATCACTACCCCCGTAGAGATTGCACTCAGGATTGTCAGCCCAGCCGTAGCGAACGGCTACTGGCTGAGTTACGTTCGGACTGGAAACTACAATTGTTTTGCCCTCAATCCTGGCGTCTGCCCAGACAAACCTCCGATCTTTGCCTGCCACTGCGAAACCCTTCAACGCAGCTCCATCCTTCGCCTTCAATCCTGCACCCGCGTGTGCGAAGTGAACGCGCACCTGGTTGCCTTCCAACGTCATGCCTTTGTACAGCGGGCCGGAGAAGGGCAACTCCTTGCCAAAGGCCACAGCCTTGGCGGCGAGGGCCAGACGGTGCCCTACATCCTGCTTGTTTCGAGGATGGATGTCACCGGCTTCGCCAATATCGATCGTCACGGCCATGCCGGTGTTTGGCAAGCCCAACGCTGCCGTTTGCGATTCCCGTAGTTCGGCCCAGGCACTGTCTGCCGGCTGGCTCTTCCTTTCTTTGAAATTCGCCAGTTGGACAAAAAAGAAGGGGAAAGGGCCTTGGTCCCAGGCCCGGCGCCAATCTTCGATCATGGCGGAAAACAAGCGCCGGTACTCGGCGGCGCGAAACGGCTGGGCGTTGGACTCGCCCTGATACCAGATTGCCCCGCGAATTCCGAAAGAAGTCAGAGGCGCGAGCATAGCGTTGAACAGTCCTCCGGGTGTCCAGGCGTGGCCCGGCCCTCGCGGCTTCGAGGGACGCGGCGGCTCGGGTTTCCCAGCCGCTTTGGCTTCGCCTGCCTTCTTCTCCCACGCGGCCTGGTCGCGCTCATAGTTGGTCTTCGCTCCCGGGTAGTCGGCTAAGACGCGTCTCCATTGCCAGACGAGCGGCTGAAGAGAAAGATCGCTCTGCAAGGTCGTTTCGCTGGTCCACGACTCGGCGGGAGTGCCACCCCATGAGGAATCTATCAGTCCGACTGGCCGATTCAAATCTTTGTGCAGTTCCCGGCCAAAGAAATAGCCGACAGCCGAGAAATCCCTGACGTTCTCCGGTGTGGTCACTATCCACTCGCCCGACAAATCCGCCTGCGGAGTGTCAGCCACTTCGTGCTTCACGCTAAATAGCCGCAACCTGGGAAAATTGGCGGCCGCAATCTCCTGCTCAGCGTTGTTTACAAGCGACATCGGCCATTCCATGTTGGATTGTCCGGAGCAAATCCATACCTCACCCACCAGGATGTCGCTCAGCTTCAGGCTGTTCTTCCCATTCACAGCCATTTCAAAAGGACCTCCAGCGGCCATGGGAGCAAGCGAGACACGCCAGTGGCCTGTGGCATCAGCTTGCGTCGCTGCCTCTTGTCCGCGAAAACTCACCTTGACGTTTTCACCCGGATCCGCCTGCCCCCAAATATCCAACGGCAGGTTCTGTTGCAGCACCATGTGATCAGAAAGCACTTTGGGCAGCCGGACATCAGCGTGAAGTTGTGCGGGCAGCTCCAGATACATTCCCAGCAGGAGTGCCAATGCCAAACCAGTTGCGGGTCGGGATTTCTTCATGATCGATTTCTCCTCTCCGAAAAACAAAACGGTCTACGATTACTACCCCTGTACTGGGCTCATACTCGATTCGATTTCAGGGCAGGTCATCTTCCGTGGGCAGGACACTGCCGTCGCAACATGTCGTGTTGTCACTGCCTGGAGCCGGATCTTGCGCTTTATTTCTGTGAAGAGGCCAGGTGTGCTCGGCTACGCAAACCAAGGGTGGCGCAGAGATCGCGCCTTTCTGCGATATCTGCGATTCTTTTCGCGCACAGGGGAAACCATGCCATCTGTGTGCAGAGCGTGCGCACGATTCTCCCGATCATCGGGATAAGCCAGAACTTCAGTTGCGTTTCAGTCTCGGCGACTCCATTGCAACAACGGCTACTTCTTTGGCGGCTGCGGGGGAATGGTCTCCGCTTGAGGTGTGACGGCTTTCAGGTTGGGCGGCACTTTCGCCTTCACGTTGCCCGATGCCCACGAAACTCCGCCCAGCAGAACGGCTTGAAAAATCGGACTCGTCCAGACATCTTCCCGATGTCCCATCGACGTGTAAAACACGCGTCCTTTGCCATGCATGCGAGCCCAGGTGGCGGGATAGTCGGGGCGTTGATAATCCGTGCCATCCATTCCTTGAGTTGCCTGCACCAGGATTACATGAAGGTTGGAAGCAAAGTTCTTAAGTGAGTACCATTCATCTTTGATTCGAAACTCTTTCTGAATCCTTTCGCAGCCTGGAAATTCTGGCGAGGCGACTTTCATCGTTGCTTCCTGTTGTGGGCCGTGCCGAATGAACTCGCCCCCTAGCATCTGAATGTAGGGATCGCGCTGCTCGACAGCTTGAGTGGCAAATCCTTCGCCAGCGCTGTGGAACGTGTCGGCCGCACTGTGTGTGCCAATAAACCCTTTCCCCGAATGAATGGCCTCCAACAGGGCCTTCTTTCCTTCCACGGGCATCGGGGGTTCCTTGTACTCGCCCAGTTGGGTCAGATCTCCGGTGGTATAGAAAAAGATCACGTCATACGACTTCAGATTGTCCGCCGTAAAAACGGAACCATCCTTGGTTGCGGTGACTTCGAAGCCATGGCTGGTTCCCAAATCAGTCAGAACCCTCTCGGCATGCGAGAGTTCGCCGCCGTTCCGTTTGATCGAGCTGTGCTGATATCCCGACGACTTCGTAAAGAAAAGGACACGGCGCTTTGGTGAGGCCTTGGCCAGGGCATTAAGCGCAGGATCGAGTAGCACCCCTGCTCCCAGGGCCCCCAGATGGTGCAATGCCCTGCGACGATCGATGAGTTCGTGGATAAACGTGGAGAGCCATTGAGACACGTCATACTCCTTTCTCGCTTGCCGAGAATCAACCACAGTGTATCTGTCTGAAGATCGCTGCTCCTAAACTTAACAATCGGAGCGGTGGTTAGCTTCTGCGAAACTTCTGGGAGTATCAAGTGAAAAACCGACACCAGACAAGTTCGTTTTCTTCGCCGCGAAACGGAAGGTCCAGAGAAGAACTCCCATGCCCAGATGAGGGACGTGGCGCAGAGAGGTGCGGGGATGGTGCGAGCCCCTGGAATCTCGCTCTGGCATGGTTCTTAGCGAGACGTTCGAACCAAGCCGCAGCAGCCTGTGGCTGGAGGAGAAGGGGAGAAAAGTTTCTCATCTTGCAAAGGAAGCTGTGAAAAAGTTCAAGAAAAGCTCCTTCCGGGCACAACATGCATTCCCTCGATGGAAGCAGCAAGCGCTGCTTCGGGAGCTGATCAAGGGAGAGGCGGCGATGTGACCGGGCACCGGCTGAAAGCCCTTTCCGCGATCTAGGGTGAGGAATGACGGGACCCCCAGCGGCGGGCCTAATCGATTCTGACTCGTCAGATCATCTCCTATGGATTCATTTTGCAGAAGGCTCAGACTCAGGCTAAACTGATCAAGCTGCCTGGATCTGGAAAGACTGGGACGGCGACTGTGAAAGAAAGGTGCGGCCAAGCGGGACACCGGTTCGCTGTCACCTAAAAACTAGTCTTGAAGAAAAGGAGCGTATCTCATGAGCGCTACCCCTCCGGAAGTTCCTGTCAAGATCACACCTCCACTGTTGTTGGCCAAAAAGTCGCGCCGCGAAAAGATCGTGTGCTTGACGGCCAACGACTACCCTCTGGCACGCATTCTGGATGACTCCGGCCTCGATCTGCTTCTCGTCGGCGACTCTCTTGGCATGACCCGATTGGGATACGATTCGACGCTTCCAGTCACTCTCGCGGAAATGCTCATCCACGTGCGCGCGGCAAGGCGGGCCGTCACCCGAGCCCTGCTGGTCGCCGACATGCCTTTCGGATCCTACCAGGTCGATGTGAAGTCGGCTCTGGAGAACGTGTTGGTTCTGGTTAAAGAAGGGGGGGCAGAAGCTGTTAAGCTGGAAGGCGGCCGCACTTATGTCCGCCGCATCGAGCGCCTGGTTTCGGCGGGCATTCCGGTAATGGGTCACATCGGCTTGCTGCCTCAATCGGTGCGCGTCATGGGAGGGTACAAGGTGCAAGGGAGAACGAGCGAATCCGCTGACGCTTTGCTGAGAGATGCCTTGGCGGTGCAACGGGCAGGCGCTTTCGCTGTCGTTCTGGAGGGAATGGCGGCAGAGGTCGCAAGCGAGATCACCCAAGCCCTTGAGATTCCCACCATCGGCATTGGCGCCGGCGTTCATTGTGACGGGCAGATCCTGGTGACGGAAGACCTCCTCGGTCTGGGCTTTTCCAGGAAGCCACGATTCGCCCGCCAATACCTGAATCTTAATCAGCTCATATCAGCCGCGGTGCGCCAGTTTAAAGAAGACTGTGCCTCGGAACACTTTCCATCCGACGAAGAGTCTTATCAGGCGAAGCACACTGCCGATTCGGCGACAACGTTGAGACAGCATGCAGATCGTTAAAACGGTTGCCGACTTCAAGGCTCTGCGTGCAGAGTGGGGCGACCAGGATTTTACTGTTGCGCTCGTACCCACCATGGGAGCCCTTCATGCGGGCCACCTCAGCCTGCTCGGCCCGGCTCGCGAGGCGGATCGGTTGGTGGTTTCCATTTTTGTTAACCCAACCCAGTTCGGCCCGCAGGAAGACCTTCAAAGCTATCCACGCCCGCTGGAGCAGGATCTATCCCTGCTCAGGTCACACGGGGTTGACACCATATTCGTTCCCTCAGCCCCGGAGATCTACCCGGAGGGATATCGAACCTTTGTCAATGTGGATGACCTCAGTTCCAGACTGTGTGGCGTTTCAAGGCCAGGGCATTTTCGTGGAGTGGCGACCGTGGTTCTCAAGCTCTTCAACATCGTCAAACCTCACCGCGCTGTGTTCGGCCAGAAAGACGCGCAGCAAACCATCATATTGCGGCGCATGGTTCGCGATTTGAATCTTGACGTCGATCTCATCGTCCAGCCGATCATCAGGGAAGCCGATGGGTTGGCCGTCAGTTCAAGGAACCAGTACTTAAACCCTGAGGAAAGAAAAGCGGCTCCGGTCCTCTTTCGAGGTTTGGAATTCGCCCGCCAGGCTTCGTTGCAGGGAGAAAGCAGGGCTGACGTTCTGCTCCGCGGCGTGCGGGAGCAGATTGCGTCGGAGCCACTAGCCCGCCTGGACTACGCAGAAATCGTGAGTACCGATGATTTGTCTCCCCTGGACAAGGTGACGACCAATGCCCTGCTCGTGTTGGCCGCGTTCGTTGGAAACACCCGGCTCATCGACAATACGTTTCTGCACAAGCCTCCTTCTGATTCGGGCCTTTCTTGAAACTGATCTGAGGTTTACAAAGGGAGAAGTCTACAGGGTTGCGGCATAAGGCATAATAGGAGCAGTCGGTGGCTGCGCCGGACAGAAAGTGGCATGGGTTATGAACATTTTGACGTTGTTTGCAAATTGCTTGATTGTGGTTTCTCTCATGGGCTGTGGCGGGTCCCAGGCTCTCGAGAGTTCAGCGCAGAAGAAAAACAGGGATGCCGCGTTCGCCAGAGAGCCGATCAGGGTCTACTCCAGCGAGAAGAAAGGACTCATCATGACCAACAAAGTGGTTAAAACCGAGGCGGAATGGAAGGAACTCCTAACCCCGGAGCAATTTCATGTCACCCGCAAAAAGGGAACGGAACGAGCTTTTACGGGAGAGCATAACAAGACGAAGGATCAAGGCATTTACCAATGTGTCTGCTGTGGCAACGACCTTTTCAAGTCTCAAACCAAATTTGATTCGGGCACCGGCTGGCCAAGCTTCTGGGAGCCAATCTCCGCGGAGAACATACGCACCGAAACTGACACGAGTCTGTTCATGAAACGGGTTGAGGTATTGTGTGCCCGTTGCGACGCTCATCTGGGCCATGTCTTTGAGGATGGGCCTAAGCCAACCGGGTTGCGATACTGCATGAATTCCGCGTCGTTAAAATTGGCAAAGAATCCTTGAGCCTCACGGATTGTGGGCTTTCAGAAACCCTTGACCTGCCGCAAGGCTTCGTAAACCACGATCGCCACGGCATTGCTGAGATTGTGGCTGCGAGGCTTGACTCCCCACATTGGGATTCGGATGGCAGTGTCCGCTTTCTGCTCAATCAGTTCACGGGGTAGTCCACGAGTCTCACTGCCGAACACCAGATAATCGTCCAGAGAGTACCTCACTTCTGTGTACAGTCGAGAAGCCTTGGTACTGGCGTAGAAGAACCGTCCAGACGCAGCCGTGCTCTGCAATGCGTGCAAGTTGTCATGATAATCGACTGTCAGACACTCCCAGTAGTCGAGGCCGGCGCGGCGCAAGTAGTAGTCAGAAGTTGAAAAGCCCAGTTTGCCCACGAGGTGGAGGGAACATTCAGTTAAAACACAAAGGCGGGCAATGTTGCCGGTATTTTGAGGAATTTCCGGTTCAACGAGAACCACGTGCATACGGTTTCATTCTTCGCTTGCCGATTTGGGAAGGCGTGATGGTGAAACTGGATGGCACGAGAGCCGACTCCAGATCCCGATTCCATCCGCGGTTCATTTGACCAGCACAGTTGCCTTCCCGATGGCCACGTTTCCTGTGGCGTCGTAAACCCGCAACGCCACGGTGTGTTCGCCTGGCTCCAGAGCCGCAGTCTTGACCTCGAACTCCTCGGTCTTTGAATCGACGATTCCGTCGACCGAAAACACCATCTCCCACTCTTTGCCGTCGAGCGAGACTTCACCTTTGCGCAAGGCGGAAACCGAATCAGAAGCTCGAAACCTTACAATGGCTGTACGGCCTTGCACAGTCTGACTTGCCACCTGAATCTGGGGGGGCGTGTTGTCCACATGAAACTGATTGCTCACCAATTCCGCCGAAAGGGCAACAGTTCTGGGATTGGATGGACTGTCAGAAGCCACAACCTTGACGACATACTTGCCATCGGGCAGCGAGTCCGCCTCCAGCGTGAAAAAGCTATCGTCAACGTCGTTCTTCAACAGCCGCCATTCCGATTCTTTCTCGCCTCTAAAGTAAATGGAATAGATCAGATCGTCACCGTTGTCGTCCGCCGCGTCCCAAGAGAACGACTGAGCCCCTTTTTGGAAGGCGCGGCGCGGGGGAATAGAAACGGCGGCCGGCTGAGGGATGCTGTCGCTTGCGCCAGAAGCTTCAGCCGAACCCTGATCCACCGAAGCTACCGGAGAACGGGGCGCGGCCAGGCCGGGCAACCGCTGGAATGCAACACCCGGACGCAAAATGGTGATGGACTTCACTTCTGGCGCCAAGTTCTGCGGAAGATAGGGTAGTAAGACCTGTTCCAGTTTGGCGGAATTCTGGTTCGTCGTAGAGAAGACTGCTTTGTACTGAATATAGCGGGCCCGAGGGCTTTGAATTGCTTCACCCTCTGGCAGTGTGCCGGCTTTGGACCAATCGCTCCACGATTTGTCCGGCTTTTTGGTATTCCCCGAACGGGTGTGAATCTTCAGTGACGTCCCGTCTGGCACGGTAGTTCGCCACTGGAGACTGCCCCAGGTCGACACCCCTTGAGTGTCCTTCACGTCCGACTCGTAACTGCCTTGAGTATTGACGGCCCCTCCCAACCTGTAGATCTTAGCCAGGTTAGAGGTACAGGCGAAAACGTCGGCGCCCGCAGGCACCAGTTTCGTCGTTTGCTCCTCGGTTGTTTCCAGGAGCAGGTTGAACTTCTTGTCGGATTGCAACAGATAGATGCGCCCCTTGTTGCCGGTGGAAAACAAAAGGTTGTTGTCTGGCCGGAGATGCAGGCCATAAATCGTTTCACTGGATGAAGTCCAAAGCGTCTCCACGCTGTTGTCGGGGGCAACGCGGAAGATGCCGCTCTTCTGGCCGCCGGATTCCCTGCGCGAGCCTCGACTTGCCGAGGGCTTAAAGGCAGGGGTCTCTTCCAATACGGTTCCTTTCTTGTCGCTCGGGCCGGAAAGTGACAACGAAACTGTTACCGAATTGCCCGAAACCGCTTCCCCTCCGGAGTCATTCGATTCAGAGACCGAGCCGCCGGAGCCGCCGTTTATAGCAACAAAATAGATAGACCCCTTCGAATCCAGCTGGACATCGTGGATCTCGCGCATCGTTGAGTCGTAAACGACGAAAGGTTTGCCGTCGGCGGAAATTCGGTAGAGATAGCCATCGGGATCGCTTCCAGCGACAACATTCCCGCCTTCATCCACTGCCAGACAAATAATGTTGGATTGCCCGCTGTCGTAAAAAACCTCTCCTTTGGCTTCTTTGTTAACTTTGTAGATTCTGCCTTTGTTTCCGGTGGCCACGAAGAGATTTCCCTTCCGATCAAAGGCCATGTCCCAAATAAACTTGTCCTCCGGATCATAGAAGACACTAGCTTTCCCTTCAGAATTTACTCTGTAGATTCTCCCATCCGGCGACGTCGCAACATAGAGAGTCTGGTCCGAGTCCAGCGCCAGCGCCAGCACATCTAATTCAGCAGCGTCAAAGAAAAGCGACGAGGAACCACTCGCGTCAATTTTGAAGACCTTGCCATCGTGTCCTGTTCCAGCGAACACATTTTTCTTGTTGTCGACGACTGCAGACCAAATCAAAGCCTGGTCAGAGTCAAAGACGGAATCGAACTTGGGCGCAAGCGACAACTGCCCGTCACCGCTCAATGACAGGCCCTTGAGCTTGCCCTTGGAAAAGTCGGCAAAGGAATCTGTGCTCCAAAAGATTGGACTGACAGCAAAGCTCCTGGAAGGGAATCCGAAAGTGGAACACATCAGAAGAATGAAAACTATGCATCTTTGTCGAGTCATGCAAACTCCTTCCAGAATAGAGTTTCGGAGCAAGATCCGCGGTCTGCCGATGGGTGTGCCGCAGTGGGCCATGCCATGAGCGAAAAGGCACAGGCCGCTACAAGCGACGCCCGTGATGCTGCGTCATCACTGTTCGCTCCATCGGCGTCTTTCGTAGCAAAATAAAATGGTGCGAGATGGTCTCGAAAGGAGGCGGCGACCATGAAGAGCCGTCTCAATCAACGACCTCGATCGTCAGACTTCTTT
>Ga0187893_10004569_pt1 | contig 26119 bp, 29 predicted proteins | sample MA1701074metaG_FD_139574 | JGI IMG/M metagenome (GOLD analysis project Ga0187893, IMG submission 139574) | White microbial mat communities from a basaltic lava cave in the Kipuka Kanohina Cave System on the Island of Hawaii, USA - MA170107-4 metaG ... | reverse complement strand
GACTACCGCCTCGGGTACGGAGGATGGAACGAGGTTCGACGTCCCGCCGGGGGGAGACGGCATGGGTGATGACGGGACCACACCCGCGGGCGGGTGTCGCATCGATTTCCTGTTCGTGATCGATAGCTCGTGCTCGATGGGAAACGATCAGGACAACATCAACGCCAGCCTCTCGGGTTTCGTTTCTACGATCGAGACACGGTTTGGAGAGCATGACCACCACATCATGGTGGTCGACACCGATGAGCTCAATTTCGACGAAATCGCGGCTTGCCGCACGGCATGTTCATTCGGTTTGGCGACCACTTGCGGCGCGATTCCGTGTGCCATGTTGCCACCCGATGACATGTGCAACACCAAGCTGGGCGTGGGTCTCACCGGCAACAGCGACTTTCCATGCAATTTTCTGGGCGGAAAACGCTACATCATCGATGGTCAGCCGGACCTGAATCCCACCTTCTATTGCGTCGCCGGCAACAGAACAGACACGGGGCTCACCGACGAGAAGGCTGCTGGTGCCCTGTTGGGTGCCATCAGTCCCGAGATGAACGCGCCCGGAGGTTGTAACGACGGATTTTTGCGTCGAGACGCGATCTTGGTCGTCACGATGATTACCGACGAGGACGACGATCCAAACGATCACCTCGCGAGAATCACCATGGACGACGACCTCAATTCGGTTGGTGATCCCACGTCGTGGAAGCAAGCCGTCGTGGACGCGAAAAACGGTGACGAAAACGCCGTGGTGATGCTCGGCTTGCTGGGTGACCCGGATGTGGCAGCGGGGGGGACATGGTGTCCGCCGATCGTCACCAACGCAGGTGAGCAAACCGGGATCGAAGGTGCCGAAGAGACGCCTCGTCTCCGTCAGCTCAGCGAATCCTTCCCGAACGGCATGTGGGCTGGCATTTGCGAGCCAAACTACGCGCCGTTTTTCGACCAAGCCGTCAGCGTCATCGATGCTGCATGCGAAGCGTTCGTCCCACCACCGGAATAACCACAGCGTCGTCCGCGCGACCACACGAGCGTTGGTCCACAGGAGATAAATTTCATAGGCCCCCATGGGAACCGATCTTCCGCGCGCGCAAATAGCTGCACGGAGGACTAGCCCCATGGATTGGACGAAGACCGCGCAGGCGGATCGAGCGGTCCCCGCTTCGTACCGGAGCGCTTTCGGCTTGGTGTGTTTGTTTCAGATGGCCATCTCGGGATGCAACAACGACCGAGGCGATGGTGTCTCCAGTGGTGCGAGTGGTCTTGCGAGTGCTGGATCGGGTGTTTCGGATGGGTCGGGGTCGGCCTCGGCGGAGGGCGATGGCTCGGGTGCGGATTCGACGGGGATGACTGGCGGTGGTTCAGGTAGCCCGAGCGACCCGAGCGATGCTGGTGACGTCGACAGCGATCCGAGCAGCGCGTCGGCATCGGACGATGGAACGATTTTCGATGTCAACGGAGGCGTTTCGGCCGGGGATGACGGGGTCACGCCAGCGGGAGGATGTCGCATCGATTTCCTGTTCGTGATCGACAGCTCGTGCTCGATGGGTAACGATCAGGACAACATCGATGCCAGTCTTTCCGGGTTTGTCTCGACGATCGAGACCAGGTTCGGTGACCACGACCATCACATCATGATCGTCGACACCGATGAGCTCAATTTCGACGAGTGGACGGCGTGCCGTACCACCTGCGCATTCGGGTTGACCCCGACGTGTGGCACCATCCCGTGCAGCGCGTTACCACCCGACGACATGTGCAACAGCAAGCTGGGGGTGGGTCTCAACAGCAACCGCGTTTCGTGCAATTTCCTCGGTGGAAATCGCTATATCATCGATGGTCAGCCGGATCTGAACGCGACCTTTCACTGCGCTGCCGGCAATCGCAAGGACACCGGGCTCACCGACGAAAAAGCCGCTGGGGCCTTGTTGGGTGCCATTAGTCCCGAAATGAACGCGCCCGGAGGCTGCAACGCCGGATTCATGCGCCGCGACGCGATCCTGGTGGTTACCATGATCACGGACGAGGAAGACGATCCCAACGATCACGTCACGAAAAGAGCCATGGACACCGACGTCAATTCAGTCGGCGATCCCGCGTCGTGGAAGCAGGCCGTGGTCGACATCAAAAACGGCGACGAGACCGCGGTGGTCATACTTGGCCTCTTGGGTAACCCGGACCTCGTGACGGGAACGTCGTGGTGTCCTCCGTTGCTTCTGGACGAAGACGGCGAGAAGACCGGCATCGAAGGGGCCGAAGAGACCCACCGCCTGCGCCAGTTCAGCGAGTCGTTCCCGAACGGCATGTGGGCCGGAATTTGTGAGCCGAACTACGCGCCGTTTTTCGACCAAGCTGTCAGCGTGATCGATACCGCCTGCAAAGAGTTTGTTCCACCCCCGCCAGAGTAGCTCGGGGGCTCGCGTTTGCGTTATGCTCCGGCGCAACGGAGAAGTTACGCATGTTCAGGCAGTCCATCATCGCCTCGGTTCTCGCCCTCGGTCTTGTCGATTGCGTTGCGGAAGATAAACCCTCGACGGAAGTCAGCGGTGAGGTCATCGATCCCGAAAAATTCTTGTATGCGCGTCTCGGACTGCTGTCGAAGGCACTGGGGCTGACCACGACGGGAAAGTGCTACGACGAAGCTTGCTCCGGTGATGAAGCGCTGGAGATTGCACGCCTTGGACCGAGCACGATCCGCGCCTTGGAAGATCCAGCGCTCGGTCAAGACGAGCCCACCGAGGATGGTGCATTCGAGTTCACCGTTCCGTACGGGGACTACCACTTCGTCGTCGACAACTCCGAAGCCTTGTACTTGCCGACGATCGACGGCGTAGGCACCAAGTGCGACGACGAGGCCGTCCATACCATGTTCCACGGCTGCGGTAACTACGGCATGATGACGCTGGTCCAGGACTTTACGTCCAAGGGCGTCGTGTCCGTAATGGTGATGAACGACGCTCCTGGTCACGAATTTCTTCCGATTCCGCTCGTCGACGGGGCCAACAATACCGTCGAGATCACAGTTACTGGCGGCCAGGCCAAATATTGGGTGTTCAATCCAACCGACCCCGTGGAATCAGACGATCCTGCGTGGGGTTGGCAACCGCTGGTCGACAGCCCCGCCGATATTCCGATGGGCATGATGTGGATCGGAATGATCTCGATCGTGAATCCCACGGGAGACACTGTACATGTCGAAATCACGGATCTCGGCACGAGCGCCCGGCCAGCGTTTACGTACGCTGCCCTCGATCTCCCGGTCAAAGGGGAGCACTACACGTTCGCCGAAGCGTTCCCCAAGTAGTCGAGGCTCGAATGAGCCACGGTCGGTCGGGTCCGCGCGGGGTAACTCCGATGGCGCGGCCCCTGGTTGGTCGTGTCCCGCTACTGGGTGATCGAGCAAACAGTCCGCCCCGGTGCTCGGCACGGCATCCCGATCACGGGGAACCGACGGTCGACGATTGCAAACAACAGCAATCGGAGCGATCGAGCAATGACTTGGACAGAGCCGATGGCCGCGGATCCCGCGGTTCGTGCAGTTTCTCGTGCGGTGGTCTCGCTGTCGTTGCTCTTTGCTGCGGCTTCGTGTGGGAACAACGGGCGGAACGAAGGTGCGTCGAGCGGAGGCTTCGGGAGCGCCGGATCGAGCAATACGGCTGGCGCTTCCGACGGCACGGCCTCGAGTGACGGCTCAGGAGCCGTCGATGGCACCGATCCGACGAACACCACGGGTGGTTCGAGCGGGCACGCTGGCACGGACGACCCGAGCGGTGAGCCGACCGATCCAAGTGGTGTGGATACCAACTCGAGTAGCTCCGGAGCGGACGACGGACCGAAGTTCGACCTCCCGCCCACGGTGGGGGACGATGGGGTCACACCGACGGGCGGGTGCCGTATCGATTTCCTGTTCGTCATCGATAGCTCGTGCTCGATGGGGAACGATCAAGACAACATCGACGCCAGCCTCTCGGGCTTCGTTTCCACGATCGAGACCAGGTTCGGCGAGCACGACCACCACATCATGGTCGTCGACACCGACGAGCTATCCGCCGACCAATACACAGCGTGCCGTCCGTTGTGTGCGTTCGGATTGATGACGATGTGCGGTGCACTTGCCTGCAGTGCGCTACCCCCCGAGGATCCGTGCAACAGCAAGCTTGGCCTGGGCATGGACAACAACCGTGGTTTTCCATGCAATTTTTTGGGCGGAAATCGTTACATGTTGGATGGTCAGCCAGATCTGACCGGTACCTTCCAGTGCGCCGCCGGCGATCGGGATGACACCGGGCTGACCGACGAAAAAGCCGCGGGTGCCATGCTCGGCGCCATCAGTCCGGAGATGAACGCACCCGGGGGCTGCAACGCCGGATTTTTGCGTCGCGATGCAATCCTGGTGGTCACCATGATCACCGACGAAGAAGACGATCCCAACGATCACGTCACGGCACAAGCCATGGACTACGACCTGAACTCGGTCGGTGACCCGGCGTCGTGGAAGCAAGCGCTCGTGGACGCGAAACATGGCGACGAGGAAGCGGTGGTCGTGCTCGGCATCCTGGGCAACCCCGACCTCGCCACGCCTGGTTCGTGGTGTCCACCTCTGATCAGCGATGAAGACGGCGAGAAAACCGGCATCGAAGGCGCCGAGGCATCGCCACGCCTGCGCCAGTTCAGCGAATCGTTCACGCACGGCATGTGGGCTGGCATTTGCGAGGCCAACTACGCACCGTTTTTCGAGCAGGCCGTCAGCGTGATCGATACGGCATGCCAAGCATTCGAGCCGCCGCCGGAGTAGCCGAACAGTAGCAGCGACGTCAACATTGGCTCTCGTCCGACCCATCGTTGCAGTCGGGATGGCTATCGCAAGTATGCGACATCGGGATCTCCTGACCATCGTCACATGTGAATGGCGACACATCGGCAAAGCACTTGTCGTTGACTTCGTCTTCCGCGTCATGGGGGATGTGCGGGCAAGCATTCTTCGCTGCGTCGTAAGCCATTGCGCAGGCTTCGCCGTCACTTGCCAGCTCGTCACACGAGACGTCCATCAGGCAGGTGCTGTAGTCACGCTCGGCTTCTGTCAAACACGAGATTGCAGCATCGCTCTCGTCTAGCTTGTCGTAGATCTCGACGTGGCAATCCTCGATCCGTGGGCCGAAGGTGTCGAGATCCGTCACACATTCCGCCTCCGAGGTGTAACCTTCGAGCATCTCCCAACACATGCACACGACCTCGCTTTTGTGTCTGCGCGCTTCGAACCATTCGCGGGCCGGGCCACCGGGCGTGGGTCCACTGGGGGCGCACGCCAACATGCTGGACAAGCTCAGGCTCGTGACGACGACATTCGAGAACCGCGAGATGTGAGCATTCGGCATGGCCCCATGGTGCTCGCTCGTTCCCCCGCACGCAAGTGCTCATGACCGCGCACACGGCGTTCGTGCGCGCGAAGAATGCGTCATCGACGATACCGCTCACCCCTCGGGGGGTGGAGGGTTGCATACTCCGCCAGCCTCGATCTGAGCGTTGGTCCTAAAGGTATTGAACGTACGCCAATTCGGCTGCTCGTATTGCGGGATCGTGCTGTCCTCACGAACGTTGGTGACGTGATAGGTGTGCTGGTTCCAGATCCTACGTGCCTGAATCCAGCGGTCCTGCTGGTCTCGGATCACCTGCACAGCGGGCGCACTCTTTCCACCTGGTGCGCCTGTGCTGTTGGAGACGACGACGATTTCGGCCGATCCATCGTTGTCGAGGTCGGCCACGGTTGGATATTCGATGCCGGTTCCACTCGATCGAGGTGCAGACATCAACACGCCCCCGGTCTTTCCGTCGTAGATGAACATCGAGTATTCGTCGGCGTACATGGCCTCGGCCACGCCATCGCCGAGAAAATCGAATGCGGTTCCGGCCGCGAGTCCACTGGCGTCAGAGATCGGGGCCGACCACGTGATCGAGAAATCCGACTCGTGGACGGTATATTCGGTGCCGGTGCTGATCGCCAACTCCGGGAACGAGTCGCCGTCGAAATCGTGAATGGTGGACGGGTAGAGTGCGCCCGAGCCTGACGGTCCGGGCGGCGCCGGCATCTTGATTTTCGTCGTGCCATCGTGCTCGAGGATGGCGAGGTACTGCTTGGAGACCACCAAGATTTCTGGATCCGGATCCGCATCCAGGTTTGCGATCTGCGGAAATTTCCCGGTCAGATTGGTGGTGCCGTTGATGAGCTCAATGCTTTCCAGCGTGGGATCGTAATAGTACTCACTGCCGTCGTGATGATACGCGGCGTGTCCCAAGATCACCTCGAGGTCGCCATCGCCGTCGAGGTCGGCGGCCGTGGCAGCATTGACGTTCCCGAGCTTGGGTGGAGCAGCCCACAGCAACTTGCCAGTGTGATCGTACAGATGCGTCCCAGCGATGATCTCCACGTCGCCGTCATTGTCGAGGTCGGCCAAGGCAATCGCGCTCCACTGGAACTCGGGGGCTGGCTGTGCGTTGCCCTGCCATGCGTCTGGGCTTTGCCACTTGAGGGTGCCATCGTGCTCGAACGCAATGAGGTTCACGCTCTTGCCACCGTCCGAGCTCGGGGTCGCCGTGACGATTTCAGCGACCCCATCGCCGTCGATGTCCCCGAGTGCCGGATTCACCGAGATCTCGACCTGTGGCCCGCTCTCGTAGTGCAATGAGCCCGTCGCCCCGTCGAGGACCCATATTTTGGCTGGACCGCCCTGGTAACAACAGCGAAGCTCGCCGAATCCACCGACGACGATGACATCGGGCACATCACAAAGATCGACGACACCATCCCCATTGTCATCGGTCATGTTGGCCACAAGCGGTGTGGGGTAGACGTCGAGCGCACCGTCCCATTGCCATTGCACCGCCGGTTGGAAGCTATCGGGCGGTGACTTCATCATGCACTCCCCAACTGCGTTACCCTCGTCGGGATTGACCTTGCAGGGATTGCAGGGCACGGGTCCGCCACACGTTCCCCCCGTGTTCCCGTCGGTCGATCCAATGTCGAACTTCGCGTCCTCGCCGGCGTCGTCACCCTCACCGCCTGGGCCGGTACCGCTGGGGTCACTGCTTCCGGGCGTGGTTGCCGCTCCGGAGCCTCCGTCTGGATCACCCGACGTGGCCGAGTCCTCGCCGCTCCCGGCCGAGCCCGGGCTACCCGTCCCGGCAGTTCCGGCAGTCCCGGCAGAACCAGCGCTCCCGAAGCCGGTGTTCTCGCCATCTGCCCCACCACAAGCCAATGCTGTCACGCCCATGGAGGCGGACAAACCGATCGAAAGAACGAGCCGCGCGTCATGCCTGGGAGACTTCATGCTGCTTGGATGCCCGAAAGGCTTCGCCGTTCACGTTAGTGGCGGAAACATCCACGTTTTCTGATCATCGCGCTCGGCGAACGCAGTCCGTCGTTCTAGTTCAGCCTCGTTCGCCGGTCACGAAAGGGATCAGTGCACGCAGTCGCGACTCACGTAGATACAGTCCGAGCCACGACATGGCGCCAAGGACGACCGGAAAGAGGAACCAGGGATCTTGCACACGAACCTGCGTCGCCGTCGCGCCGCCCAGGTAACCTGTCACGAGGATGCAGCCGATCACCGCGGTCCGCGGGAACAGCATGAGGCTCGTGGACACCAACAACACGAGTCCGACCCACGGAGCAAGGGACGCGGGATAGCCGAACTCGGTCATGCCTTCGACGTACGGCGCGAACCCAGCGAGCCTCGCCCCACCATCGACGAGCAGGAACAGACCAGTGAAGCCAATCAGGAACCAGCCGGTCCGATGCATCGCCTTGTCAGCCATGGGTTGAACCTGTCCCGGCATCTTGCGGTTGAATCATCTGCCGGACTTCGGTCTCGCCTTCCCAACCTTTCCAATGCTGTCTGTGCACCTCCATGAACCGCTCGGTCCACCGAACGGCCTCCTGCTTCGACGAGACGTTGAAGATCGCGTAGCCGCCGACAACCTCTTGATCGGATCCGAACGGGCCCTCGCTGGTGACGATTCGTCCGCCATCCAGGCGAACGCGTGCGCCAGTCATTGTCGGAAGGAGTCCGGCCGTGTCGACGAGCACGCCAGCTTGCTTAGCTTCGGCGCCGAGCCCGGCGATCGCCTGGAACAGCTCGGCTGGTGGTGGCCCGCTCTTCGAGTTTTCCTTGGACTTGATCAGCGTCATGAATCGCATTGATTCTCGTGCTCCTGACCAATCGTGGTCTCGAGGATGTGGCGCTGTCTTGTATAAATACGACAACTGCCTCCGCTTGCGAACAACCGGATTGTGGACCCATGACTAGCACTAGCGCGAAGTTATCGTTGGAAGAACGGGCCGCAACGACCTCGTTGCAGGTGGATCGCGGAAAAGTCTCGACGATCTGTCGTCAGCACCCTGTAGACGTGGCGTCGTTCAGCTATGGCAGCAACTGTTCCGTCTACCAGCCCCAGCTCTAGCTGCCGGAACACCGAAACAAGTGGACGGTCATGCAACAATCATCTGGCCGGTTTCCGCGCGATCCAGATGTCCTCGATGTCCGGCTTCTTCGCCTTGCTGCGCATCGCGTGTCGCTCCACCACGGAGGGGTCGAGCCTCGCCACGTAGTCGACCGCCTCCACGACGAAGCCGGCGGCTTCCAGCCGCTGCTTGAAGCCGCCGGCCGAGTAGAGCCGCACGTGGTCGGCGTGGCCTCCGAAATGTCTGGCGCGCTCCTTCGGGGACACGATCGCGGTATCCTCATAAATCGTTTTACGTCCTGGTTCGAGCGGCACCTGTAGGATTGCCTGGCCACCGGGGCGGAGGATTCGGTACATCTCATGTATGGCTTTCTGGTCCTCGACGATGTGCTCGAGGACGTGATAGGCGACGATCACGTCCCACGATGCATCGGGCTGCTCGACCGAGGTGAGGTCGAGCCGTAAGTCCTCCCCCTGCGAATAGTCGGCCGTCACGTAGTGCAAGTTCGGCGCATTTCTGAGGATGTCCTTCTCGGGCCCGATGGGCGAGAAGTGCAGCATGTCGAGCTTGTCGTGGAACAGCCGGGTCTCGTTTCGCATATAGTGCATCAACAGCCGGTGCCGCTCCCTCGACTTGCAGTTTGGACAGGTAGCCTCAGGGCGGTTGTTGAACTCAGTGAAACGCGCGGTTGCTCCGCAGAGGTTGCAGGTATGGACCGCGGGGTCCTCCTGGACGTCGGCGGCCGACGTTCGCATGACGGCCGTCTCGCGGTCCGCCGGCGTATTGCGCTGCAGCACCCAGAGCATAAGCAAGAGCACACTCAGAGTGACGATCATGCCGAGTGCCACCCGAGTTTGAAGTTGACTTCGCATAGCGGAATGCCATCGTGCGGATATCGATCTTCGAAACTGCAAAGCGGTGTTGATCGCTTTGCGTTACCCAAAACAGTTCGAGTTAGTGAACACTAATGACCAGATACGTGTGAAATCGTGTCGGCAGCGACCGACCACGCCCGCGGGTGCACGTGCAACATCCGGCTACGGGGGCGGCCGACTACGACACGGTCCTCGGCCTGATCCGTAAGCATGGGCCGATCGACCAGATCTCTTGGATCCGCTGCAAGATTTGAACGGTGAGGTCCAAACGCTATCGTACGCCGGTCTGTGGTCCGGTTCTCGCTGGACGGTAGGCTAGCGACGACCGTCCAGGAAGGTCCGTCCGGACTGCCCGAACCGTCCGTGTTGGGCGCCGGGACGGTCGATCGGACGGTCCACCATCGCGAACCGTCCAGCGTGGAACGCATCACAGGAGGGTCTACGTTCGCGTTTGGACGGTCTGGACAAACGGGTGGCATCCGCTGCGACACCCTCCCCCTGTGTCCTTCATGGGCAGGTGGGTGGCCGGTACCGGCGGGGGGCTCTTTTTTTCCGCGTTGTACCCCGAAGTTTGGCAACCTTTCCCATGGCTCGCTGTAGACGCGTCTCCAAGGCAGAAATGGTCGAAGTTCGAGCCTTCATCGAAACACTGCCGGCCGCCGATCAGCACTTTTTGCTGTTCTACCTCAAGCGCGTCCCCCAGACGTTTCTCCCAAGGCCGATGGATTTGCCGTAGCTGGCCAGTCCACCATGCTCTAGGCCGCTACAAATTCGAGACAGTCCGGCCCACTGTCGAGTCCAGGCAGCGGCTCACCGTGCTCCATACGATCGGCCATATCGAATAACGCGAGCGCCTTGACGCGACGAATCGCTTCCTTCTCGCTGACGCCGTAGACGTGAACGCCGGGCAGTTCGGGCACGCTGGCGAGCCATCGGCCATCCGTTTCGCGCTCCATCGTGATGGTGAGCTGTAGGGTCATGGGGTCGGCGCCATGGCGCCCTTCCAGGATAGCCCGGGAGTACCCGGGATGTCCAAGCGGTTGCGCCGCAGGGCTGCGCCTCCAAGGACCCGTGAGCAGGTTTTCATTCGTTGCGCACGTCTCGAGCCCACGTCTTTCGCGACGCTGCGCGAGGTACAACGCGGAAAAAAGTAGACCCCCGCCGGTGTCGTCGAACGATCGAACCGGAGTCCCCGTGCCCCGAGAAACCGGACGTCTAGCAGCCCGCATTTGGACCCGTGGTGTGCTGAATTCGTGGATCTTCCCGGTGCCCAGGGGCGGAATCGAACCACCGACACGCGGATTTTCAGTCCGCTGCTCTACCGACTGAGCTACCTGGGCGAGGGGCCACGGTGGTACTGGATCCCCGTGCTGGCGTCAACAGAGACGGGCAGATGAGGCGTTCACGGGGACCAGTGCGTGGTGGCCTGAGCCTGCCAGTCGCGCTCGTGGGGAGCGTCGCCGCAGTGTGCGTTTCTGTTCCGGCGCGTGCGTTCACGATCGAGACAGTCATTACCGCCGGCTGCCACGAAATGCTCACCACGGAGGCCCTGGCGGCGCTGGGTCCGGGGCCCGATGGGATTGACCTTTACACCACGATCCCGCTCGACGACCGAACACGGCGGCTACGGGACGCACTCGGCATTGCGATTGCGCAAGATCTCGGTTTCGTGGGCATGTCCATGGTTGCTGGCGTGCGCTGGAACGACTTGATGGGTGCGGATCCGCTGGACACCGTAGACCTCCACCTCGTGCACACGAGCGATACGCCGACGCACATGCATTGCATCCGATCCGATCGCGACGATGGGCCGGCCGGCAGTGCTCGAGCGATCCAGCGCTGCCGTCAGTTCATCGTCGGCGAAATCGCGTCCGCCCGCGCTGCCAGCCCGGGCGGCGACCTGTGGGCGGGCCTCGACGCGCTCGTGACCGTGCCCGAATATCTCGAATACGTTGGCACCACGGAGGTCGAGTATGCCGCTGTCGGTTTTCACTTGGGTCGAGCGCTGCACGCGGTGCAGGACTCGCATACGCACGGTTTTCGTCTCGATGACCAAACCATCGCCGTGGTGGTGAACTGGCGTGAAATGATTCGTCGCACACTCAGCGAGGCGATCGACGGACCTCCTCACATCACGGACATCGATCGCTGCGAGCTCGATCACCCACTCATCGCACGCAGCTACGCGTGGGCGCTCGAGCACAGCCAACAGTTTCTCGAAATCGCGCTGAGTGGGAATGATGGGCAACTGCAACAATTTCTGGATGACGCGCTGCGCGTTCAACCCGGATGTTCGCTCGCAAACGATTGGTGCCATCCCGATGTATACATGCAGCTCGACGGAGACGACCTCGTGCACGGCTGTCGTATCGGGAACGAGCACTCTCCCATGATCGGGCTGCTGGTGGTGTTCGCGTTACGACGTCGGCGCACGGCCGCGCTGTTGGGGTGCGTGGCAGGCATGAGTGCGTCTGGAAGTTCTCTTGCTGCCGCGTCGCGATCACCCACCGCCGAAAAACATTGGTTCGGCGAGATCCGTACATTCGGGAGCGTCCATCGACCCGCGCTCGGCGTCGCGCTCGAAGCTCAATACGGCTGGACGCGTGCCGCATTCGGCGTCGGTGTCGAGTGGAATCCGTGGGTCTCGACGGTGTCGGCCGACCCATTCGCCGGTTTGTTCTCGAGCTACGTCACGGGTCAGCACCGCTTACCGCTCGGTCGCGGAATCACCTTGCGTCAGCGCGTCTCGCTTGGATTGGCTGTGCTGCTCGCTTCGGCGTTCCAACATCGCGCTGGGGCCGTTGGCGTCATGCTGGAGGTCGGCCCCCTGGCGGCCGAGCTCGCCCTCGGGGGCGGCAAGCTTGCGCTGGTGCTCGATGGCTTTTCGATCGCGACGCCGGCGGTTTCGCTCGAGCCATTGCCGCTCGTATACGTCCAATATCGCATTGGGCTCGGGTTGCGGTTCTGACGTAAGTCCGATCGAGCTCGGCTCAGCCGTTTTCGATGCGTGTACGTTCGTCATCGAACTCTTCGGCCGAACGTGATGCAGACGGTAGCTGCTCGTCCAGTGATTGCCGGTAGCGAATGCAACCCCGCAAGAACTGCGGCCAGTCTGGAACGGTCGGTACGGGGTCCGAAGTGTCGGGGAGAAGCGCCCACAGTTTTGGGTGATGCCAGCAAAGCTCGTGGCCCGTAGCGTCTCGATGGGCCCGGATGCCGGCGCGCAGGAGTTTCATTTCGGCGATCAGTCGTTCGCGGGTGAGCAACTCGAGATCATCGTCCATCCCATCATGTTTCGATATTTTGCTCCGCGGTGCCATGACGAAGCTGACGAGCTGACGAGCTACGAGTGTGATGGATTGCCACAACGGGGCATCATTGCCAACAGGCCGAAGACTGTGACTCCGAAACGGATTTCGACTCGTGCAAAGACGAGTGCCAAGGATTCATGCGCCGCTGATTCCCTCGGGGAGGAGCTCCAGGGCTGCCGCATTGAGGCAGTAACGCTGACCGGTGGGTGGTGGTCCGTCTGGGAATACGTGGCCCAGATGGCCGTCACACCGGCGGCAGCGAATCTCGACACGCTCCATTCCGTAGCTGACATCACGCACGTAGGTGATATGGTCGGGGTCGCATGGCTCGAAAAAACTCGGCCATCCAGTGCCCGATTCGAACTTGGCGCCCGATTGAAACAATGGCAGGGAGCACAACCTGCACGCGTAGATTCCCACGCCGTTGTCCTCGAATGAACCGCCGCAAAACGGCGGTTCGGTTCCGTGCTCGAGCAAAATGCGGCGCTGTTCCGGCGTGAGTTTTTGGGCGAGGCGCGCGCGGTCCTGTGTGTCGAGCGGGCCGAGATCGTGACCCGAAGCGGAACGCGCGCGGCTGCCACCCGATGTTGGGCCCATGTCGTTGCTACTCATGATCGACTGCAAGGATACCCGAGAATCGGCGATACGCTCAAAACGTATGGCTGCTGGTCACATAGATGCCGTAATCTTCTCGGCTGACACCGACGTCGAGACGCATCACGAAGAAGCGATCCCACACGAAATAAACTCCGCCGCCACCCGAGATCTGCATGTTTTCGATGATGCTTTGGTTTTTTCCGAACACCTTGCCTACGTCCATGAATGCTTTGAGCCCTGGCGAAAAGAACCACCGAAACAGCTTGAATTCGTACGGCTCAAAACGGATCTCGGTAGTATCGTAGATCTTCGCGTTGCCGACGAATCTGCGTCGAAAAAATCCACGGCCAATGTAGAGACCGCCGATGCCCTCGTGTTGTACGAGACCACCGAACTCGCCGAGCTCGACGATTGGAGCGTTTCCGATGATGCCATCCATCAACAGCATGTTTGCGAACACCAGTTTTTTCGTGCCGAGCGGACGGAACAATCTGGCCGTGAAGTTGATGCGAGCGAACGTGACGTTCGCTCCCAACCACGGGCCGACCAGGTGAATCGTCGCTTCATGTTGTCCGCCCCACGTGGGACCCCATTCGTTGTCCCTGCTGTCCCACGATAGTCCACCGAACGCACCGAACTTGCGCTTGATGCCCTGTTCCCAAGGTCGTTCGTGTTCGAGCAACGAGTTCGGATAGCTGCGTAGCCGATCGATTTCGAAGCGCATTCCGACGATCCAGCGCAGGAACCCTGGCGTGCGCCCGTACCAGTGCCCCGGTTTCACCGTCAACACCGGCTCTTGGTAGCTGAACGCCGGGCCGACGGTGAGACGGTCGGCCAGGTAGTGGCGGACGTCCAGATTCACATTGGAAAGATCATGGTTGTTGCCGATACCCATGTAAGGAAACACGGGGTCGTCGACCATGCGTATTGCGACCTGAAACAGTTCTTCTCGACGCAGGAGATCCCGCAGACGGAGCTGGAATTCGTGGTTTTGAACCAACTTGGTCGACAGCCGTAGCGCGAGATCGATTTGGATGCGGTTGTGGCTGACGTTCGGAAGGCGGTACACATAGCGGGTTCGTAGGCCGAACGTGGTTCCGACGTTAGGCTCGGAGCGAATCGTAGGTACCACTACGACCTTGTGCTTGCGAAACGGCTTTGGTAGCGGGCGTTTGTCACGACGCACTTCCTGTTGGTTCGATGGAGACGGCGGTGATTGGGCCTTGGTGTGGATGATTCGCAGTGAAGCCCTCGATACGCCTGCGTCCATGGGTCCACGGTACTCGCGTGGATCCGATGGTTCTTGCGCTGGGCCCGCGATGGCGTCGCCTGGCACCAACGTGCCCATGACCCAGGTGCAGATCCCGATAAGTGTCCACATCGGCTCACGGGGGCACACGAACGGTGATCACCGTTCCACGTCCCTCGACCGACTGCAAAGAAATCGTCCCATTGTGTTGCTGTACCAGTCGATGAGTAATGGACAGCCCGAGGCCGGTGCCCCCCTCTCGGGTCGTGAAAAACGCTTCGAACACATGCGGAAGAAACTCGGCGGGAATGCCAATACCCCTATCCTCCACCACCAGCTCGAGCCAGTTCGGACCACGGTCGATACGAATTTCGATGCCGAACGTGCGACTTTCTTGCTGTTCCGCTTCGAGTGCTGCGTGGTGAGCATTGCGCACCAAGTTCATGACGATTTGTCGCATGGCCTCGGGATCGACGCTCCAACCTGGATGCTCAATCAGATCGGGGCCGATCTTCAGGTGTAGCGACGACTCGCTATCCTGCGTGAGCATGTCGCCGAGCTCTTCCACGATCCCGGTAACGAGCCGGACGACATCCAGTTTGCGGCGCTCGATCGGTTTGCTGCGACCGAACGCCAGCAGGTCCTCGACGAGATGTGCGACACGGCGCGTTTCACCCAAAACGCGTTTGATGATTTCTCCTGCGTCGGGAACAGCGGAGAGCGCCTCCTCGGCTGCCAGGGATTGCACGAGCGAAGCGATGGCGAATAGAGGGTTGCGTATTTCATGGGCGATGCTCGCGACCACCGTGCCGATATCGGCCAAACGACGACGGTGCTCTTCGTCGCGTACACGCAGCTTGTCTGCGGTAATGTCCGCGAACGAGATGACCATCCCAGTCTTGTTGCCGGCGTTGTCATGAATGGCTCGGCTCGTGAAGCCGAGCATTCTCGATTCGTGAGACGAAGGCCGTGCCGGACCTGCAGGCAAGAGCAATATCTCACCTTTGTCTGCGGGCCAGTTCATGGCAGCCAATTCTCCACGGATGTCCGTGAGTCGCACGCCATGGAGTTTGGTGGCGTTGCGTCCCAAGATGTGCCCTGCAGCGGGATTGGCGTAGCGAATACGGCCATCCTCGTCGGTCGTCACCAATCCACTCGGCAGCGTGGAAATGATCACTTCGAGCAGCTCGGCGGGTACGGGTTCGGTCACTGTGTTGTCCCCGTCCACAGATCCGAGCTTCGCATCACCTGTTGCACCTCTGCTACGAAAGCCACACGATAGTCGGGATCGTCGCCGAGAAGCTGGGCAAGCCCGTCGATGAGCAAAGGAAACGTATAAGGGGAGGGGTTGCAGCAAAGTAACCAGTCGCGCATTTGCACACGCACCAGCTCGTCTGCCTCGCTTCGACTACGACCCAACTTCTCGAGGTATCTCGCAAAGCAGCCCTCGACCTCGTGGATCACCGGCCCAAGGGGGCCACGCGCAATACGAACAATTTCGTCGTCACTTTCGTTCGCCGCTGCGTTGCTGCGCGTGGACGGCCAGCTCGTTCGTCGTACGATCGCCGCGAGCCGTTCGAGATGAGGCTCGATGACGCGACGCAACACGGCCACCGGGTGGTCGCGTTCGAGTAAGAAGACCGTGGCGGCTTGATCGGACAGTGGAACCACCAGCATTCGAACCGGACCAAAATTGATCGAGAGCTCTTCGAGCTCGGCATTCATGGCGGCGGCGGCGGCGCTCATCCGCCGGACCGTCTTCGCGATGTCGTGTGCAGCCGAGGCCGACAGGCCACTTCTCATGCCCCCGAAATGCGCACCGTCAGGCGTGGCAACCAGTACCCCGCGCACTCCTTCGAGAGACGACAACAGGTCCAAAACGGCTGGAACGCTCGCATGACCGAGGTCGTTCACCGACTCACCCCCAGTACGGTGTCCCGCACCCGCTCAGGGTCGCAGTCTTTGTCCAGCGCGAGCACCACCGACGTGGCCCCCATGCTCACCATCAGCATGGGTTCGCCACCGCGGTGTTTCGCGATGACACCGTCGAATACGTTGTGACCGAGCGCGCGTGCGATCCGTGCGGCTCCTCGCAGATAGAACCCGGCAAGCGTGACCAAGGCCGAGTTCCCGCGCATGTCCTCTGCGAGGACCTTGCCTGTGCTCGACATGATCGCTACGCCTTGGACGTTTTCGAATTCCCAGAACTGTCCCAGCATCAAAGCTCGTGTCTCGGGATCGTCGAACAGGTTGATCCCTGTGGTACTCGCCGAGCTTTCACCTACTGAGATCTCGATGGAGATCGAGTCGCGTCCCGTCTCGTCCAGCAATCGAGGAACTCCGGTCTCGTCGCCCGGCAGGATCAGGTCCTCGTCGATGACCGTCTCTTCATCCGTTTCGGCCGCAACAAGGATGTCTTCGAACGAGCTTTCATCGTGACTTTCGAAATCGTGCGTTGCTTGTGTCGTGTCGTCATTCGGCGTGCTCGCAGCGGGTTCGAATGGCTCATCGGCTAGCCATGGTGGGTCGAACACCGTTTCGTCGGGGTCGAACACCGTTTCATCGGGGTCGAACACCGTTTCATCGGGGTCGAACAGCTCCGTCGTCGTACCCTCGTGATGGGCTTGCTCGTGATCGGCTCGCTCGCTCGCGGTGGCCTGACCGAGCACGCCCTCGTCGGCTTGCCGTGCAGCTTCGATGAGCAGGTGCGTGCTGGAGTGAGCGACCGTGTGCATCTGCGGCGCACGAAAGAACACTTCCTTGAACGTTCCGCGCCCATGAGCGAGCAGCTTGTAGAAGGCAAGCTCGCCACGATATTCGCCGTATTGAGCATGCACCACATCGCCATGCTCGAACCAGATGTAGCCCCGGTCGACGTTCGTCGTGACTTCGATGAGTTTGTCCCGTCCACTGATGGCAACCATCTGCACGTAGTCGAACAGCTCGACTTCGATGGCATTGCCATAGAAACCTCGCCGAGGCCCGAGTTGCTCGATGGTATTCACCAGTACCTCGAGATCGACTGGCTTCTCCACGATGCGCAAATTCGCCGCGGGCACATACTCCGCGCGGAATTCGGGGGTCACGAACGCGCTGACGACCACCACGCTGGTCGACGGGCTGTAGCTACCGAGCCACTGCAGTAGCTGCGTACCTTCTCCGCCCGGCATGCGAAGATCGCAAACGACGACGTCGAAGGCGTTGCCACGTAGTCGTTCGATGGCTTGGCGTACCGTGCTGGCGGTCGCGGTGGCATGGCCACTCTTGCGGAGCCGACGTTCCACGGCAAATCGCACGTTGACCTCGTCATCGACGATGAGGACCTGGATCGCTGCGTGACCAGCGGTTCGGCTCGCGTCTACCACGGCGCGCCCATCTTACTTGCCGCGGAGCGTCGCGCCGCGCTAGACACTCATTGGCCTCGCAACCATCGCGCACGGCTGCACCACGGTCATGGTGGATTCACTATAAAAGCTCGATCTCGCCCCACCTGTTAGGCAGCTCGAAAGGGCGCAATTCCAAACACCGTTACAAATTAATTTTGGCGTGCTAGAGCAGTGCCGGCGAGTCCTACGAGACAGGACGTTTGATCCACGCGATCCTGTCCGGGTGAAACCGACACCCCCAGCCGGGCTCGGGGACCTCGAAATTTCTGTGACCACGGAAACCCAGTATTGTTTACCCACCAAGTCCGTTTTCTCGTATCCTGATCCCATGCGCATCACACTCGACGACCTCGATCTGCGAAAGGCCGAGCGGCTTTTGTGCATGGAAGCACTGAGCTCGGCAGGCAGTATCGTCGAAGCGGCCCAGCTGCTCGGCATTACAAGGCATGCACTCAAGCGTCGGATCCTGAAACATCGGCTGGCCTGGCCACCGGAGTGTGCGACTCCCGAGGAGCGCCAGATGCTGGAAGTCTGCTGATCCTGCAGGTCGGGCGCACTGGATCTCGGCCTTCCAATCAATGGTCCTCGTCGGTGAGTACTTCGATTCGCGCCCGTTCGATCTCGTCCACGAATCGTTGCATGGCCGCCTTGGTCTCGGCCGAGGCATCGGGGAATACCAAGTCGACGCGACGCATCAGCTCGAGCACGCTCGACCATCCTTGAACGAATGCCGCCATTTGTGGGGCGGATAGGCCCTCCGTGCGAGCGAGGAGTAGCTCCGAAACGAGCATGCGAAGCGTTGCGGCGGACAACTCGGATTGCCAGACCATCCGTCGGCCAGCGGGAACGGAGTCTAGCCAAAACTCGACGGGGCAGCCAAACAAAGCGTAGAAAATCAACCCGCCGGGGCCATCTCGTCGTCACGACTCCTCGGACAGCACGAAAACGACAACAGTCGAGGCGGGGGGCGCGGTCGAGACTCGCGAGGCGAGCACATTCGTTGGAATGCTATGGTTCGTGGCGTGGCAAACGACGTCAATCTCGACTCGCGACTGGCCGACGCCATCTCGGGGATTCTCACGTCTTATCGTGAGCACGGGAACATCAATCATCTCGATGGTTGTAATTTACCCTCGCGCAGCGAAATCGCCGACCTGCTCGACGACATGATGAGCTTGGTGTTTCCCGGCTATTTCGTGCATGAGCAGCTCGACGAGCTCACCTGCCGCTATTTCGTAGGAGAGCGGTGTGCACGGATCCTGAGGCGTCTCGAGACCACCATCGGCAGGGTGCTCAGCGTACCGGAATTTTCGCAAACGGGTGATGCGTCGACACGACGAGACGCCACTGCGCTGGCTTTGGAGTTCCTGCAAGGTATTCCCGACATTCGTGCCGTGCTCGATACCGACGTACAGGCGGCTTTGGCCGGCGATCCAGCGGCAACGTGTGCACCCCAGGTGATCACGAGCTACCCGGGCATCGAAGCAGTCGTGGTACACCGCCTGGCGCATCGTTTGTTCATGCTCGACGTACCGCTTATCCCACGCATGATGTCGGAACTGGTGCACAGTCGCACGGGAATCGACATTCATCCTGGGGCGACGATCGGGCGCAGTTTCTTCATCGATCATGGAACGGGCGTCGTCGTCGGCGAAACCTCGAGGATCGGAGAGCGCGTCAAGCTGTACCAAGGCGTCACGTTGGGAGCGCTCTCGGTGCGCGTTTCCATCGATTCGCAGTCACTCGAGCGACGCCATCCGGCCCTCGAAGACGACGTTACGGTCTACGCAGGAGCCACCATCCTTGGCGGGGACACCGTGATCGGGCGGGGCTCCGTCATCGGCGGCAACGTATGGCTCACCCATAGCGTGCCTGCTGGCACGACTGTGGTTCTGGACCAGCCGCAATTGAAATTTCGCAACGCACCCGGGCAATGAGCCGCGGGGGTCCTCACGCCGGCGCTTTTAAGCCGGGGGTCTTCACGCCGGCGCCTTCATGTCGGGTGCCTTCAGGCAGTTCCTCGGCGAGGCCTCGTGTGCGAATCCTGCCCTCCAATGCGTCTTTGACGATCGCCTTCATCTCGTCCTCGAACGTGCCCTGCAGGATCCAGCGCAAATAGGCGCGCTCGTTGGGATCGTTGGCGGCCCAGCGAAGGCTCTTTCCACGCAGCTTACCGAAGTTGAAGACCGGTTCGTTGTCCCGCCACACGAATCGCCGGCCGCCGTCCGCGAATCCACTATTGTAGGCGCTCGACAACGTATGCAGCTCTTGGATGTCGACAGTGAGGTCCGGGTAGCGCTCGAGCTGGCCCGCGAACACGATCAGTGACGCAAGCGTATCGGCACATGCTCCGTGTGCGTCGAGCAGCTCCTTCCCGCAGTAGAATTTCACGGCAGCGCCGAGGTTCCTCGGCTCGCGCTGATGATAGATCACCTGTGCATCGACGATACGCACACTCGAGAGATCCAGGCTCTTGCCAACGCGCATGAGCTCGGTTTGCAACACGCGAACGTCGAAACGGCCGACGTTGAATCCAGCGAGATCCGCGCCATCGACCACCTGCAAAATCTCGGCAGCGACATCGGCAAACGTTGGCGCGTTGGCGACATCTTCGTTGCGGATCCCGTGAATTTGACTGGCTTCCGCGGGGATCCGAATGCCTGGATTGAGCCGCCAGGTTCGCGGAGGTTCGATGCCGATGGGCAGGGGTGACGCGCGCAAGAGCGAGATCTCGATGATGCGATCGATCGCGGGATCCGTGCCGGTGGTCTCGGTATCGAAAAACACGACCGGCCTGGCAAGCGAGTGGAGGAAATTCTGAAAGCGATGTCCGAGCTCCTCCGGGCTCGGAAAAGCTCCATTGATGGTGTGGCTGTTGTTCGCCTGGGACATGGCGACCCCTGCTTATACCTGTTTTTTAGCGCCTGGTTTGCCACGTTCGTAGCCAGTCAGCACGAGTCGTCGGATCCGCGCTCGTTGTGCTCATTTTGCAGTCTGGTCGGACAACTGCTCGAGCAGCGCCTCGACCTCGTGGTCCTGCCCGGCCTCATCCCAGAGCACCGTCACAGCATCCTGGGCAGACTCGGCTCGAGGCCCCAACCCCCAGCGGTTGCGTGATTGGTAGCGCGTGACCTTCATGGGATCGCCATGGAGCAAGATACACCGGTCGAATCCATGGCTCGGCCGGCAAGATTCGACACGTACGCGGTGGCGCTTGCCGTCTTGCAACATGATCAAAGTGGCATCGAGATCGTCGTCGGTGTGCCACCGAAACACGTCATGTCGACCGCGATACAGCGAACCTTGGTAGAAAGTGCCAGTGTGTTGCGGTCCGCGAGTGGGCGAAAGCACGAATGCAGTCAGCGTACCCTTGCGATCGCTCGGTAGCTCGCTCACCCACAGGCGTCCGGTCAACGATGCGTCGGAGGATTTCGAGCAGGACAGGGTGGCAAACACCAGAACGAGCTCGCGAGCGCGATAGCTTGGTCGTGCGAGCATGCGACCACTTTGACAGCGAACGGTTGTCGCGGCAAGCCATTGCAACGAAAACGTTCCATACGATACGCTTTCGCAACCATGCGTCGCGCCAATGTTCAAGGACTCCAACTCGCTTGCCTGTTCGGCTGTCTTGGTCTCGCTTGCAACGGCCAGAAGTCGGAACATGCGCCGGCCAAGGCTGAGACCAAGACTTTGGCGGCATCCGCGACGTCTAGCGTGTCGCCCATGGAGGTGCTCGAGCGGGCCAAACCCGTGTTCGGCACACTCCCGAAGCAGGCCGACAATCCAAACAACCCGTTGACCGAGGAAAAGATCGCCCTCGGACGCATGCTCTACTACGACAAGCGGCTGTCGAAGAATCACGATGTCTCGTGCGATAGCTGCCACCCACTCGCGCAATACGGTGCCGATGCGCGCAAGAATTCCGAGGGACACAAAAAGCAAGTCGGAGAGCGCAACTCACCCACGGTTTACAACGCAGCCTTCCACTTCACCCAATTCTGGGATGGCCGCGCGGCCGATGTGGAAGAGCAAGCCAAGGGCCCCATCCTCAATCCCGTCGAGATGGCCATGCCCGATGCCGAGCACGTGTTGGCCGTGCTTCGTACGATCCCGGGCTACGAGGCCGCGTTTCGGGCCGCGTTCCCGGGCGAAAAGCAGCCCATCGATATCGACAACCTCGCCAAGGCCATCGCGGCATTCGAACGCAAGCTCGTGACTCCCGCGCCGTTCGATGCGTTTCTGGCGGGCAACGTGAACGCGCTGTCTGCCTCGGCGTTGCGTGGCCTGCAGGCATTCATGAACATTGGTTGCATCCAATGCCACACGGGTTCCCTCTTGGGCGGAAACATGTTCCAGAAGCTCGGTACGGTGAAACCCTACGAGACTCACGACACCGGCCGCTTCAAGGTCACGAACAGCGATGCCGACAAGTTCGTGTTCAAAGTGCCAAGCTTGCGCAACGTGGCGCGCACCGGGCCGTATTTCCACGACGGCAGCGTCGCGACCCTCGACGAAGCCGTCCAGATCATGGCAGAGCACCAGACCGCCAAAGGCAAGCTCGGGGCCGACGAGCTCGCAGCGATCCTGGCCTTCTTCGACAGCTTGACCGGGGAGATCCCAAAGGACTACATCGCACAACCCGAGCTACCACCGGGTGGCCCAAAAACTCCAAAACCGGATCCCACGTGACCACGCAGGAGGGTTTCTTCCATCGCTCTCCGGCAACCCTGAAAGCTCATGTCCATCGTTTGGCGCGTGACCGTAGCCGCGCTTGCCCCATGCGTCTATATGCGAGGGTTCGCCGAGGCCCTCAGAAGGGTTCGAATTTGCCGATCCATCCTAGTGAACGGCCTTCCGCGTGTGCCATCCTTCCAGCAAACACCAAGGTACCATCATGCGACGGTTGGACATCCGTTGCGTAGTCCAATGCGTCCGACAGTGGCACCGTCCCGTGCAATCCGTGAACTCGTGCGACGGGTTCCATGGCGCGCATCGCGCAGTCCGCAAAACTACTCTCATTTTTTCTATACTGCATTTTCGCTTGGTTGTACCGAAGGGGTACTTGATCCGGTACCAGAGAATCTTCCCAAGAAGGGAATACCAGCCAGATCGTCCAAAAGTGGGTGAAGATATTTGGGACCGTGAGAGAACGTGAGTCAAGCATAGTCGAGAACGGACTGCTGCGTAAGTTCAGCTGTGGGTTTGTCCATCGACCGATGATGAAACGGTGTGCATCGGGGTGCACATGTGTCGGACTGTTGTTGTGTTTGTTGCTAGTGGGGCAATCGCAGCAAGTTTTCGCACGAAGCTATGTCTGCGACTATTCGACATTCGTTCTTCCCTTGGATGGACAGATTGTTCCATGGAACACGAAAATCTGGATCGGTTATTCACAAGAACTAGTGTTGGGCGTCGAACGATTCGCGGTGGCGATTCGTCGACCGAGTGGCGAAATCGATACAAATCTGGATTTCTCCTATATTAATACCGAAGAGATGTTTGTAGTGATTGTTTCACCGCGAACGGTTCTCGACCCAAACAGCCACTATGAAGTTTTGGCCGGAACTCGAACAGAATCATGGGCGAAAGTCCTTGCATTCGACACAAGTGACGAGCTCGATAGTGAGCCCCCAGAAGTGCCGGAGGTTACCGTAGCCGACGTAGTGAACAGTGGCTGCACAAGTGGAGCGACGTTGGACATCGAGACCGACGGTGATCTCGTAGTCCTAAATCACACTGGGACCACTCTTAATCCGGCGACGTTGAGTGGCGACGTCTCGATCCTGCAGCCTGAGCACGAATTGTGGTTCGGTGATAGTGCAGATCCGTGCTCACCAGCGACATGGGAATACGCAAAGCCAAGAGCACGGACAGATGTGCGTGCGGGCGCTTTCGATCTTGCTGGAAATTTCTCCGGATGGAGCTCGCCAGAGGAACTCGGGCTCTACGGGTGCAGGTTCGAGCGAAAAGGCACCATGGTGGGATCCGTTGCGATGCTGCTCCTGTTGTTCGGAATTGGACGGCGAAGAAAGTGACAACGTGACGGGCGGGCGGCTGCTTCAACCCCACGGACGTCGCGGTGGTTGCCCGAGGTGAAGATTTACGCGCTCGGTCGGGTGCTACACCAGGTCCACATTCTGCTTGACACTGAACGAGAGTTCAGCTCATTCGATCGGCAGACAGCGGAGCGGATCGCCGGATAGAGTCGGAAGCGAACGATGTCTAGCGACGCACCTCACCTGATGATCGCGATCCCCTGCCGCAACGATATCCGTGCGACGGTGTTTCCCGAGCTCATCGGGTGCATCCTCGACGCCGCGCTCTACTGGAGTCGAACGTATCCCACGGGCCGAGTTTCGGTGCAGGTCTACCCGCGATCCCACGTTGTCACGGCTCGCAACGCTGCTGTGGATCAGGCCCGCGCAGACGACGTGGATTGGATCCTGTGGGTGGACGACGACATGTCGCCCCCTCCGCAGTTCCTCGAGCGGTTGCATGGCACCGGTAAGGACTTCGTCGGCGCGGTCGCCTACAAGCGTGAGCCTCCGTACACCCCCTGTGTGTCACGTTTCGTTGGCGACGAAGCCATCCCCTTCGATCCCGAGCCTGATGACGGTCTGATCGAGGCGGATTTCACGGGGTTTGCGTGCATCTTGACGCACCGAGCCGTGGTGGATGCAGTTTACGAGCGAACGAACGGCCAAGCGTTCCAGCTCCGCGGCAAGCTGGGCGAAGACTACTTCTTCTGCGCCCAGGCCAGCATAGCTGGCTTCCAGCTCCACATCCTTTCCGATTTGGTCGTCGGCCATCTCGCCGATGTTGTCATCGGACGAGAACACCGACGACCGTACATGCAAACCGATCCAGCAACGAACAAACACACCCGCAACCTCCCGAACATCGACGGGAATAGAATGGAGACGCAATGGCTGGCCAAGTAATGCCCCTATGGACCAAGAGAAGCTTCAATTTCAACGGCCTCACCGCAGGCTCGACGGAAGCCGTGGTAGCCGTGAAAACCGTTGACGTGAGCGCGTATAGAGAAGCGACAATAACGGTAAGAGCTCATACTAGAGACATCGTGAATGCAAGCTCGAAGATCGAGATCATCGCGTACATGACCGCACCCACAGGAGAAGATCCCGCGGTGGATTTCGTCTCCGGTACTGCTCTCACGACGGCAACTATCACGAGCGGCTCGACCTCGGTTTTGTCGACTGCGAACCTGAGTACGTTCGGAGGCTACCTCCGCGTGGTCGTGCTCGGAACCCGCGTGACGAGCGGAAACTGCAGCGCGGATCTCAGCGCGGATCTGGTCGTCAAGGAGTAATGCCAGCCCGGATCAGAAAGAAAGGCGGTGGACCATGGAATCGCGCAAATGTGGATGCAATACTGGCTCGCGCATGCCTCGATTGGGTACCGTCGTTCCTGCTTCGGCACTCGAGTGTGCACAGGCGGCAATGGAAACCAAGATCCAACAAGGGTCTTTGCGTCCAACAGGTCGGGACCGCAGTTCCCTTCCGAAATTTGGCAGCGCTGTACCGACGACGACTCAGGACTTCCACGAATCCTGTCTTGCCACCTATGGCATTCGGGTTGAAAGCAAAGCCAGCGCGGCGACGTGTCCTGACGACGGCGGGGTAGGGGCGCAGATTCAATTCGACCAGTGGCTACGGAGTCGGAAGCTTCCCTCTGGTCACGTTCTGGAGCTGGGCCCTCTTCATAAAACCACTGACTTCACGCTCGGTTTCGACAATCCGATCACTACCTGGCCGTTGGCAAAAGGTTGGGACTACAGATTTGTCGCTGTCGCAAACTGCGGTCTCCAACCAAAGACTAACTACGATATACCAGTAGCCTCTTTAGCGCTTGACATACAGCCTGAGAACGTGAACTGTTTTCGGATAGATCCCGCCATCAGCTTGGGCCAGATACTTTTTCTGTCCATTTCAGGTGGACGCTCGTATCAGTTAGTAATGACTCTGATTCTAGGAACGGTGGATACTGACGACGATCAGTTTACTCCGTTTCACGTGTTCGGGAGAGGCGGTCTGCTGAAGAGAGGCGGGGTGAGTCCGGTATTCACAGATCGATTGACCTCCCGTTTCTGACAATACGGAGAAACGTATGCGCCACCTGATCGCACTGGAATTGCCCCGATTTTTTGGACAGGTTGGGTTACGCAGCGCGTGACCCTCGCGCGGCGATGAGTTCTTCGTGTTGAGCAGGCGCATGGTAGCGGATGCTCG
>Ga0187893_10004568_pt1 | contig 26119 bp, 19 predicted proteins | sample MA1701074metaG_FD_139574 | JGI IMG/M metagenome (GOLD analysis project Ga0187893, IMG submission 139574) | White microbial mat communities from a basaltic lava cave in the Kipuka Kanohina Cave System on the Island of Hawaii, USA - MA170107-4 metaG ... | reverse complement strand
CAGGCGCCATATTGTCAAGTAGAAAATAACATTTTAGTGGCTACATATTTCCAGCGCTAATGTTCCTTTTGCTTTGCTCCTCAGCGATTTATCTGAGATCGAAGAAAGGAACTTCGGCCTAGAGAACCTGCTGCGCAGCTCCGCCGACCTGTCTCGCCCCTGCTTCATTTCAGAAAGCCTTCCAGCCGCTGCTTGACTACGGGCCATTCTGAATCGAGGATGCTGTAGTAGACAGTGTCTCGAATGTAGCCGTCCCACAGCACCATGTGCTTTCGCAAGACACCCTCCCGCACTGCACCAAGACGTTCGATAGCGCGCTGAGACTGCTCGTTACGGCCATCGGTTTTCAATGTGACACGAACTGCCCCCAATTCCTCAAAGGCATGACGTAGCAGCAAATACTTACATTCTGTGTTGATGGCGGTGCGGTGGAATTCGCACCCGAGCCAGGTGGATCCTATTTCAATGGCGCGATCGTCTGGCCGAATGTCCAGATAGCGTGTGGAGCCAGCCACGCGGTTGGTTTTCTGATCGATTACCGCAAACGGAAGCTGAGAGCCGGTGGCGGCCACCTGCAATGCTTCCTCCACAAACTGCTGGGCGTCGGTGATACTCTCCAGTTTGGGACGCAACAGATAACGCCAAATTTTCTCGTCCTGACCGATTTCGAACAAGCCTGCGGCGTGCTCCGCATCCAGGGGTTCCAGACGGACATTCTCACCCTTCAAGACAACGGGCAATGGATTCATAGGTCTCAATTCGAGAGTCGGTGGTTGTGCCTCCGTTGCGGTGGTGACCTGAATGCTGTCTTGTTCCTCTACAGCCGATCTTGACGCGGTTCTCCATTCCGGGCCAATCAACGAAAAGACGACGGCATCGTTTGCGCGTCCGTGAATGACCAGACGGTTTCGCAGCACCCCTTCCTTTGCGGCACCGAGCTTGCGGGCTACCCGCTGGCTGCGCTTGTTCCCGACAGCGGCCAGAATCTCAATCCGGTCGAGCAGAAGTTCCTCGAATCCGAACCGGACGGCCAGCTGGGCTGCGGCTGCTGCCACGCCACGACCGGCCCAGGAGGAGCGGACCCAGTAGCCCAGATTCGCCAGCCTGTGTTCATGCCTTAGCTCATTCAGGCCGACCCCGCCAACAAATGTGCCCGTGTGGGAATGGAAGATCCCGAAATGAAACTCGCGTCCGCCATCCCACTGCTTTCCAGCTTTCAGAACCCACTCCAGGCTTTCCTCCAGGGAATACTCGCGATGACACCACGGAAGCCACACCGAAACCTCCGGCCAGGATTCACGGGCAGCTTCGAATAGCAAGGGAACATCGACGGCATCATAGCGGCGGATTGTAAGCTGCTGATCGGAAAGCACGGTTCGCATAGGTCGTTAAAGGCGGGCTGTAATTTCCGCTTCCAGGAACAGGTGTCTAAAGACTGTGGCCGATGATCCTGTAGGGCCGGGCTACGACCGGGTCTCTCAATACCTTCAAGAGGTCTCGACACGTCTATTCAGTCTTGACACTCTATTCGATCTGCATATAATACCGCCAAAAGCCTGAGAACAGATTACGTCGAAATGTAGCACGTCGGTGGATTCGCCCGCCATCGCCGAGAAGTTCAGCGCCTCATAACGACCGCAGTGCGGACCACGCCGTCCGTGTACTATTCAATCAGATCCACACACAATAGGAGAGTTACCCATGAGCTCCATGGTCCGCATCATCGTTTTGATGCTGGTGTTCAACACTGTTGGCTGGACACAGGGCGATCGCGGCACGATTACCGGAACAGTCACCGACCAGACCGGCGCAGTGGTGCCCGACGCAAAGATCAATGTCGTCAACGTCGCCAACAATGCTGAGCGCATTACAGAAGCTTCTGGAACGGGTGACTATACAATTCCAGCGCTTCAGGCAGGAAAGTATCGGGTTGAGATGGAAGCCAAGGGTTTCAAGACCTTAGTGCGGAACGAGATTGTTGTTACGCCGGGCAGCACCGTGCGTGTGGACGGAAGTCTGACCGTTGGAGAAGTCAGTGACACTGTTGAAGTCTCCGCCCAAGCGCCGCTGCTTCAGACTGACAATGCGAAGATCAGCACGGCAGTGACTCAGAAATTTGTGAACGAACTGCCACTCGTCGTGGGTGGTCAGTTGCGTTCCCCACTAGACTTGGCGCTGATTACCCCGGAAGCGAAATCGCAGGGCAACTTGCAGTTCGGCGGCGGTCAGGAAGGCGGTTGGGACGTGACTCTGGATGGGCTGTCCTCGGCGCCCGCCGCGCCTTTCGAGCAGCGCCTGTGGACGATGATCAACACGCCTTCCGTCGAAGCCATCGACCAGTTTGCCGTGGACACCAATGGCTTCAAGGCTGAGTTTGGTCGTGCTGGCGGTGGTGCCGTGAGTTTCGTATCGAAGTCGGGAACCAACGAATTGCATGGCAACGTCTATGAGTTTCTGCGCAATGATGCGCTCGATGCCAACAATTTCTTTAACAACGCCACAGGCCGGAAGAAGCCGGTGCTGAAACAGCACGATTTTGGTTTCAGCTTAGGCGGCCCTGTCTGGATTCCCAAGGTTTACAATGGGAAGAACAAGACGTTCTTCTTTACCGCTCTGGAGTACTTCCGCAACCGCACCAGCGCACCGGTGATCTTTTACACGATTCCGCTGCCTGAGATGTACAACGGCGATTTTTCAAACTGGAAGGATGCTGCCGGGAACCTGATTCCCATCTACGATCCAAAAACCACTCGTCCAAATCCCAACGGCGCCGGATTCATCCGGGATCAGTTTCCGGGCAACCGAATTCCGGCCGATCGCTTCAGCAGGGTGTCCAGGAATGTCACTCCCCTGGCGACCATGCGGCCGAATGTCGCGGGTCCTCGCAACAACTTCATTACAACGACGGGGGCCCGCACCGACCCGTGGGACAAGTTCGACGTCAAAATCGATCATCAGCTCAATCAAAAGGACAAATTTGGCTTCCTCTACCACTATGGCGTAACTCTTCAGCTTCCGTCGGGAGGTACGCCTCCCGGCTTGCCTTCGCCACTCAACAACGACTTTCAGTATGGGGACACCCATACCTACGTCTACCGCTTGACCTGGGATCGGACCATTTCTCCTACGGTGCTCAACCACTTTAGCGGTGGCGTGAACAACTGGTGGCAGGTACGCCGGGCTCAAGACTCGCAGTTCAATCAAGGCTGGGGAACCAAGATTGGCCTGACGAATCTACCCAATCCTGATTGGCTGTTTCCAGCGATGAACATGACCGACTACAGCACCTGGGGCCGGTCCGAGTGGGGCGGTTCTCTGAACAAGAACTTCGCGTTTTCTGATGACCTCACCTGGGTGAAAGGCAGCCACGCGTTGAAGTTCGGATTCATGTTCCAGGAAGACCATTACAATGGCTATGGCTGGCACACAGCTACCGGAACGTGGAACTTTACCCGCGGAGCTACCGCTGCCTTCCTGCCCAATGGCACAATCGATCAGTCTGCGGCATCGGGTAATGCGTTTGCATCTCTGCTGCTGGGAGAAGTCAACACGGCAGACATTACAACGAACCGCGTTGTGTCGAACCAGTGGAAATACTACGCTGGTTATGCTCAGGATGACTGGCGCATTAACTCCAAGTGGACCCTCAATTACGGCCTCCGTTATGAATACACACCACCGACTGTAGAGGGTCGCTTCCCGGACGGCTATTCAAACTTCAATCCAACGAAACCCAATCCTGTCGCAACCGGTCGGTTGGGTGCCATGGATTTCGCTGGCTTCGGTCCGAGCCGAATTGGTTCACGAACCATGTATCCGCCGTGGAGGGGCGGCATCAGCCCTCGGCTAGGGATGGCCTACAGCATGAATGACAAGACCGTCATTCGCCTAAGCGCGTCCAGATCCTTCGGACCGGTGCGCAACACGGGCGGTAGCTCTCATTGGCAGGGCTTTATTGGTGAGCACAACGTGCCGTTTACCAGCCAGGCTACGGGAAAAGGAGGAGAGTTTAATTGGGACAGTGGCTATTGTGGCGGTTGTAGCTGGCCTCGTCCGAATCCCGCCGCTCTCGATCCTGCCTATCTCAATCGCTCAGGTTTCGGGAACATACCTTATTGGCAGCCAAAGGATTCGGCGCGAATGCCTGAGTTTTACAATTGGAGTTTGAACATTCAGCGTGGGTTGGCCAATGACTGGGTCGCGTCGGTCGGGTACAACGCCACTATGGGGCATCACCTGACAACCAACGTAGTGAACCTGAATTCCGTTGATCCAGCGATATTCGGCCAATTCGTCTCCCGGCTCGGAACCGCTGGCGCCATCTCCCTGTTTAATTCCGGCATCACCAGCGCTGCGGCAGTAGCCAATGGTATTCAACGGCCCTACCCAGAATTCAATGGTCCGGTGGCTCAATCGTTTCGGCCCTTCCCGCAGTACGGCACCATCAACACGGGTGGAGATGGCGGCGACCGCAGCGGAAACTCGAGCTACCACGCCATGGTGGTCACATTGGAAAAGCGTTATTCCTCAGGCCTGCAGTTGTTGAGTTCGTATGTGTTGTCGAAGTTTTTCTCTGATGCCGAAACGGCGAACGCGAGTACAGGCGCAGCAATGAACCATTACGACCGCAGTCTTGAAAAGTCTCTATCGGTTAACGACCAGACCCACAATTTGAAGTTCAACTATAGCTACGAGCTTCCCTGGGGCCCGGGCCGAAAGTATCTCGGTTCCGGACTGCTTGGCCAGATTGTGGGCGGCTGGCGCCTCGCGGGAATTCACAACTATTTCTCAGGAATTCCCTTGGGGCTGTCTCCTGGTTACGGCTTGCCGTTATTCGGGGGCAACCGTGTGTCGGTGGCGGATTACAACGGCTGGCGCGCCACTCCTAAGGGTGGCAAGTTCGATCCGAATGTCGACCGGTGGTATGACGCTTCGATCGTGAATCGTGTACCACAGTCGAGTGCCCCGTCAGGTGCGAAGGTTTACGTTTTGGACAGTATTTACGGAAACGCGACAAAGCGCAATCCGAAGGTGCGATCTCCCTGGAACCTCAATGAGAACATCTCCATTGCCCGCACTTTCCGATTCACGGAAGGGTTAAAGATGGACTTCCGTTGGGAAATGTTCAATATGTTCAACCGCGTCCGTTGGGGAGGTCCGAACAGCGACATCACCAACCCCAATTTCGGGCTCGTCAACAGCCTCGGCAACAGCCCGCGGCAGATGCAGTTTGGTCTGAAAGTTGAGTTCTAAGCCGTTCAAGAATCTCTTACTTCAAAGGCCGGGCCTTCCCCCCGGCCTTTTTTGTTGACCTTCTAACGTGCGACTGCGACGGCGTCGATAGAGGGTTTGTGCACTCGTTCCGCAAGAGGGAAACGAGAGGCATAAGGGACGCATAAGGGACATTGAATCAGTCGGTTTAAGAAAATTCGGCTTTACTTTGCTCTTGGCTTATGACTAATATTGCCAGCCCGCCTAAAAGTTAGGTTCGGAGTGATCTGGAAACTCAAAAGATTTGTCGAGATCCATAGGAGAGTGGAATGAAGGGAAAGCTCTTGTTCTTGCTGGTGATGGTGTCTTTCTGGCCAATTCGTGCCAATGAGCTAACGGGTGGAGATCATAGCTTAAATTTGGTACCCACACCTGAGCGAATGGAAAGTGCCGCTCTGGAACGGTCACTGGCAAAACTGAAACGCGGGCGATATAGCCGTGAGAATCAAGGTATCCTGGTCGAAGCTTTGGACGGAAGCAAAGTGCTTGCTGAGTTCAATGCCGATGCTACGTTCAACCCCGCATCGGTGATGAAGTTGGCAACTTCGTTTGCTGCGCTGTCACACTTCGGTCCCGATTTTCGCTTTCAGACTTCCGTCTACGGCGATTCAGAACTGGACACAAAGAAGAAGAGTCTGCCGGGTAGCTTGTATGTAAGCAGCAACGGCAATCCGGTATTCGGCCGAAAGGAAGCAGCTGCCCTCTCTCGCTCGTTAGTGAGGCGAGGGCTACGCCGCGTAGAGGGTGACTTGGTGGTGATTGGGCCGCTGTGTCTCGATGAGCGCTATGCGGCTTCGAAGTCGGCCGAACAACTTCGCCGAGCCTTGGTTCTGAGCGGCATTGCCGTCAAAGGCAAGACGATTCTGCGCCCTACGGATTCCTCGAGCTTGGAGTCCAAAGTTCTCTACCTCAGCCACACCTCTGACAGACTTCGCGATATCCTGTGGCAACAGAATGCGCATAGCATTAATGAGTTAGCCGATCGGCTGGGAGCCTTGTTGGGTGGGTCTGCGGGTGTGCAGGAGTTTCTGATCGAAAACTGCAGCCTCGACTCGCAGGAAATCTTCGTCGACCGTCCGTCTGGTCTGGAGTACAACCGCATGACAGCGCGGGCTGCCGTGAAGATGATGAGAGCGCTTTACTTCTGGCTCGACGACCATCAAATGAAGTTGCAGGATATTATGCCCGTGGCGGGCCTGGATCAAGGCACGCTGTATGGGCGTTTTCGCGACCCTGATTTTCGCGGCGGCGTCTTGGGAAAAACCGGCACCAATCCGTCCAAAGATGGAGGCGTCAGCGCGCTGGCTGGTTTGGCCTACACTCGCGATCATGGTCCGGTGCTCTATGCCATCCTGAACTCGCGCGGCAGCGTCAACGCCTACCGTCGCTGGCAGGACACTTTTCTTAAGGACCTCATCGAAGAAAGCGGCGGGCTCGGCGAGTATCTCTCGGCTCACGAGGATGGCGACGGAGTTGTTTCCTCCTGGATGCCTTCGGAATATTGGGGCAGCCTCGCACAGGCGCCTGAGCGCCGAAGTACCGTTAGAAAAGCCAAGGGCACTGCCTCCCGCAAGTACGGGCGGTCTCGTCGCGCCACCTCCAGATCGCGTACCTAAGAGCACCGCAAGAAATCCCACCTTAATTCTTGCTCACTGAAGCAGCTCACGAGCGACAAACCTGGCCGACAGGCCAGGACTCGCTTCTTTCCGGCGGTGTTCGTTTTCTGGGTTGAGTCCCCACCTGACTTGACGGAGCCGTCTCTGTCAAGCAATGCCCGGAATTATTGTTCTGAGCGTTGGATTCTCAGCGTCTCGGAATGAATCCCCTTATCACTCACGAGACGGATGTTGTCGCGCCGGTCATGCAAGGAAACAGTTCTAAGAACACGTTTAATCGGTCGTATAAGTCTTCATTGGAAACCGCCGTCTTATGCGGCTTTCGGTAAGTCGCCGTTTAGTGGCTGCGGGGTCTTAGAAATGAAGCCCGCCGTGCTCAGCTCTTCCGCAATCGCTGATAGCGGCTAACACAAGCACATGTTGTGCCCGAGCAGAGAAGAAATTTCCCTAACCTTGCGGATCTTGATTTGGGTCCGGATTAGATCGCTTGAGAGTCGCGACTTAACCAGCGGGCAGGACGAGCTCAACTGCGGTGAGAAAGATCGCGCGCCCTGTCAACGCGGCATCTGGTGGACGATCAGCTTGCCTGGTTGGATATCGACATGGTCGACATTGTATGGGAGGGGAAAAGGAGTGTTTGGTTTTGCTTCGGGATGCTTGGGAACCACGTACTTCTGGATCAGCAAATCGACGAGCGGTTTTGGGATCTCACGCTGGTCAAGCAGCACTTTCGACACATCATACGTGCCAGTGCCCTTTTGAGTTCTGATACTGGCCACCACATCGAGCAGGTGCTGGCCTCGCAACAGAGCGCTGAGGAGGGGATTCGATTTGCCGTCACCTGTTTCGAGAGTGTCAAAATTGATACGCGCAGTTCCCGTAACGAGCCCCTGTTCAAGTCTCACTACAACCTGCTCCACCCCTTTCGGAAACTCCGGTGCCAGTTCGTGTTGGATATAGGCATCGATTTCTGACTGGCGAAACTCCACCGTATTCGCAGATCGTGCCTTCTCCCCGGCGGCAAGCTTTTCCACTTTGCGGGAAAACGCATCGGCCTCAGTGCGGCTGGGACGAGCGCTCAACCCGGCAGCCCGTTCACGCGGATAAAACAGGTACCAACCTAGACTGCAGACGATCACCAGACCAGCCACAATGAAAAGCTTCTTGAACATGAAGATTGCTCCAGACAATTAACTTTGTCCCTGTGAACTAAATTACACAGTGCCTTCTACGCCTGGATTTTGAGCGCGGGCGATTCCTTGACCTTGAGACTGGCCCATAATCCGACTCTTGCTATCCAGCAAGACTGGACCCCGCTTTCGCGGGAGCGACAATCGGATTGGACGCATCGAAATGGGAAGTAGTTGGCTTGCGATTTTCTCGGTCGATTATTAGGCTAAGAATTCCCTGGCTACCGGACCAGACGAAATGTACGGCTCCATCGGGTCTTAGTCAGAAAGTTCAGGAAGACATCCGCAAACTGCTGCACGCGCTCCACAAACGAATCGCGCAAGTGTTCATCAGGGGGAGTGTCATAGGACCAGTAGATGATCAATGCCCGGCCGACGACGTTTTTTCTGGGAACAAAACCCCAATATCGGCTGTCGGCGCTGTTGTCCCGATTATCGCCCATGGCAAAGTAGTGGCCCGGTGGGACCACGATGTCTTGGCCATGTGTGTGTTCCTTGAAGAAAAAGAAACTGTCGAAGATGTCCCTGTTCTGCTGGTAGTCTGGAAAACGATTGATCTGCTCGGCCAGCATCGGGAAATTATCCCGTACCGGACGATTTCGGACGTCGGGCTCCTTGTGGAACGTATACCACTCCTCCAGAGGCTTGCCATTAAGAAACACCTTCTGGTTTTCGACACGAAGACGATCGCCCGGAAGGCCAATAGCCCTCTTCACGTAGTTCTTGGTGAGGTCTTCAGGGTACTTGAAGACGATGATGTCGCCATGCCTAACCTCGCGAAACGGCAGGACCTTCGCGATCCAAGAATCCGGTCTGGCGAAAAGAAATTTATTCACCAATAGGTGATCGCCCACCAACAGATTGTCTTCCATGGAAGGCGTGGGAATTTTAAAGGCCTGCACAACAAACGTGGTGCCGAAGAGCGCCAGAATTACCGTCACCACGAGGCTTTCGAAATACTCACGAAGCGTCGATTGCATAAGGAGTTGTCGCAGGCAAAATATCCAGTGCCAGGCGGGCGGCTTCTTGCTCGGCTCGTTTCTTGCTGTCGCCTTGCCCTTCGGTCACGCGTTGTCCATTGATCTTCAGTTCCACCGAAAAGACCTTGCGATGGTCGGGCCCGGACTCTTTCACCAGGCAGTATTCAGCGGGCGCACTTCGCAATGCTTGCAGGCGTTCCTGGAGTTGCGACTTGAAGTCCTTGAACTGAAGGCTGCCGCTGGCCACCACGTCGAGGTCGGCCTTAAACGCTCGCAGAAGGAAGGCTCGTGCCGGGTCCAGTCCGCCATCGAGGTAGATCGCCGCGACCACGGCCTCGAAAGCATCTGCAAGCAGAGCCTCCTTCCATCTCCCGCCCGTTTTCTCCTCGCCTTTCCCGAGCACCAAAAACTCCCCAAGCTCAAACTGCCGGCCCAACTTGGACAGGTTGGCGGCGCTCACCAGATGGGCACGAAACTTGGATAACTCACCCTCGCTCAGAAAGGCGTGTTCTCGAAACAGGCAGTCGCTGACAAAGAACCCCACGAGCGAATCCCCTAAGAACTCCATCTGTTCGTTATCACGCGAGACCGAGAATTTTTTCTCGTTGGCTGCGGAACTGTGTGTCACTGCCCGTTCTAGGATCTCCAGTCGGCTAAACGAGTAGCCCAGAATGGATTCCAGCTTGTGAAGATTCACGATCATCTCAGGAAGCATCAGGCGAAGCGACCCAGGGGACGGAGTACCGCCGCTAGGGCGACGGCATGGCCTTTTTGGCGCTGAAGGGTTCCCGAAGACCTCGCTGGGCCGCGTCCTGGGCATTGCGTGTGTTGTCGCCCAGCGCAATCGCCGACTGATATTGCTGCACGGCTTCGGCCCGTTTCTGATCAACGTCGAAAATTCGGCCCAAATAAATATGAGCCCAAACCTTTACAGAGTTGCCGGTAGAGGGAGAATGCACTGCCTTGGAGAAGTAATCGGCCGCGATCTCTCTTTTGTTTTTCATGCTTGCTACCACGCCAAGACCGTACAGCGCTTCCCCGTTGGAGGCATCGCTCTCGAGTACCTGCTGAAACTGCTCCACAGCGGCTTCAAGGCTGCCGGCGCCCAAGCTGAGGTTGGCTTGGCGCAATAACTTTTCGATAGCGCTGAGTTCCCGAGGTTCCGCTTTCTTCAGGGGAGGCGGAGCTTTTTTCAGAGCCTCCTCGAAGGCCAACTGCACGGGCTCAATCTCGACGTTCTTCATCATAGCCGGATAGAAGATGCGCATCCCTTCCGGACTGCCTTCGAACGTTTGCAACTGCTGATAAAGCTGCCTGGCCAGCACTGCCCCGCCGCGGATGGCCGAGTCCAGTTCCAGCGCCGCTTCCGCCTCGGAAGCTTTCTTCATGCGCAGCTCTACGCCTCGAATCAAACTTTCGGTAACAACAAACTGCAAATCGGTCCGATAGGCGTCATCAATACCTTCCACAGTTACCAGGAACTTCTGCAGAGCCGCCCGCTTTTGGGGTGCGAGCGTGAAGCGCAGCGCAAACGGATCCAAAAGAAAATGCAGATATTGATGGCGGAGTTCATCGGTCGCGAGCTTGCCTGAGGGGCCAAAGACCAGATAGTAGTTGTCTCGATAGGTTCTGGCATTGAAGGCATTCGGGGGCGCGAGGAACTCTGGAATAATGAAAAGCTGTCGATCCAGGAACGAGCCTGAAGCGATTCTTAGATATCCATCCGTCTCCAGAATGATCTGATTAATAGCCGGACGGTATTCGACCACCGCGTGATCGTATCGATCGCGATGGCGGCTCCATGCTGACTCGACCTTTGCCGCGACATAGAACTCCTTCACCAGTTCCGGGAACTCCCGAACCGAAAATGCGTCTGGAGGGAGTTGGTTTGTTGGCAGCACAAGTTTGAAATCGGGTGGCCCTTCAGTAAGGAGCGCGAGGGAAATATACTTGGCGGCTTGATCTTCAGGCCCCTTTCCTTCCATGTGGCTCTGATAGAAATTCTTCAGTTTTTCCCGCAACTGCGCCGGCAGTTCCTCAAACTCGCGTGAAATGGCAGCTCGGTTGGGGTGCGCTTCGGCGGCGTTCGCTTGCAGCCCGCCTTCTTGCAGGGCAGCCAGGACTGCGAATACCCGAATGTCCGGTTGAATCTGAATCGAGGTGCCCTGAGCCCCTGCGCTAACCGCAAGCAAGCACAAGCAAACGAGAAGGCCAATACAACTTAAACGAGGTGGTTTCGTCATTATCACCGGGCTTTTTTGCGCTGGGCTGGAGCAAGGCTTGGCTTGGCCCTCCAGCAGTGCCTAACCATGGCCTGTCCAAGTTTTCAATCGTAAAGAATCGGACCAAGGGAGTCAATTCAACTTTGACTGGAGGGGTCGTAAAGTACTGACTATCAGAATCAGGACACTATTCTGGGGCGGGGAAGTGGCTGGAACAGAGAGAAGTTATTGTGGGACGCTCATAAATCGTTCCTCTCGACTCGGGTCGCCGAACTCATTCTCTGAGAGGAACTGTTCATGGAACGGAAGGTCGTGATTCGTCGACAGCACTACCGGCGTATAGGGTAGTCTCTTGGCGCAATCCAGAGCGTCGCGAAGTGATTCACAGAAGTTGAATAGCCGCCAAGCATTCGCCTGATACGCCCACACGTTGATCGGATACAGTGACTGCCTCACCCAAAGCTCCTTCCGCCCTAGTCCGCTGTTTAATATGGAGGTTCGAAAGACAGCTTGCGTATCGGAATTTTTTATTCATACTTTATATAATTTTACTTATTAAGCATATATTTAGTTATTAATAGGTACCAAGGCTGAGGCTCATAGCCTGGACTTCATAAAGAAGACGTGAACGGAACCCGCAACGATTCAAGCACTTGCTCAGCAGCAAAAACCCCGCGGTATTGGGCTTCTTCGAAAATAGAGAACCCACTCAGATCTGAATGAGCAAAACGAATCCGGCCCATGGGTTGCGCAGCATGTTGGCGGGCCACCCCCCAGATGAATCCAGGTTTGGGACGCACCATGGCGTGGCCCCAGCGAAAGATATCCAGCCGGGTAACGAGCCGTTCAATCTCCGGATGGGGTTTCCGAAGATCTTTCAAAATGAACTGGCTCCATGAACCCCAGTCGGTTTCAAGCAGTCTGGTACGTTCGGCTTCCACCGGAGAGGCCGTGAGAGGGTAATAGTAGGTGAAGACTGTCTCGCGATGGTGGGTTCGCAGGCTTTGATGTGTCGCCACTACATAGCCGAGGGCGGAGCTGTCGTAGAGAACATTGTCCCACGCCAGTGGGACGCCGGCACGTTCAGCAGGGAACTCTCTTAGACTCAGGTTCGCTACCAGCCACGGAACGTATTCAAACGCCTCATCGCGCCGTGTGCTTCTGCGAGCCTCTCCCAGCAGATGACTGGCAAACAGGCGCGGGCATGCCACAATCACCTCTTCAGCCTCAACACGGGTGGATTGCTGACTGCGGACATCGTAATAGTCAACGAACGCCGAACGCTTTCCATGTGTCAAGTGGAACGCCAGTGAATTCGACCGGATCTGCTTTGCCAGTTGCCACTGTAGCTGCTTCACCAGCCAGCCGTTGCCCTCAGGCCACGTCAACACGGAGGCATTCTCAATTTCCGCGCTCCCCTCGTTGCCTCGGCTGGCAAAATAGTGGATCCCCGCCCAGGCAGATGTTTCAGAGTGTTCGGTCCCATAGTCGTCCCGGCAGGCATGGTTGACGTACCATTGGAGGGGCGCTGAGTTGAGTCCCTTGCGCGAAAGAAACTCGCGCATCGAAATCCTGTCCAACTCAAGGAACTCGCGATCCCGTGAACTGAACTCCATGGGGATGGTGAACGCCTTGCGCCCATCGCTGCCTCGGCGGGAGCGATAGTCAGCCATCAGATCGCGAAAGCGGTCGTACTGCTCGAGGTCGTTCTTGGAAACTGCCAAAAAAGGCAGTAAACCCTCCTGCCAGCGTCCGTAGCGATAGAGGCGTTCCTGGGGGGCGAAACACAAGTACTGCTCCTCGTACCTAGGCTCGCCCCCCGGGCTGTATCCCTGAATGATGCCCAATTCGGCGAACAACTCGCGGACCGCCTTAGACTCCCTGGTTGGAAGGGGAACGTAATGGGCTCCCCAGGGATAACCGGTCGTCTGGTTTTCTCCGAAACGCGAATTCCCCCCGCATTCCGGTTCGAGTTCCAGAATCTCGAAATCATGCAGGCCAGCTTTTTTCAACTTCCAGCCTGCGGAGAGACCGGCAATGCCTCCTCCCACGATAACGACCGGAACCCTTCGATAGGAGCTCGGACCAGGAATCTGATTTCCCCGAAGTAAGTGTCCAACTTTGTAAGACGGCCCCAGGATTTCGCCGGCAAGTGAATTTACCCTGCCACCCGGCGCGCAGGAGTGGAAACTTGCGGCAGCAACTCCGGCACTCGAGATGAGAAACTGTCGGCGGTCCATAAGAGTCACGTGAAAGGCAAAGGAAGGCTGACTGTCGAAATATGAGAAGATTCGGTTAGCTCTCAGCTGAAAGCTCAAGAGGCCTGAGACAAAGCCAATGGGGCAAGGATCCTTATCCCTGTGAGGTCGGGGAACAACAGACGAGCGAATCACGCGTCATGCTCCGCTCATACTTTCGCTCTTGCTCTTTCGCCTCAAGGCGTCACTTTCTGCCACTCGGCGTCGTAGTAGTGCACCAGCGCCTGATTATTCAGGCGGTTCACTTCAACTTCGACAGGCTGCATGTCCTTTGGAAACTGGAAGAGGCTCGGCGCTGTCTCAAAACTCAGAAATCGCAAGCCCTGGGGATAGTGAAGAGGCTGGGCAAAGGCCTGCTTGGAAGCCAGCACGAATCCCCACTCTCCGAACGACGGAACGTAGACGTGATAGGGTGTTGCGTGAAGTCCTACGCTCTGAATGGTTTTGACGATGCACCAGTAGGACTGGCGGGCAAACATTGGCGACGTGCTCTGGATGGCCGCCCGGCCATGGGCTGCCAAACGCTTGTCAAGCAAACGATAGAATGCGCTGGTGTAGAGCTTCCCAAGAGAGTGGTTCGTCGGATCGGGAAAGTCAACCACCGCGAAATCATAGAACTCGGCGTTCTGCTCCAGCCAGACGAATGCGTCCGCATTGACGATCTTTACTTTAGGCGAGTGGAATGCATCCTGGTTAAGCTGACGCAGCAGCGGGTTGTGGGAGAAGAGCCGCGTCATTTCAGGATCGAGGTCCACCAGCGTAATCTGCTGCACAGAGTCGTGTTTCAACACTTCGCGGATCGCCAGACCGTCGCCTCCGCCCAGCACCAGCACGCGACGCGGCATTGCCAGCGACAGCAGCCCGGGATGCACCAGAGCCTCGTGATAACGGTACTCATCGCGGGAACTAAACTGCAAGTGGCCGTTTAGGAACAACCGAAGATCGTCTTTCCAGCGTGTTAGCACGATCCGTTGGTACGGCGACGATGTGGCAAAGATAATCTCGTCGCTGTAGAGATTCTCTTCCGAGAACAGCGTCAACCGATCCGCGTAGGCGAAGCCCAGCGACAAGGCGATGATCACCGCAGCGCACTGCCCCTTCATTAGCCATGCCTGGGGCAGCTGTTGGCGAAACAGCCACGCCGTCCAGGCGGCGACGAGCGCATTGAGCAAGCCAAAAAGAAAGCAGGCGCGCACCAGTCCAAGCTTCGGTGCCAGCAGGACCGGAAACAACAGCGAGGCCAACAAGGCTCCCAGGTAGTCGAACGTGAGGACCTGGGAAACCAGATCCTTAAACTCGAGACGATCTTTCAGGATTCTGAGCAGGAGCGGAATCTCCAGGCCCACCAGGATTCCGATGAGAACGACCAGCGAATAGAGGATGAGCCGAAAGGAGGCGGCAAACGAAAACACCAGGAATAGTGTGGCGGCGGAGAAACCGCCAATGACTCCGACCAGGAGCTCGATAAGAATAAACTTCGCCACCAGTCCTCTGCCAACGTAGCGCGACAGGTAAGAACCAATGCCCATCGAAAACAGATAGGTGCCAATAACGGTGGAGAATTGGGTGACCGAATCACCCAGCAGGTAGCTGGCTAGCGTTCCAGCAATCAGCTCGTAAACCAAGCCACAGGAGGCGATGATAAAGACAGAAACCAGGAGGGCGTAAGTCATGAGTTCGTGATGAGTGAAGCGGGCACGAATCTTGGAAAGGCTCCCGAGCCATGCTGCATGCGTCATCAGGATTCACTAGTGAATCGAGGCGGCGATGATGATGCAGACGCCCAGCGACATGGCGCCGACCACGATGGCCAACGCCGTATTGTGGTCTTCAATGATCTCCTTCCACAGTTGGTACGGCGTTAGTTTGTCGATGAGGAGAAAGCAAGCCCAGAAGATCAGGACACCCAAGAACGAAAACACCACTGCGTTTACCACGAAGCTGACATTGATCATTCCACTCACGATGGTCTCCTTTGAGTCGCTTTCGCCGCCGTCCTCGTGCTCGCACACCGTGCACAAGGACGAAAAAGACGGGCTTATCTTCCCGTAAATTTCACTTGTGATAATACCGTTGATACATGCTGCGATAGGCACCCGGATTGTCCCGAATCGACTTGGGAACGTTCTTCAGCTCGCTGTAACTCGAGAAACTCAAGCCGCGATAGCCTGAATAGGTAAACAAGCTCAGAAGCATGGCACCGCAAATCTGAAAAAAGCGAAGCATCGTCAATCGTCCTCCGAATCTGAAGAAGAAATCATTGGGTGATCGCTTTCTGCCCAGCGTTTTACTTCGTAAGAACGGCCGCGGAACCAGTGAAACAACGGGAAAGCGAATAACGCTCCCACCGTGTAGAAGAAATACGACCAGCGTGGAACGTCGCGGTATACACGAATCGAGTAATTGACATCGCGCGCTTCCGCATCGGGCTCGATGCGCAGGTAATATCGGCCGGCCGGCACTTCCGGCAGAATCACCTCGTCAGTCAAACTGCCTTCCGACCAGGCTTCACCGCCATCAACGCCGGAATAGTAGCTGAGCTCTCGGCCGAAGTCGTAGGCGGTTCCCGTCTCCTCATTAATCAACGCCATGTTCAGAAGCAGCCAGTTGTTGCGGAGATTCGCACGGCTCCGAATAACGACGTTCGAAGGTCTCCCAGGCACGTCGAAAATTTCGGTCACGCGTGCCTTTTCGGCATCGGCCCGATGAAAAGCGAAAGCGTTTTCGTAAAGCAGCTTGTTGTTCGACATCAGCAGAAAAAGAATCTGAATGAAAACTGCCACCAGGAAAAGAACCACCCAGGTGCGCCAGACTGAGGCGGAGCGAGCCTGGTAGGGTGAAGGCTGGTTGGGCGCGATGCCAATCCTGGCTGGAACTGGTGTCTTCAGTTGAAAACTGCTCCAGACCGTCTCCGGCTCGATATACTCGCCAATTGACCAGGTGAGTTCGGTATCAGTGGATTCTTTGCTCAGAATCCGCGGCGGCGCGATGTAGTCGCTGGTCCAAGCGGGCTCTCCAACCTGGACCTTCCAATAAAACTCTCCGACGACATAAGACACCTGGGCGTGGGCTGTTTGGAAGTGCTTAAACGTTTCGCCCAGATAGCTAACCGGGCCGTGAGCATCCGACGAGAGCAGCTTGGGCGTGTGCGTAGTGGTCTTCACCAAATTCCAATGACCGTTGTATTCCGTCAGCCAACGAAATCCTTTGTAGGGATTGAACAAAAGATACTCGCTCCATTCGTATTCAACGCCTTCTACTTCGATCTTGCGCCGGAGAAAGCCAATGACCTCGAAGAGTTCGCCTCGCAGCTTGCCCCGGCTGCCCAGAGGAATTAGCGGCTCGTGCTTGATGCGCACCGCATAGGTAGCGAGGAGGCGGAAGTTGTCGTTTGTGAGATCGATGACCGACTGGCAGGAACCGCAAGCCAGAGATTCGGTTTGCTGCAGGCCCCGCACCGTCAAGCTGTTTCCGCAAGCCGGGCAGTGAAACGACTTGACGCGAGGCCCAGCAGGTGCTGGCAGAGGTGGGGGAACCGTGTCCGGCCTACCATCCATCGAATTCCCTCAATCCGGAAAAGTGCAGCGCATCGAATTCCACATACTCGCCCAGAAACACCAGCGGGGGCTCTTCGCTATAGTCGAGCGTGGCAAAGGAACGGTCGTCGCCCTGCAGGTCCGCAACCGGGGCTTCATACCCCGCTCCCACTCGAAACGGAAGCTCGCCCTCCCCACCAATACACAAGGCCTTCTGAATGTCCCGCACCTCGTACCAGTGACCATCGAGCTTGTGGCGCTGACCGGCCTGAAGGGCGGCGAAGGAGGGCACCTGCTCTGCAACCGGCTTCACGAACGACACGGCATAGGTCCCCTGGGATTCTCCCAGCCAGCCGCTTCCCATATCGTCAAACAGAAGGTGCCATTCATTCCACAAGCCGTGCTCGAAACGCAACTGGAGGCGTCCGACAACGCCAAAATGGCTACCCCGATACTTTCCCTCGGCTCGCAGTTGCAGCGGCGAACCGTCGATTTGCAGCTGGGCCATCTTGCCAACGTCTTCCAGCTCGAGGTCGTGCCGGACGAGCGTCGACTGGCAATACTCGCAAACTGCGAGGATGGAGGCTGCCGACTGAAATGTTACCGGTGCGCCGCAGGATGGGCAGACGGTGGATTTCATCAAAGCGAGACCTGACCGGCGCCAGTGGCTGTGTCCGTCTGCCGATAGTTGCGCGGGAACTCACGGACATCGACATGAGAGGAACCCAAGAGGCTGCCCAAGCGGGCTTTCCACGGCATGGGCGGCCTCTGCTTACAGCAGAATAGATTGAGGCAAAGGGAATTGTGCTCTGGAAAGGAATGCAGGGCGAGATGCGACTCTTGCAACAGCCAGATGCCCGTGACGCCGCCCATTCCCGGAAACTGGTGCCAGACAGGGTCTCCCACTGGCCTGAGATTCATTTCTGCAACGATCACATCGAACAGGCCCCGCAGAGCCACCTTATCGCACAAGACTGCAGTCGAGCAGCCAAAGGCCTCAATCATCCACTCGATTCCGGTCATTGGGTTAGACCAGCTTCTTGAGCAGTTCAGCTTTCTTCGCTTCGAACTCTTCCTTGCTCAAGACTCCCTTGGTCATCAGATCGTGCAATCTCTCCAACAGCGCGGTAAGGTCTGCGGCCGACTCGGCAGCCGGTTTGGCAGCTTGAGGCTGCTGATTGGCCATGGAGGAACCCATTGCCGACGCCATCGTCTGGCCGATCGTGAGACCTGCGCCAATGCCGGCACCTGCGCCCGCGAGTCCCCCTTCGTTGGCAGCGGCAATGGGAATGCTCTGCGCAGTCTGGTACTGCGTATAGCGGGCCATGTCGCCGATCAGCCCCATTCCAATGCGTTGATCGAGAATCTTTTGAAGATCCTCCGGCAACGACAGATTCTGCACCTGAAGCGTATCCAGCCCGATACCCAATCGCTTGAATTCGGGGTCGAGCTTCAGTTTCATCTGGTTACCAAATTCATCCTGGTTGGCCGCCATATCCAGGAAGGGAATGCCGGACTCCGCAAAAAGATCGGAGATCGAAGCAACAACAGTGTTGCGCAGTTGTCCATCGAGTTCGGTGACGGTGTACTCCTCGCGCGTGCCGCTCACGTGCACATGAAACGCACGTGGGTCGAGGATCTTATAGGAATAAATGCCAAAGGCTCGAAGACGAACGGCACCGAATTCCTTGTCTCGGATCGTGATCGGATTCGCGGTGCCCCACTTCTGGTTGAGCTGCAGACGTGTGCTGAAAAAATAGACGTCAGACTTGAAGGGCGACTCGAACAGCTTGTCCCAGTTCATCAAGTTCGTCAGCAGAGGTAGCGTCTGGGTGGTGAGTTTGTAGCGTCCAGGGCCAAACACATCGGCGACAGTTCCCTCGTTGACGAACACCGCCATCTGTGACTCGCGAACGGTGAGTGAGGCGCCATACTGGATTTCGAAATCCTCCATGGGGTACCGGTAGGAAAGGGTTCCATCGGCACTTTCGGTCCATTGGATGACATCGATAAACTGCTTCTTCAAGAAGTCTTTAATCCCCATCGCACGGCCTCCTTGAGCGTTTCCTGAAGCTGAATCCTGGCATGTAAACGTAGTTGTAGCGAAATAAGTTCCGCGAATCAAACTGAAATGAAAGAGCCGGTGATTAAAGGACCGCAGGGGCCGCATTGCGATGACGCTGGCTAACTCCCAATAGCTTCCGTCTTGCTCCGCCACAGTCCTTGCGGTACCATCCTTGCATACACCCTCAAGGGAACTTGAAAGGCACGACCCGCGGCCGGCCTAAAGCAGCCGAGGGAGTGAACATGGCACACTCAGTCAGCAAAACTTTCAGCTATCGATGGTCTGCCACTGTTGCTCTGGCATGGCTACAATCTGCGATGGTGGTGGCGGCAACTCCCGAAGAGGCCGCCGTCTACATCCTTCAGCAAAAATGCTTTCAGTGTCACGGCGAAACTCTTCAGATGTCTAGGCTGGATTTGCGCACGCGAGAAGGCCTGTTGAAGGGGGGAGAGAAAGGACCAGCCCTGGTGCCCGCAGATGCCGAAGCCAGTCGCCTGTTTCGCCGGGTGACAGGAATGGAACAGCCGGTCATGCCCATGGCGCCTCTGCCTCCGTTGTCTTCGGAGGAGGTTGAGGTTCTAAGGGGCTGGATCAACCGTGGCGCTCAGTGGCCGTTGCCTAAAGTGGATGGTGGGTCGAGTGCTCTTCAGGATCAGGTTGATTCCAACCCGCATAAGTCGACCCGCGGCGCTGACAGCCATGGCCAGGAACACCAGGAAAAACCTGTCACGGAACAAGACCGTAAGTGGTGGGCTTTCCAAAAACCTGTCCGGCCTCTTATTCCCAGGACGGCCGACGTGCGCTGGAACAGCCATCCAATCGATGCTTTTATCAACAAGACCTTGGAGGGGAAGGGTCTTTCGCCAGCCCCTCAGGCAGACCGGAACACCTTGATTCGCCGCGCCACCCTCGACCTGACCGGCCTTTTGCCAACGCCCCAAGAAGCGGAAACTTTCGCCAATGACTCTTCACCGCGCGCTTACGAGGATTTGGTCGAGCGTCTGCTGGCTTCTCCTCGTTATGGTGAACGCTGGGGCCGTTTTTGGCTCGACGTGGTTCGGTATGCCGACAGTTCCGGCTTCGAGCACGACAAAGATCTAGCGAACGCCTGGCGCTACCGCGATTATGTGATCAAAGCCTTCAACGAGGACAAGCCCTTCGACCGGTTCATTCTCGAGCAGCTGGCCGGCGATGAACTCGAGGAGAGGACTTTCGACAGTCTCACGGCCACCAGCTACTATCGAATCGGGCCCAGGGTCCGGTTTCGAGAGAAGGACAATCCTTACTACCGCTATGAATACCTGGACGACATCATCCGCACGACCTTCCAGGGTTTCATGGGACTCTCGGTGAACTGCGCCCGGTGTCACGACCACAAATTCGATCCAATCTCGCGGAAGGACTACTATCGTTCCATGGCGATGTTTTTTGGCTACGTAGACATCGACCATCCTCTCGCCCCACCTGACCGCGTGGCTGAATACGAGAAGGTCAAAAAAGAAGTGGACGAGCAGACCTGGCCGCTCCGGCGCAAGATTGCCCAGATCGAAGCGCCCTATCGAAAGGCAGCTTTCGAGAAGAAGCTCGCTAGGTTTCCCGAAGAGATTCGAATCGCCGTATATACGCCCGACGTCCAACGGACCCCTGGACAAAAACTGCTGGCCGCTCAAATTGTTTCGCTGGACATCGATCCTGATGCAGCTGCCAATCAACTTTCAGACTACCGCAATCTGATCAAGGTAAGCGATGAGGACCACGCGCTCCGACAGAAGTTGGTGGAGCAGATCGAGGAAATCCAGAAGCGGCTTCCGGACCCGCTGCCGGTCGCTGAAGGTGTTCGCGATGGCGACTACCGGCTCACACCGGACGGACCGGGTGATGAACCGCTGCCAGGCAAGGGCGACCGCTTCGACTACGGAGTTGACTGTTGTTTTTTGCCTGAGCCTGGAAGGCTCTTTGAGGTGCCACCGGTCTATTTCGGCGCGAATGGCATGGACATCGCCGAGGACCAGAAATCCTTCATTGTCAGTCCAGGATACCTCAAAGTTCTGGCGGACAGCCGTGCGACGCCAGTCGCAGACGCACCAAGTAACGGGTATCCTTCGAGTGGCCGTCGCCGGGCGCTGGCCAAGTGGATTGCATCGCCCGATAATCCTTTGACTGCGCGGGTCATTGTCAACCGCGTCTGGCATTGGCACTTTGGCCGCGGCATCGTTCCCACGCCAGGCAATTTCGGCAAGATGGGCATGCAGCCTTCCCACCCACAGTTGCTGGATTGGCTGGCAACCGAATTGGTCCGCCAGAAGTGGAGTCTGAAGCAAATGCACCGGCTGCTCATGACCTCTCAGACTTACAAGATGGCTTCCGCATTCGCGAACTCCCTCAACCTGGAGAGAGATCCCACCAACAGTGCCCTCTGGCGGTTCCCACTGCGCCGCCTCGAAGGCGAAGCCATTCGCGATATCATCCTGTCAGCCAGCGGCCAGCTCAACCTGGAAGCAGGAGGGCCGCCGTTTTTCCCTGCAATCCCGAAAGCCTTGCGTGAAAGCTATCGGGCCGGCAAATGGGAGCTCACCACGGAAGAGCCCTCCAATTGGCGGCGCGGCATCTATTCCTACTGGAAACGGGGGCTGAAGTATCCGATGTTCGAAGTTCACGACCAGCCCGACCCAAACGTGACTTGTGAACGGCGCAACACCACGACGGTTCCGACGCAGGCACTGACGCTGTCGAATAACGAGTTTGTGTTGATACAAGCTAGGTATTTTGCGAAGCGGGTGGTGCGTGATGCCGGCGACGGGACGGAAAAGCAGATTCAGACCCTGTACCGCGTGGCTCTCAGCCGTGCTCCAGACGAGGAAGAACTCAAGAGTGCCCTGTCTTTCGTGCAGAAGCAGCGGGACTACCATTTGAAACGGGAACCGGCTTCAGGCTCCGAGGCAATCCGTTCTGTTAGCGACGTGAACTTAGCCTCCCTGACGGACTTAGCTCACGTGATGCTGAACTCGAACGAGTTCGTTTACATCAACTGAAGTCAGACGATGAGGATAACAGAGCCGCCGTTCAGCACCCGGTTCTCTCCCCTTTGCGGAGCGGAGCTGTGAAGAAATTGTAGAGGCCGCTCTATGAGCGGCAGGTCCGATCTGAGAACGGACGCTACACCAGTGAGTTACAATTTTCGGTGTCGCGAAAGTCGCTCAAAGCTTTTTCCAGAGGAACCCGATGAAGGTACACTGGCATGACAGAATGAACAAACCTCGTTTTGTTTCCCGGCGCAACTTCCTGTTTGAGGCAGGTTCGGGAATTAGTGGTCTCGCGCTGCTCCACCTGCTTAATCAGGATGGGCTCCTGGCTGCGGAACCTGCAAAGGGCGCCTCAACTTGCTCCAGCTCGCACGGCTTCACTGGCTCGCCTTACCTTCCCAAATCCCCGCATTTTAAGCCGCGTGCGAAATCAGTGATCTCACTGTTCATGAGCGGGGGCGTCAGCCACATCGATACTTTTGACTACAAGCCCGCGCTGGCCAAGTACCATGGAACGCCGCTCGAAGGCAAAGGTGAGATCCGCGTGCGGCAAGGATTTCCGGGGCCGCTGATGAAGAGTCCCTTCACGTTCAAGCAGTATGGACAATCAGGCATTTGGGCTTCGGAGCTGTTCCCCCATATCGCGAGCATGGCGGATGAGTTGACTTTCATTTACTCCTGCCAGGGCAAGTCCAGCGACCATGTACTTTCCCACTACGAGTGGAACACCGGATCGATCCTAATGGGTTTCCCGAGCGTTGGTTCCTGGGTGACCTATGGTCTTGGCAGCGAGAACCAGAACCTGCCTGGGTTCGTTGTTATCTACGATGCCCGCGGTGGCCCCTTCTCTGGTCCAGCGAACTGGAACGCGGGTTTCCTGCCGGCTGCCTACCAGGGAACCGTTTTCCGTTCCAGCGGCGATCCCATCCTGGATCTTTCGCCGCCGTCTCAGTATGTCAGTCCACGGCAGGAAAAGGCGCGGCTGGATCAGCTGAACCTGATGAATCATCATCACGCGGCCAAGCATCCGGGCAGCACCGAACTGGCCGCGCGTATTGCCTCCTACGAGTTAGCGTATCGCATGCAGATGTGTGCACCCGAAGCCGTGGACATTTCTCAGGAGAGCGGGGAAACCAGGAGTCTGTATGGCCTGGATCATCCAGTTGCCGCACCGTTTGGCAAGCAGTGCCTGTTGGCCCGGCGCATGGTCGAAAGGGGGGTGCGCTTCGTCCAACTCTATAGCGGTTCAATCATCAACCAGAACGTGGACACATGGGATGCGCATGCCAGCATTGTGGACAATCACGGCCAGCATGCCCCTGAAGTGGACAAACCCATCGCCGGTTTGATTTCGGATCTTAAGCGGCGTGGGCTGCTAGACGAGACGCTGGTGATCTGGCACTCAGAGTTTGGACGTATGCCGATTTCTCAGCGTGGGATTGGTCGCGACCACAATCCTGGAGCGATGACCACATTCCTCGCGGGAGCTGGCATCCAGGGTGGTCAAAGAATTGGGTCGACGGACGAGTTTGGCTACAAGGCAGAACAGCAGGTGGTGAGCTGCCATGACCTGCACGCCACCCTGCTGCATCTGCTCGGCATGGATCACAAGCGCCTGACGTACTACTTCAACGGCCGACATATGAGGCTTACCGACGTTCACGGCGAACTGATCCCACAGATCGCCGGAGTGCCCAGACCGGTGGGTTAGTCTGCAACCATCCTGACACCCCTATGGCTCCAGTAGTGTGCTCGTCCTGCGAGACGAAAACTAATACCGCAGGCAAAAAGCAAACTGCCAAACGCGAAGAGTCTCAAGATAAAAGTAGGCATTCTTGACATGTGTGTGCGGGCGCTTTTCTTGTGCATCTCGGCACCCTCGTCATTCCTGCGAGGGCCGGAATCCACGGTTCGTTTCGCCTGAGTCTTTTCAAAAAAAGGAGATGCGTCGATGAAGTGTCTTGTGCCTTTGGTGCTTTCCGCTGCCCTGGTGGTCGGGCCTATGTTTGCCTGGGCGGAACACCCGAAATCCAAGGCGCCCGAGCAGGGCTACGTGCCTGACGGTTGGTATCCGCATGAGGGAGGACTGCTGAAGTATCGGGTTGCAATCCGCTTCGGAGAGGAACCAGACACGATGCCGGATGGCTGGAAGTTCGGGCGTGTGTCGGCTGTGACCACAGACTCCCGGGGTGAGGTGTATGTCTTTCATCGGGGAAAGAAAGCCGATGCAGTGGTTGTCTTCGATCCCAAGGGGAACTACCTTCGTTCCTGGGGGCGCAATTTCTTTGGAAATCCGCACGGTCTGCGGGCCGACAAGGAAGACAACATCTGGGCCGTTGACAACGGCAATCACCAAGTTTACAAGTTCACCCGCGAGGGCAAGCTGCTCAAAACATGGGGAATCAAAGGCCAGACAGGCTCAGACGAGAACACCTTCAACCGTCCGACCGACATTACGTTCGCTGCCAATGGAGACTTCTTTGTCTCAGACGGCTACGGTAACTCGCGGATCGTGAAGTTTAGCAAGGAGGGAAAGTACCTCCAGTCCTGGGGTAGGCCCGGAAAAGGGCCTGGCGAGTTTCAGACGGTCCATTCGATCGCGATCGACTCGAAAGGGCGGGTCTACGCCAGTGACCGGGAGAACAATCGAATCCAGGTCTTCTCCTCGAAAGGTGAGTTCTTGAAACAGTGGACTCATCTGGGAGCGACCCAGGGGCTGTTCATTACTCCAAATAACGACATGTGGGTGATCACTCACCGCAACAACGTTGAGAACATCACCTACGATACCCTGGCGGGTAGAATCATGCGCATTGATCCGGAAACGGGCAAGATTCTTGGCGCGATGGAAAGTCCGGGCCACATGATCACGGCGACGAAAAGCGGAGAACTCTATGTCGCAAGCCTGTCCGGAAACGTTTTCCGCTGGTACCCGGCATGGCTCACTCGCGACGCCGCAGCCGAAGTCGAGGCAAAGGCGCCGCTACAGAACAATTGATACGGTTCTCCACGATGTTCTTGGTCGCGTGCGGTCAGGGTCCGGACTGTGTGTGCCGCGGCCCCTGCGGGATGACAGGAATGGGTCGGGCGCGGCACGAACGGCTGCCGCTGACGCTCAGCGCATGTCCGGCGGCGGCACGCGCTTCTTCGTGGCCTGCTCAAACCCATAAGCAAGCTCAATGAGCCGCGGTTCGCTGCATGCCATCCCGGTGAAACTCACGCCGAATGGCGCCGGGCTTGCGTTGAAGCCATCAGGGAAAGCGGGCGCTGGTTGGTTGGGAACGAAACCAAACGGCACGATGATTGTCGGGTAGCCAGGCTTGGCGGGAATGGCGTATCCGTTGGCGCCCGGGAAGAGCAGCGCATCCAACCGATGTTTCTTCATGACGGCGTCGATTCCGTTTGTCGCGCTGAGCAGCAGGTCTTTGGCGCGATCCGCCTGGTAGCGAGCGCGGTCGGCCTCGAGGTCCATCTCGTCTGAGATATCCAATTGCGCCTGCCCGTACTTGAGCGCGCCCGCTCTCTGATGTCTCACGTTCCACTCGCGTAAATCGGTCAGGTTCTTTACGGGCGCATTCACGCCCAATGAGGAAAGCCACTGGTTGAAGTCACGCTTCATTCCGTATTTGAACACCACTGAACAATTGGCATCCCTTCCCTTGGCGCCCTCCAGACCGGCGCAGGTGTTCCACAGCAGAGAATTTTCTTTTGGATTGATTGAGACGACGCTCGGGAGATCGGCTGGATCGATGATGACGGCCCCCTGCTGCTTCAAGATTGCGATGACTTCGGCCATCACGCCCTCTTGTTCACGGCTTAGTCCGCCGCGAGATTCCTCCCAGGCAGGTAGTGTCAGTTTGTTATAAAAGAAAGCCCTGGGAATGCCTATGCGCGCGCCCTTGAGTCCTTGGGGGTTGAGAAAGCGTGTGTAGTCACGGCCGGCCGGAGGCGTGCAGGT
>Ga0187893_10004567_pt1 | contig 26122 bp, 24 predicted proteins | sample MA1701074metaG_FD_139574 | JGI IMG/M metagenome (GOLD analysis project Ga0187893, IMG submission 139574) | White microbial mat communities from a basaltic lava cave in the Kipuka Kanohina Cave System on the Island of Hawaii, USA - MA170107-4 metaG ... | reverse complement strand
GCCATCTCGTGGTGCCGCAGGGGCCGGGGCTGGGGATCGAGCTCGACCGCGCCGCGCTCGCGCGCCTCGCCGCGCCGCTCGAGTGGGGCGTCGAGTCGCTCCCCTCGATCCAGGACCGCACGGTGGCGCACGAATCGCCGCCGCGACGACGCAAGGGGCGCGGGCGATGAGCTCGGAGCCGCCGCCCCGCCGCGAGGCCCCGTCGCCGCCCGTCCGGGGGATGGTGGAGGGGCCGCCGAGCGTGCTCGACGCGCTGCGCGCGATCACCGGGGCCGAGGCGCCGCGCGTGGTCCTGCGCGACTCGCCCGGCGCCGACGCGCTCGCGCCGGTCATCAAGCCGGGCGAGACGGCGGCCGGTTTCGTCCCGCACGGGCGCGCCCACTACCAGCTCCAGGGCGAGATCGCGCGCGGCGGCATGGGCGTGATCCTCAAGGGCCACGACCTCGACCTCGGCCGCGACGTCGCCATCAAGGTGCTGCGCGAGGACCTCGCGAAGCGTCCCGAGATCCTGCAGCGCTTCGTGGAGGAGGCGCAGATCGGCGGCCAGCTCCAGCACCCGGGCATCGTCCCGGTCTACGAGCTCGGGCTCATGGCCGACCAGCGCCCCTACTTCGCCATGAAGCTGGTGAAGGGCCGCACGCTGGCCGATCGGCTGATCGAGCGGAGCGAGGGCGGGCGGCGCAGGCTGCTCGACGTCTTCGAGGCGGTCTGCCAGACGATGGCGTACGCCCACTCCAAGGGGGTCGTGCACCGCGACCTCAAGCCGGCCAACGTCCTGATCGGCGCCTTCGGCGAGGTGCAGGTGGTCGACTGGGGTCTCGCCAAGGTCCTGGCGCGCGGCGGCGTCGCCGACGAGGCGCGCGCCCGCGAGTCGCGCGCCACGCACGCCTCGGTGATCGCCACGGTGCGCAGCGGCCCCGCCGCGGCCGGCTCCCAGTCGCTCGCGGGCTCGGTGCTCGGCACGCCGGCCTACATGCCTCCCGAGCAGGCGCGCGGCGACGTCGAGCGCCTCGACGAGCGCTCCGACGTCTTCTCGCTCGGCGCGATCCTGTGCGAGATCCTGACCGGCCGCCCCCCCTACTCCGCGGAGCCGCAGACGGCGCTCGAGGAGGCGGCGAACGCGCGGCTCGACGACGCGCTGCAGCGGCTGGCGGCGTGCGGAGCCGATCCCGAGCTCGCGGCGCTCGCGCGGGAGTGCCTGGCGCCGGCGCCGTCGGCGCGACCGCGTTCGGCGGAAGCGCTCGCCGAGCGCGTCCACGCCCACCTCGCGTCGGTCGAGGAGCGGGCGCGTGCGGCGCAGGTGCGCGCCGCCGAGGCGAAGGTGCGCGCGCGCGCCACCGCGCTCCTCTCCGCGGCCGGGATCGCGATCGTGCTGCTCGGGGGCGGCGGCTGGCTCGTGCTCGACGCGCGCCGGGGCGAGCAGCGCGCGCTCACGGCGGCGGGCGTGAGCGCCGCGCTGTCGGAGGCGACGCTGCACCGCGGCGAGCGCGACTGGACCGCGGCGCAGGCGGCGGTCGAGCAGGCGCGCGCGCTGCTCGGCGCCGGGGAGCCCGACGATGCGCTGAGGGGGCGCGTGGAGGACGAAGCCGCGATCGTGGCGCGCGGCGCCGCCGAGGCCACGCATCTCGCCCGGATCGAGCGGGAGAACCGCGAGCTGCTCGAGCTCCTCTCCAAGCTCAGCACCGCCGGCGTCGGACCGACCGACCACGCCTCGATCGACGAGGCGCTCTTCGACGCGTTCAGCGCCTACGACCTCGAGCTCGACCTGCTCGACGTGGAGGAGGCCGCCCGCCTTCTCGCGGAGCGCGGGATCGGGAGGCCGGTGGCCGCGGTGCTCGACCGCTGGGCGCAGATCCGCACGGAGCTCGGCCGCACGGAGGACGGCGACCATCTGCTGCGCATCGCCGAGAGCGCCGACCCCGACCCGGTGCGGCGCCGGCTGCGCGCCGCGATCCGCAGCGGCGACCTCGGGCTCCTCAAGGAGTTCGCGCGAGACTCCGACCTCGAGCGGATGGTCCCCGAGAGCCTCTGCCTCCTGGCGAGCGCGTTCCTGCGGTCGGGGGCGCGCCCGCGAGCGCTGCACGTCCTGCGGCTCGCGCGCGCCTCCCACCCGGGGCACTTCGAGGTCCACGTGGGGATCGGGGACCTGCTGCGCAGCTCGACCGGCCACGAGATCGAGGAGGCGGTGCAGTCCTACGTCGCGGCGCTCGCCCTGCGCCCCGACCACGCCCGCCTCCACGCGGTGGTCGGCGCCCTCACTGCGACCGATCTCGGGGAGCCGCAGCGGGGAGTGCCGCTCCTCGAGCGCGCGGTGCGCCTCGATCCGCGCGACCCCTGGATCCGGACCGAGTTCGGCTGGGCGCTCCATGACCTCTGGCGGCCCGACGGCGCGCTCGAGCAGTTCGAGGAGGCGGCGCGCCTCGCTCCCGGCCGGCCGTCCGCTCTGCGCGACCTCGCGTTCGGGCAGCTCGATCAGGGGCATTTCGCGGCGGCGATCGCCACGGCGCGCACGACCCTCGAGCTCGATCCCACGGACGAGGATGCGATCATCTGGCTGATCACGGCGCTGCTGGACTCGGGCGACGTCGAGGGTGCGACCGTGTGGATGGGCGTCCTCGACCGCAACGGCGTGCGCAGCCTCGAGTCGATCTGGACGCGGGCGGCGGTGCGCGCCGCCACGGACGATCTCGAGGGCGCGCGGGCCGCGATCGAGTCCGCGATCGTGAACTCGTCGGTCTCGCGCCTCGTGCCGATGCTGCTGCAGGCGTGGTACCTGGGCGACTTCCCCGACCCGCGGCTGCGCGACGGCTTCCGCGCGCGAGAGGCGGCGCTGCGGGCGGTCGAGATGCGGCCGCGCTCCGCGGTGAGCTGGGACGCGCTCGCCGTCGCGCGCCTGCGCTGCGACGACTGGAAGGGCTGCATCGAGGCCGCGGAGCGCGCGATCGGATTCGCAGGCGGCGGCTCGGCGTGGCACTTCCTCACGCTCGCCATCGCGCACCACCGGCTCGGCCAGACCGCGAAGGCGATCGAGCTCCATCGCGATGCGGTCGCGTGGATCGAGTGCCACGGCTGCCGGCATGGCGGACTGACGCGCCTGCGCCGGGAGGCCGAGGTCGAGCTCGGGATCGCGGCGGAGCGCGACGGGGACGGCCGGTGACGCCCGCCGCGGCCCCGCGCTCCCCGCTCGCCGGCGTCTTTCCGGTCCTCTGCACCCCGTTCGACGAACTCGGCGCCGTCGACCTCGGAAGCCTCGACCGGCTCGCCGACTTCGTCCTGGCGTCGGGCGCCTCCGGGCTGACGGTCGGCGGCGTGGCTTCCGAGGTGCACAAGCTCGCCGACGAGGAGCGGCGCGCCATCGTCGAGCGGGTGCTGGCGCGCGCGGGGGCGCGGCCCGACGGCGGGGCTCCGGTCTGGGTCGGGAGCGGCCATCAGTCGACGGAGCTCGTGATCGCCCACTCGCTCCATGCGCAGCGCCACGGCGCCGCCGGCGTGATGGTGATGCCGCCGTTCGTCGCGAGGCCGTCGCTGGCGCAGCTCGCGACCTTCTTCCGCGATCTCGACGGCGCGATCGAGCTGCCGATCATGATCCAGGACGCTCCCCTCGTCTCGGGGCTGCACCTCCCGGCCGACTGGCTGCTCGCGGTGGCGGAGCAGTGCCCGCACGTGCGCGCCGTCAAGGTCGAGGCGCCCCCCACGGGACCGAAGATCGCGGAGCTCGCGCGGCGCGCCGGCGGAAGGCTCGCGCTGTTCGGCGGCCTCGGCGGCTCGAACCTCGCCGCCGAGCTCGAGCGCGGCGCGGCCGGGACGCTGCCGGCGGCCGCGTTCCCCGAGCTGCACGTCCGGATCGTCGGACTCTCCCGCGCCGGCCGCGTCGGCGAGGCGGCCGCGCTCCACCGGCGCGCGACGCCGCTGATCCGCTTCGTCGCGCAGTCGGTCGAGTGGGGCTACCACGCGGTCAAGCGCCTCCTCGTGCGGCGCGGGGTGATCGCGACGGCCGCCGTGCGCAGGCCGACGACCGGATTCCACGAACCGGACGGCGCGGAGCTCGACGCGCTGTGGCAGGAGTTCGAGCGCGGAGCCGCCGCATGAGCGCCCCGACGACCCCGATCCTCGCCGCCGCGGCGCTCGTCGCGCTCGCCGGCTGCCGCGCCGTGCCGGTCGATCCGGCGGCCGGCCGCGCGCTGCCGCCCGTCTCGGTCGCTCCGCTGCCCGCCGGCACGCCGAGCGTGCGCTTCCTCGCGCTCGGCGACACCGGCACCGGCGGCCGCGGCCAGCGCGAGGTCGCCGCCGCCATGGCCGCGAAGGCGGCGCGCGACGGCTGCGACTTCGTGCTGCTGCTCGGCGACAACTTCTATCCCGCGGGAGTGTCGACGGCGGACGACCCGCGCTTCGAGCGCGACTTCGAGCTCGTCTACGACGCCCCCTCGCTGCAGGTCCCGTTCTTCGCCGCGCTCGGCAACCACGACCACTCCGGGTCGATCGCCGCCCAGATCGAGCGCACCGTGCGCGGCACCCGCTGGTGCATGCCGGCGCGCCATTACGCCTTCCAGTGGCGGCTCGACGACGGCACCGAGATCGACTTCTTCGCCCTCGACACCACGCCCATCGTCAAGGACTCCGAGTCCGGGCGCGAGGAGCTGCGCTGGCTCGACGACGCGCTCGCCCGCTCGCGGGCGCGCTGGCGCGTCGTCTACGGCCACCACCCGATCCGCTCGGCGATGCGCCGCGGCGACGTCGAGCCGTTCCGCTCGGCGCTCGAGCCGCGGCTCGTCCGGCACGGCGTCGACCTCTACCTCGCCGGCCACGACCACACCCTGCAGATGCTGCCGCCGCGCGACGGGCTGGCCTGCGTGGTCTCCGGCGCGGGCGGCGGCCGCGACAACGCCGGGCGAGTCGCCTGGAGCGACGACGTGGAGTACTGCGCCACCGGCGGCGGCTTCGTCGCCGTGCGCGCCAGCCGCGACGAGCTCCTGGTCGAGTTCGTGCGTCCTGACGGCGCCACGCAGTTCGCGCGAGCGCTGCGCAAGGAGGGCGGGCGGAGGCGCGAGCGGCCGCGCGAGGTCGACCGATGACCGGCTCGGTCTGGATCCATCCCACCGACGTGACCGATCTCGGCGCCGGGCCGGCGTTCGGCGCGGTGAAGGAGATGGGGCTCGGCGCGATCGGCCTCGCGGCCGCCTACCACGCCGGCCGCTTCCTGCTGCCGCACGGCGAGGACGGCGCGGTGCGCGAGCTCGAGGACGGCGTCACCTGGTACCTCCCCGATCCGGCGCGCTGGGAGCGCTCGAGGCTCAAGCCGAAGCTCGCCGACGCCTGCCGCGGCCGCGACCTCTGCCGCGAAGTGCGCGACGCGGCGGTCGAGGCCGGACTCGCCGTGCACGCCTGGGTGGTCGCTCTGCACAACAGCCGGCTCGGCGAGGCGAATCCCGACTGCACGATCGTGAACGCCTTCGGCGAGCGCTACTCCTGGGGCCTCTGTCCGAGCCATCCCGACGCGCGCGTCTACGCCGCGACGCTGGCGGAGGACGCCGCCGCGCGGCTGCAGCCGGCGGCGCTCGAGCTCGAGGCCTTCGGCTTCATGGGCTTCGCGCACCAGAGCCACCACGACAAGGCGGGCGTGCGGCTCGACGGCGCCCACGACTTCCTGCTCTCGCTCTGCTTCTGCGACCACTGCGCGCGGCGGATGGCGACGCGGCAGGTGGAGGCGCGCCGGATGGCCGGGACGGCGCGCCGGCTGCTCAAGGAGTTCCTCGAGCGCGGCGGCCCCGCGGCGGGCGCGCCGCGGCTCGATCGCGCCGAGGAGATCGGCCCGTGGCTCGCGAGGAGCCTCGGGGCGAAGGAGTGCGCCGGCGTGCTCTCGGTGCGCCGGGAGTGCGTCGTCTCGCTGGTCGAGGAGGTGCGCCGGCGCGTGCCCAAGGAGGTGAAGCTGCGCGCCATGGCCCATCCCTCCCCGTTCGTGACCGGAGCGGCGATCGGCGGGGGGCTGCTCGCGCTGGGCGACCGGGTCGACGCCTTCGTCCTCAACCTCTTCCACGGCGACGCCGTGCGCATGCGCGCGGAGGTGAAGAGCGCCCGCACCGCCGCGACGCCGTCCACCCGCTTCGCCGCCAGCCTGCGCGCCTTCCCGCCCGACAGCGAGGACGAGGCGCAGTTCCTGGCGAAGGTCGACGCCGTCCGCGCCGAGGGGATCGAGGAGCTCTGCGTCTACCACTTCGGACTCATGCCGCGCGCGAGCTTCGCGTGGGTGAAGAAGGCGCTCTCGCGATGAGCCCGCTCGCCGGCCGGGTCGCGCTGGTGACGGGCGGGGCGCAGGGGATCGGCCGCGCCGTCGCGCGGCGGCTGGCGGCGGAGGGAGCCGCGGTGGCGCTGGTCGACCTCGACGAGGCGGGCGCCCGCCGCGTCGCCGCGGAGATCGAGGCGGAGGGCGGCCGGGCGCTGCCCGTCGCGGGCGACGTCGCCCGCGAGGAGGACGTGCGCCGCGCGGTCGAGCAGACGGTCGCGCGCCTCGGAGCGCTCCGCGTCCTGGTGAACAACGCCGGCGTCAACGTGATGAAGACGGTCGAGAGCGCGACCCAGGAGGACTGGGCGCGCGCGATGGACGTCGACCTCAAGGGGGTCTGGCTGTGCTGCAAGCACGCGCTGCGGCACCTGCGGGCGGCGGGCGGCGGCAGCATCGTGAACATCGCGTCGACGCACGCCTTCCGGACCCTGCCCGGCTCGTTCCCCTACGCGGCCGCGAAGGGCGGGGTGATCTCGCTGACGAAGAGCCTCGCGATCGACGCCGGCCCGTCCGACGTGCGCGTGAACGCCATCTGCCCCGGCACGATCGAGACGCGGCTCACCGGCGAGTGGCTCGCCGCCCAGCCCGATCCGGAGCGCGCGCGCCGGCGGCTGCTCGCCGCCATCCCGCTCGGCCGGATCGGAACGCCCGAGGACGTGGCCGCGCTCGCCCTCTTCCTCGCCGGCGACGACTCGCGCTTCCTCTCGGGGGCCGTGATCGTGCTCGACGGCGGCCGCGACGCCCTCTCCTCCGCGGGGGAGGCGCGCGAGGCGGGATCGCGCTGAGCGCGAGTCCTCAGCGTCCGTCCGGCGCCGCCGCCCGCTCGGCCTGCAGCGCCGCGATCGCGCGGCGCTGGAACGAGGGACGCACGTCGCTCGCCGTGTAGATCGCGTAGTCGTGGATCGGCTCGCCGCGGCGCAGCAGGGCGTCGAAGGCGCGGTTGCGCAGCGCGGGATCGAGCGAGCAGGCCTGCTCGCGCAGCTCCTCGAGGCTGCGCGCGTGGGCGTCGTCGTGCAGCGGATCGAGGCCGAAGCAGCCGGCGACGAAGTCCCACAGCTCGGCCAGGCGGCAGGTGGCGCTCACCCCCACGAAGACGACGTGCAGCCCGAAGCCGACGTCGGCGGCCTGGCGATCGCTCTCCATCCGCCACGAGAGCGGATGCTCCTCCCAGCCGGGGTCGGCGTAGTGGGGATGGCGGACGTCGAGGAGCTGCGACGACTCGCGCCGGTACTCGTAGGTGTGCAGCAGGGAGATGCCGAGCTCGGAGCGCTGCTCCCGGGCGGTCGCGAGGCGGCCGTCGATCACCCCGGCGCTCGAACCGTCGAAGTCGCCGAAGCCGATCTGAGCCAGCTCGGTGACGCGCACGCTGGCCGCCGTGCCGCGGCCGAGCGAGAACGACGCGTCGAGGATCTGCGCCAGGTCGTGGCCGCGGTCGCGCCACGCCGCCGCGGAGCAGCCGCCGAGGAGGAACGCGGCGAGCAGCGCCGCGGCAGGACGGGCATTCATGCGAGGGAGACCTCTCCGGTCATCGGTAGGCCGCGATCCCGGTCACGGCTTCGCCGATCGCGAGGGTGTGGATGTCGAAGGTCCCCTCATACGTGTTGACCGACTCGAGGTTCACCATGTGGCGCATGGTCTGGTACTCGTCCAGGATCCCGTTGGCGCCCAGCATGTCCCGGCAGGTGCGCGCGATGTCGAGCGCCCAGCCGACGTTGTTGCGCTTGGCCATCGAGACCTGGAAGTGGGTGGCCTTCCCGGCCTCCTTGAGCCGCCCGAGGCGCCAGGCGAGGAGCTGCGCCTTGGTGATCTCGGTGACGATCCCGGCGAGCTTGGCCTGCACCAGCTGGAAGCCGGCGATCGGCCGGCCGAACTGGACGCGCGATTTCGCGTAGTTCAGCGCCTCGTCGTAGCACGCCATGGCCGCGCCGATCGCCCCCCACACGATCCCGTAGCGCGCCTGGGTGAGGCAGGAGAGGGGGCCCTTCAGCCCCTTCACTCCCGGCAGCCGGCTCGAGTCGGGGACGACCACGTCCTGCAGCACGAGCTCCGAGGTGATCGACGCCCGCAGCGAGAGCTTCCCCTTCATCTCGGGCGCGCTGAAGCCGGGCGTGCCCTTCTCGACCAGGAAGCCCTGCACCCCGTCGCCGGTCTGCGCCCAGACCACCGAGACGTCGGCGACCGAGCCGTTGGTGATCCACATCTTGGCGCCGTTCAGCACCCAGTCGCCGCCCTTGCGCACGGCGCGCGTCTCCATCCCGGCCGGATCGGAGCCGTGGTCGGGCTCGGTGAGGCCGAAGGCGCCGATCGCCTGCCCCTTGGCCAGGCGCGGCAGCCAGTGCTGCTTCTGCTCCTCCGACCCGAAGGCGTGGATCGGGTACATGACGAGCGACCCCTGCACCGACGCGCACGAGCGCAGTCCCGAGTCGCCGCGCTCGAGCTCCTGCATGACGAGGCCGTAGGCGACCGCCCCGAGCCCGGGGCACTCGTACCCGGAGAGGTTGGCGCCCAGGAGCCCGAGCTCCGCCATCTCCGGCACGAGCTGGCGCGGGAAGGTGCCCTGCCGGCAGTGTTCCGCGATGACCGGCAGCACGCGCTCGTCCACCCACGCGCGCACGGTGTCGCGGATCATGCGCTCCTCGTCGGTGAGGAGCTCGTCGAGCCCGTAGAAGTCGACCCCCTCGAACTTGCGCATGGTCCGGTCCGCCTCGTCGCGTCCCCTCGCCTCGCCGGGCGAAGAGTCACGCGATGGTAGCCGGCCGCCGAAACCCGCGGAAGAACGGGGTGCGGGACGGTCAGGGCTCCAGCCGCCAGCGCAGCGCGACGCGGCGGGCGATCCTCGGCGTCTCGTCTCCGACGGCGCTCGGGGAGTTGGTGCCCACGCCGATCGGGAAGATGCGATCGAGCGGCACGCCGGCGGCCACGAGCCGGCGGGCGACGGCGTCGGCGCGCGCGAAGGAGAGCTCGAGGGCCGATCGCTCGTCCACGCACTCGTCGACGGCGCAGGCGCCGATGACCTCGAGCGTCTCCGGGCGGCGGGCGATCGTGGGCGCCAGCTTGTCGAGGTCGTCGCGGTCCTTGCCGGTGAGGCGCGAGGAGTTGGGGGAGAACGAGATCCCGAGCGGGATCGGGAAACTGCGTCGCGCCGCCTCGAGCCGGCTCTTGCTGTTCGAGAGGCGGTCGAACTCGTCCTCGATGGTGGCCTTGGTGTGCTGCGTCCACTCGCTCTTGTCGAGCGGATCGATCCTCGGCGCGGGGTAGCGCCCTCCCTTGGCGTCGAGCGGAATCAGCGTCTTGTGGCTCGGCATCAGGCCCGGCTTGCCCTCGGCGTTGATCGCGTCGAGGTACTGGCCGGAGCCCGCGCCCATGAAGCCCGACTCCTGCCGGTTGGCGTAGGAGTTGAGCAGGATGAAGAAGCACATGAGGTTCACGATCATGTCGGAGAAGGAGACCATCCACCCCGGCACGATGAACTTCTCCTCCTTCCGCTGCCTGGGCCTCCCTCGGATGATCACGGCTCGAGCTCACGCGTCCTGGAGGACCACGATCTCGATGCGCCGGTTGCGCGCGGCGGCGTCGCCGCCGAGCGTGTTCGCCACCGGGTCGCTGTCGGCCCGCGCCGCGATGCCGACGCGCGACGACGGCACGCGGCCGGGGCCGGTGAGGAAGAGCGCCACCTCCACCGCGCGATCGCGCGAGAGCTGCATCAGCGTCTGCTGCCCGCCGGCGAGATTGCCTTCGTCCCAGCAGTGGCCCACCACGAGGTAGCGGCAGTCGTGCAGCCGCATGAGGTCGGCCACCTCCGCCAGGAGACGGCGGGTCTCGGACGAGAGGCGGCTGCTGCCGGGGGAGAACGGCAGCGGCGTGTAGATGCGCAGCCTGCCGCCGTCGGCGAGCCGCTCGAACTCGATGGGCGGGTTGGGGCCCGTCTTGCGCACCAGGATCTGCGAGCCCTCGGCGAGCTGCTCGAGCTCCTTGCGCTCCCGGCGCAGGCCGTCCTCGCGCAGCTTGTTCGCGAGCGCCTCGTCGGGGCTCAGCAGGGAGTCGTAGTCGGGGAGCGACGGGTCGGCGAGCAGGCCGAACTCGCCGAGCAGCGAGCCGCGCAGCCGGCGGAACTCCGCCGACTCCTTGGTGCTGTAGGTCATCAGCATGATGAAGAAGCTGGTGAGCAGCCCGATCATGTCGGAGAAGGTGACGATCCAGGCGGGAGCGCTGAAGGGCTCCTCCTCCTCCTTCTTGACGCTCATGCGGCCGCCGCCTTCGCCGCGCCGATGTGCCGGCGCTCCTTGGGCGGGAGGAAGGTCTTGAGCTTCTCCTCCACGAGCTGCGGCTTGTCGCCCGCCTGGATGGCGAGCACGCCCTCGAGGACGAGCGCGCGCACCATCGCCTCCTCCTTGCCGTGCTCGCCGAGCTTGCCCGCGATCGGCAGGCAGATGCAGTTGGCCACGAAGGAGCCGTAGAACGTGGCGATGAGGGCGAGCGCCATGCCGGTGCCGATGCCCGACGGGTCGGACATGTTGCGCAGCATGGTGACCAGCCCCATGAGCGTGGCGAGCATCCCGAAGGCCGGCGCCATCTCGGAGCCGCGCTCCATCATCTTCTTGCCGGTCGCGTGGCGCTCGAGCTGATAGTTCATCTCGTTCTCGAGGACCTTGCGGATCTCCTCGGCCGGCAGTCCGTCCACCACCATGCGAAGACCGCGCGCCTCGAACTCGTCGGGCACCTCCTCGAGCTTGGACTCGATGGCGAGCAGCCCCTCGCGGCGCGCGAGCGTGGCGTAGCTCACCAGGCGCGCGATTTCCTTCTCCGGCGACGGCATGGGATAGAAGAACGCGCGGACCATCACGCTCAGGAGCGACTTGAGCTGCGGGATGCGGTAGGTCGTGATCATGGCGAACACCGTCCCGCCGATGACCACCAGCCCCGCGTGCCCGTCGATGAACGACGAGATCGTCGCGTGGCCGAGTCGGATGGCCCAGCAGACCATCACCAGATTCAGCACCATCCCGATGATGGTCGCGAAGTCCATCCGCTCCCTCCCGCTGCAGGACCGGAGCGCGCGATCCGCAGGGGGACCGCCTCCTCCGGGGGCGCGCCGCGCGCGACGCCGAATCCGATGTCGGCGGCCGCCGGGACGGGGGATGAGAAAAAACTGCGTTCAGCGCCGCGCCAGCCACCCCCTCCAGGGCAGCGGCCGCAACCCGAAGTCCTCGCCGCTCACCCACCGCAGCGCCGTGAGCGCGTCCTCGCGCGCCGGCGGCGCGCCGCGCGCGATCACGTCGATCAGCGCCTCGAGCGCCGGCGTGGTCCCGATCTCCCCCAGCCCGTACGCGCAGGCGAGGCGGACGTCGGCGGAGCGGTCGAAGCGCAGCGAGAGCGACAGGGCGTCCACGGCGGCGTCATGGCGGGAGGCGCCGAGCACCGCGGCCGCCACCTCGCGCAGCGGCGGGCGCCCCCGGCGCAGGATCCGCGACAGCTCGTGCAGCTCGCGCTCCCCGAGGCGATCGAGCCACGCCTCCCCGCTGCCGTCGAGGCAGGGATTGCGGCTCCCGCCCGCCAGCTCGCGCGCATGCGGCAGCGGGACCGCCTCGATCGGGGGCTCCGGTTCGAACGGCCGCGCGTCGGCCCGCGGGAGCAGCGTGAAGACGAACTCGAGCGCCGCCCCGTCGGGCGGGAGCCGGTCCTCGTCGACGTCGGCCCAGACGTACGGCTCGTCGTCGAAGGAGTAGACGTCGAACAGGCAGTTCTCGGCCCGCGACTTGTCGGGGTGCAGCGTGACGATGTTCCCCTCGTAGTCGGCGATGAAGACGCGCTTCTTCTCGGTGCCGAGCTGCACCTCCTCGAAGCGCGAGCCGAGGTAGACGTAGCCGCGCATCGGCAGCGGCCGGCGCTTGCGCACGTCGACGAAGAAGTCCTCGAACGCGCGCACGACCGTTCCGGCGCCCTCCTCCTCCCAGATCGCGTAGAGGAAGACGCGGTCCCCCTCGGGCGGCAGGACGTCGAACGGTTCGACCAGCCCGGCCTCGACCTCCTCGCGCGGCGGCAGCGGCTCCTTCATCACGCGCCGGCGCGGCGATCCCGGCTCGAGCCCCAGCGCGAGGAAGCAGGCGTTGAGCAGGCTCGGCGTGCACTGGATCACTCCGAACGCCTCGTGCACGAAGCCGCCCGCCACCACGAGGCCGTACTCGATCGGGTACTGCGCCGAGCGGCGCCGGCGCAGCAGGCTGCCGCGCACCCGCACCTCGCCGCGCGCGCGGTCGAGACCGATCCCGTCGGCCTCCAGCCGGCGTTCGAACTCCTCCACGGGCGGGAGCGCCTCCTGCGGCGCCGCGGCGCGCGCGCCCGGCGCGACGACCAGCGCCGCCAGCAGTGCGGTGAGACCCATGGCGGCCATGTTGCGCGCGGAACGGATCGCCCTGCAAGCGGTTCAGGCGCGCGCCAGGCAGCGTTGCGCCTCCTCCGGACGCCCGAGCCGCGCGAGGAGGGCGGCCGCGTGCGCCCACAGCCGGCGCTCGCCGGGCGTTCGCTTCACCTCGGCGAGGAGCAGGCGCAGCGCTTCCCCCGGACGGCCGCCGGCGGCGAGCGCCTCCACCAGGAGGGAGGTCGCGGAGAGCCACCCCGGCCTCAGCTCGAGCGCGCGCCGCGCGGCGGCGATGGCCGCGGGAGCGTCGCCCCGCTTGAGCAGCAGGCGCGCCCGCAGCGCCTCTCCCTTCCACCCGGCGATCGCGGGCCGCCACGCGGTGAGATGCGCCGGCCGCCGGGAGCCGCAGCAGCGCTCCACGTGCGCGAGCGCCTCGTCGACGCGCCCCGCCTCCTCGAGCGCGAGCGCGGCGACGTACTCGTAGTGCGGGGAGCCGACGCGTTCGGGCGGCTCGGTCTCGATCAGGGCGAGCGCGCTCTCGCGACGCCCCGCGTCGAGTCGCGCCGCGCACAGGATCGTGAGCAGCTCCGACCAGTAGGGGGCGTCGGGCGCGACGCCCGGCGCCGGCCGCCGCGCGCGCAGGAGCTCGACGGCGCGCTCGGCCGCCGAGAGCGCCTCCGCCTTGTGCTCGGCGTGGCCGCGCAGGAAGTCGGCGAACTTGTACCAGAGGTAGGGCTCGTCGGCGTGGAGGGACACCGCCCTGCGGAACAGGCGCAGGTTGCGCGTGACCTTGTCGTGCGCGGCGATGGCGGCCGGCGTGTAGCCGTCGTGCGTGATCCTCACGTCCTCGAGCAGGGCGAAGCGCCGCCCCGCCCGTCGCGCGACGCGCTGGAGGTCGGGCAGCACCTGCTCGTGGATCGGGTAGCGGAAGCGCACCTCGGGGGAGTGGCGCCACAGACGCAGGATCGTGGCGTCGAGCCGGTCGTCGCCCGAGAGGTCGCTCGCCACCGGCAGGAAGTACCCGGCGTACTGCGGAGCGGCGAGCGCCCGCCGCAGCGCGGTCGGACGGGGCGGATCGAAGCGCTCGTCGCAGTCGAGCAGAAGGATCCAGTCGCCGCGCGCGACGTCGAGACCGGCGTTGCGCGCCGCCGCGAAGTCGTCGCTCCACGCGCGGTGGAGCACGACCGCGCCGAAGGAGCGCGCGCGCTCCACGCTGTCGTCGCGCGAGCCGGTGTCGACCACCACGATCTCGTCGACCAGGCCGCGCGCGCTCTCGAGGCAGCGGGAGAGTCCGGCGCCTCCGTCCTTCACGATCATGCAGAGACTGAGCGTCGGACCGTCGGCCATGGCCCGCGCCCGGGCAAATCGACGGCCGCTCGTGCGGCGAGGACGGCGGCGGGCCGCGCCTGCGGCGCGCCCCCGGCCGGGAATCGCTTTCCCGTCGACTCCGAATTCCATTCCGTTTTTTTCCGGGTCGACCTCAAGCCGGCGGAAGAAACCGCCCGAAAGGAGGCCGTGCAACGCAAGCGGGCCGTCGAGATCCCGGAACGGCCCCGACCCTGACCAGGACCGGTGAACGACGCAGGCCGCGCTCCCGCACGCGGCCGCGCTCGTGGCGACCGGCCCGGGTCTCGCCCCGTCTTGCGCACGAGGCGACGACCATGGCGCGAGAACCGATCGACGAGACGCTCTCGTCCCAGGAGCTCGACAAGGCGCTCGAGGCCGATGGCGCCGTCGAGGACGAGCTCCTCGCGTCGGCCGCCGTGCTCCCGATCGTCGAGCCGCAGCCGTCGCAGGCGCCCCCCAGCGAGACGCGCGGGCTGGTGCGCGCGCTCTGGTTCTTCGGCGCGATCGTCACGGCCATGCTCGTGCTGCAGACGTTCGAGCTGTTCCTGGCCCGGAGCCTGCCGGAGGAGGTCGCGGCGGGCGGCGCGTCCGGCGCCCGCCCGGCTCCGGTCGTCCCCCCTCCCGCCCCGGCCGAGGAGGTCGACCGCACGCTGCGCGAAATGCGCCTGCGCCTCTCGCGCAGCCTCTACGAGGACGTCGCGCGCACGCTCGAGCCGCTGGCGGAGGATCCGGCGCTGCTCGACAAGGACCAGCGCTTCGAGGCCAACCTGCTGCTCGCGCGCGCCCACCGCCAGCTCGGGAACGTCGAGAAGGCGCAGCTCTACTCGCTGCGGGCCACCGACCAGATGATCGAGCGCCGCGAGCCGGCGCAGGTGCTCGAGTACGCCAGCGGGCTCGCCGAGCAGGGCCGCCACCCCGAGGCGCGCGCCGAGCTGATGAAGCTGCTCGCCCGGCGCGACGCGATGACGGCGCGCGACCAGGCGTGGCTCACGCTGGCGCACGCGCGCATCGCCGATGCCTGGTACCTCCAGGCGCGGCGCTCCGGCCAGCTTCCGCCGCTCCCGGGCGCGCCCCAGGCGGTCGAGCGATGAACGGCGCCCTGCTCGCGCTCCTGCTGGCGCAGGCCGCCCCCGAGCCGGGGAGCGCGGTCGGCGACCTGCTCGACGAGCAGCTGGCCGCGCGCGACGACGCCGTCATCGTCACGCGCGTCTCGGCCGAGGGCGCGCCCGAGCTGCTCGACGTCGTCTCGCGCGGCGCGCCGGCCTTCGAGGTGCTGGCGCGCGTCGCCCGCGCGACGGGCCGCGAGCTCAAGCTCGATCCGGGCGACGCCTCGCTGCGCTCGCGCCGGGCCGTCGACGTGCAGCTCAAGCGTCGCACGCTGCTCGACGCGGTCACGTGGATCTGCGGGGCCACCGGCCTGGTCGCCGACGTCTCGCGCGAGGAGATCCGCTGCAGCGCCGACCATCCCGACGAGCTCGCCCCGGACGAGGTGCTCGCGCGCGCGATCGACGGCTACCGCGCCGTGCTCCTGCACGACCCCGACCACCCCGATGCGCCGCGCCTGCGCTTCGAGATCGCCAACGCGCTGTTCCAGTCCGGCGATTTCGCGCAGGCCGCGGCCGCCTACCACGACCTCGAGCGCGTCGCCCCCCACTTCGGCGACCTCCCCTTCGCCTACCTGCGCTGCGGCCACGCCCACGCCCGGCTCGGCGACGAGACGGGGGCGCAGGCGCAGTGGCTGTCGATGGCGCAGCTCTTCCCGCGCCATCCGCTGGTGGCGTCGGCGCGGCTGGCGGCCGTGCGGTCGTTCCGCCGCCAGAAGGACGAGAAGAACGCCAACGTCGTCCTGCGCCTCGTGGTCGAGGGCATGGGCGACGGGCTCGCGGCGGCGGATCTCGTCGAGGCCGGCGAGCTCCTGAACGAGGGAGGCGGCCACGAGCGCGCCATCGAGGCGCTGCAGTTCGCGCTGCGATCGACCTCCGACCCGCAGGTCGAGGAGCGCGCCCTGGTCGAGCTGGCCCGCGCGCGCGCGGGGCTCGCCGACTGGCCGGGCGTCGTCGACACCGCGCAGCGCTACCTGATGCGCCACCCCGCCGGGCTGCGCGCCGCCGAGATCGAGTGGCGGCTCGCGCAGGCGCATCGGGTGCTCGAGGATCCGTTCACCGCGCTGCTCGCGCTCGCCCGCGCGCGCGAGCTCAAGCCGGACGACCGGATCGAGCTGCAGTGCGACCTGCTCGAGGGCACCCTCTACGCCGAGTGCGGCGTCGCGGGCCGCGCCGAGGGGTGCCTCGCGCGGGCCGCAGCCTGCGAGTTCCCCGAGATCGCCGCGCCGGCGCTTTCGACGCACGCCCGCCTGCTGATCGACGGCGGCCAGTTCGAGCTGGCCCGTCGCGACTACGAGCGCCTCGCGCGCCTGCCGGGGCACGAGGTCGAGGCCGCGATCGGCCACGCCGAGGTCTCGCTGCGCCAGCGCAACCGCCGGCTCTGCCTCGAGGTGGTGAACCAGACGCTTCCGCGCGCCGACGCGGCGCAGCGGGAGCGGCTGCTGGCGCTGGCGGGCGAGGCGCTGCAGGGCGTGGAGCGCGGCGACGTCGCCGGGCTGTTCGCGGCGCCCGCGGTCGTCACGCCGGCCTCGACCCAGGAGCAGGGCAATGACCGCTGAGTGGCTCGTCGGCCTCCTTCTCGCCGCCCAGGCGGCGCCCGCGACCGCGGCGCGCGATTCCGGCCGCGAGGAGCTGCACGCACGGGACCGGCTCCTGACGCAGCTCTTCGAGCTGCAGCGCAGGGTGCGCGCCGGCGAGCTGCCGGCTCCGTCCGAGCTCGCCGCCGGCCGCACCGCACGCGAGCAGCTCCTCGCCGGACTCGACGTCCGGCGCGCCGTCCAGCTCGGGTTCGAGCCGCGCGCGCTGCGCGACCGCCTGCTGCCCGCCTTCCTGCTCGAGTTCGAGCAGCTCGAGGCGCAGCGCACGCGCCGCGACCTCGGCCCCCCGGCCGAGGCCTCGCCGCTCCTGACGATGGTGCTCGACCTCGAGCAGGACTTCTGGCGCGAGGCCGACCGCCGCCGGCAGCGGATGGGCCTGAAGAGCCCGCTCGACACCGGGCCGCTCTCGCAGCGGCTCCAGCCCGAGGCGGCGCCGGGGCGCGAGACGGCCGATCCGGTCGGCGCCGCTCCCGGCGCGCGCGCGAACGCGGCCGCCGCCGCGCTTCCTCCCAGCGCCGATCCGCAGTTCGCCGGCCAGGTGCACTACCGTGCGGGACGCTACGCCGACGCGCTCGCTCTCTGGGAGCCGCTCTCCCCCCCCGCCGGCGACGCCGGCCTCGCGTTCAGCTACCAGCGCGCCGACTGCCTGATGCGCACCGAGCGCGTCGACGACGCCATCGCGGCCTGGGAGAGGCTGGCGGCCGACCACCCCGGCACGCGCTGGGCCGCGCAGGCCGAGTTCGCGCTCAAGGTGGCGCGCGCGCTCAAGGCGTGCCGCGACGTGCGCGCCGAGGCGACGGGAGGGAAGCCGTGAACGCCCCCGCCCGCGCCGACCTCCCGGCCCGGCCCGCGCGCGACGCCGCCGCGCTCGCGCGCAGCTTCGAGGCGTTCACCCGCATCTCGCGCTCTCTCGAGCACGCCTACGAGCGCCTGCGCGCCGAGGCGGCGCGCGTCAACCTCGCGCTCGCCGAGTCCAACGAGCGCCTGGCCGAGAAGGTCGCGCAGCTCGACGCCACCACGAGCCACCTCGACGCGGTGCTCGCCAGCCTCAAGACCGCCGTCGTCGTCACCGGCCTCGACGGGCGCATCACGCTCGCGAACCGCGCGTTCGCCGAGCTGGCCGACCGGGATCCATCGCAGCTCCTCGGCCTCCGGAAGAGCCGCCTCACCGACGGCGAGGGCCGAGCTCTGTGCGAGCCGGGAGGACCGGAGGGCGGCGCGCGCGAGCTGGCGCTCCCCAATCGCGCCGTCACCGTGCGCGGCGAGCGGCGCATCGTGCGCTCCTCGCGAGCGCCGGTGCGCGGCCGCGACTCCCGCGAGCTCGGCGAGGTCGAGCTGCTGGTGGACGAGACGGAGGTCGAGGCGCTGCGCCAGGAGCTGGAGCGCCGCGAGACGCTGACCGCGCTCGGGGAGATGGCCGCCGGCATCGCGCACGAGCTGCGCAACCCGCTGACCGCCATCCAGGGCTTCGCCGAGCTCCTCGAGCGCGCGCTGCCCGCGGGAGCGACCGGCTGCGCCGCGCACGCGCGCCGGATCCGGCAGGGCGTGCGCAAGGCCGACGCGATCATCCGCAACCTGCTCTGCTTCGCCCGCCCCGAGCGGTTCCGTCCCCGGCGCGCGCGGCTCGCGACGCTGCTCGCCGAGCTGCGCGCGGCCTGCATCGAGGCGCCCGACGGCCTGGCGCGGGTCGAGGTGCGGGCGCCCGAGCCGCCCGATCTCGCCGTCGCCTGCGACCTGGCGCTGATCGAGCGCGTGCTGATCAACCTGATCGAGAACGCGCGCCGCGCCGCCGGCGCCGGCGGACGCGTCGTCGTGCGCGCGCGCGCCGACGACGGCGAGATCGTGCTCACCGTCGAGGACGACGGGCCGGGCATCGCGCCGGAGCTGCGCTCGCGGCTCTTCCGTCCGTTCGTGACCGGGCGCGCCGACGGCACCGGTCTCGGCCTGTTCCTGGTGCACCGCATCGTCGAGCTCCACCGCGGGCGCGTGGAGGCGGGCGACCGCGTCGGCGGCGGCACGACGTTCACCGTACGACTGCCCGACACGAGGAAGCGGGAGCGCGCCGCCCTGCCGCGCGCGCGACCGGACACCCTGGAAGGATGGAGCGCATGAACCTGGAGCGCGCCCTCATCGTGGAGGACGACGAGCTCGGCCGCGAGTTCGTGGCCGAGGCGTTCGCCGGGCTCGCCATCGAGACCCGCGTCGCGCGCAACGGCCGCGAGGCGCTCGAGATGATCGAGAAGGACGACGTCGACCTCGTCCTCACCGACCTGCGCATGCCCGAGGTGGACGGGCTGCAGGTGGTCAAGAGCGTGAAGGAGCGCTCCCCCGCCACGCCGGTCGTGCTCATGACCGCGTACGGCACGCTCGACGTCGCGATCCAGGCGCTGCGCGACGGCGCCGACGACATCCTGCTCAAGCCGTTCGACGCCGAGCACCTCGCCCTGCTGCTCACGCGGCTCAAGGCGCGCCACAGGCTGCAGCGCGAGAACCGCTACCTGCGCCGCGAGATCGAGGCGGAGAGCCGCCACGAGCTCGTGGGCGACTCCGCCGCGATCCGCGACGTGCTCGACGCGGTGAGGCGCGTCGCGCCCAGCAAGGTGACCGTCTTCATCCGCGGCGAGAGCGGGACCGGGAAGGAGCTGGTGGCGCGCGCCATCCACGAGTCGAGCCCGCGGCGCGACGGCCCCTTCGTGCGGGTCAACTGCGCCGCCCTCTCGGAGACGCTGCTCGAGAGCGAGCTGTTCGGCCACGAGCGCGGCGCCTTCACCGGCGCCATGCAGCGGCGCGAGGGGCGGTTCGAGCTGGCGCACCGCGGCACGCTGCTCCTCGACGAGGTGAGCGAGGTCTCGCCGCGCATCCAGGCCAAGCTGCTGCGCGTCCTCGAGGAGGAGGAGTTCGAGCGGGTCGGCGGCACGCGCACGCTCAAGGTCGACGTGCGCGTCGTCGCCACCAGCAACCGCGACCTCGAGCGGGCGATCCGGGACGGGACGTTCCGCGAGGACCTGTTCTACCGGCTGCACGTGGTGCCGCTCGAGCTGCCGCCGCTGCGCGACCGCGCCGAGGACGTTCCGCGGCTCGCGGCGACCTTCCTCGAGCGCTTCGCCCGGGAGAACGGCAAGGACGTGAGGCGCATCACTCCCGCCGCGATGGCGAGGCTGTCCGGCTACCGCTGGCCGGGGAACGTGCGCGAGCTCGCCAACCTGGTGCAGCGCGCGGTCGTGCTGGCGCAGTCCGACGTGATCGACGTCGACCAGCTTCCGCTCCCGGCGCTCGCCGACGCGTCGCCGCGCGCCGACGCGCTTTCCGGCGCGGTGGGCATGCGCGCGGAGGACGTCGAGCGCGAGCTGATCCTGCGCACGCTGCACTCGACCCAGGGCAACCGGACGCGCACCGCCGCGCTGCTCGACCTCACCGCGCGCACCATCAACAACAAGATCCGCCTCTACCGCACGCAGGGACACGAGATCCCGGAGCCGCGCCGGGGCGTCGCCAAGCGCCGGCCCGAGACGGCGCCGGCCGAGGCCGTGGGAGCACTGCCGTGAACGAGATCGACGACGCCTTCCTCCTGCCCGTGCGCGTGCTCGACTGGACGTCGGCGCGCGCCCGTGCGCTGCAGACCAACCTCGCGCACGCGAGCGACCCGAGCTACCGCCGCGTCGACGTCGACTTCGACGCCCTCGCGCGCGCCGTGCGCGACGAGGAGGAGCGCGGCCGCCGCGGCGCGCTCGCGCGCGCGCGCCCGTCGATCGAGCGCGACCGGTCGGCCGGACCCGGCGGCCAGACCGTCGAGTTCGAGCGCGAGCAGGTGCAGCTCGACAAGAACGCGCTGCTGCACGAGCTGGCCACGATGATCGTGAACGGCCGGCTCAACACGCTGCGCAGCGCCATCCGCGGCACCGCCACGTGAGGAGTCCCGCCATGGGTGAACCGGTCTCGCTCCAGGTCTTCGACGTCACCGCCTCCGCGCTCGCCGCGGAGCGCGCGCGCCTGAACGTCATCGCCCGCAACATCGCCAACGCCGAGGTGAGCGGCAGCGCCACGGCCCCCCCGTACCGCCGGCAGCGCGTGCTGTTCGAGAGCGTGCTGGCGCGGGAGGTCGGGCGCGGGCGGGGCGGTCTCCCTCCCGGGGCGATCCGCGCGCGCGTCGACGACGTGCCCGGCGAGTTCCGCCGCCTGAGCATGCCCGGCCACCCCGACGCCGACGCGCAGGGATTCGTGCTCTTCCCCAACGTGAACGTCGTCGACGAGATGGTCGACCTGATCGACGCGTCGCGCACGTACGAGGCCAACCTCTCGGCGCTGCGCACCTGGCGCCAGATGCTGCGCCAGACCCTCGAGATGGCGAGGTGACGCAGGTGGCGGGCATGGACGTCACGCAGGTCCGCAGCCTGCTCGAGCAGGCGCAGCAGGGGGCGCGCGGGAAGGCGGACCCCACGCCCGCCCGCGAGTTCGCCGACCTGCTGGCCGAGACGAGCCAGCGGCAGGCGGCGGCGGCGAAGGCGTTCGAGCAGTACGCCGTCGCGGGCAAGGGGGAGCTGCACGAGGTCATGGCGCAGTTGGCCAAGGCGGACCTCGCGTTCCGCTTCCTGCTCGAGGTGCGCAACAAGCTGACCGACGCCTACCAGGAGCTGTCGCGCCTGCAGGTCTGACCCTGCGCGGCGCGAGACGGAAAACGAGCTGAGCCATGTCGACCTTCTGGCAGGAAGTGCTGGACCGACCGCGTGAGATCTACGCCAGGCTCTCGCGCGGGCAGCGCATGGGAGTCCTGGCGCTCGCGTCGGTCGGACTCGTGGTGGCGGTCCTCGCCAGCCTGCTGGCAGGCCGCGAGAGCTTCGCCATGGCCTACGGCGGCCTCGAGCCGGCCGCCGCCAACGAGGTGGTATCGAAGCTGACGGAGCTGGGCATCCCCTACCGCCTCTCGTCGGACGGGACGATGGTGCAGGTCCCGGAGCGGCGCATCGCCGAGGTGAAGATGCAGCTCGCCGCCTCCGGGCTTCCCAAGCTCGGATCGCGCGGCTTCGAGCTCTTCGACGACAGCCAGATCGGGATCACCGACGCGCTGTTCAACGTCAACCTGCAGCGAGCGATCCAGGGCGAGCTCGAGAAGGCGATCCAGTCGCTCGGGCCGGTGAAGCAGGCGCGCGTGCTGGTGAATCTGCCGCCGTCGAGCCCGTTCCAGCGCGAGCAGGCCCGGCCCAGCGCCGGCGTGACGCTGTGGTTGCGCCCCGGGATGCCGCTCCCCGACTCCCAGGTGGCGGCGATCGCCCACATCGTGGCCGCCGGCGTCGGCCGCGGGATGCGGCTGCAGGACGTGAAGATCGTCGACGGCGAGGTGCGGCTGCTCCACCCGCGCGGCGACGACGGCGACCCGATGCTGTCGGCGGCCTACCTGCAGAAGTTGCAGGGCATCGAGCGCTACCTCGAGGAGAAGGCGGAGTCGCAGCTGCGCGCCGCCTTCGGCGCCAACCGCGCCTCCGTCCGCGTGGCGGTCGAGCTCGACCTGATCCACAAGGAGACCTCGAAGGAGCAGGTGGACGCGGAGAACAAGGTGCCGGTGCGAGAGACGATCTCCACCGACACCGAGGGCGCCGGCGCCGCCGGGAGCGATCCCAGCGTCACGGCGAAGGGGAGGTCGGGCGCGGAGACGGGCTCCACCGTCGTCCGCCGCGACGAGGAAAAGCAGTACCGCGAGGGCGTCACGCACGAGCTCACGATCGCGGGCGCGGGCTCGATCCGGCGCATGTCGGTGAGCCTGCTGCTCGACGAGAGCGACGAGTCGCTCAAGAGCCGGCGCGCGGAGATCGAGAAGGCGGTGAAGAGCGCGGTCGGCTTCACCGACAAGCGCGCGAGCGGTCTCAAGGACGACTTCAACGTCGTGCTCGCTCCGTTCGCGAAGCCGCCGCCGCCGGAGGCGATGCCGGGCCCCTTCACCGTCGAGAGCGTGCTGCCGCTGCTCGGCCACGTCGCCGAGGGCGTCACCGTGCTCTTCGTGCTCGTGCTTCTCGCGCGCGCGCTGCGCGGAGGCGCGGCCACGAAGCGGCGCGGGAAGGCGGCGGCCGGCGCCGCCGGCGCCGACGCCGCGGCGGCGGAGCAGGAGGAGGACGTGCTCGCCGACCTGCAGGTCTCGCAGGGAAAGGGGGCCGACCTGCGCGCCAAGCTCGGCCGCTTCGTCAGCCGCCACCCTGACCACGCCCGCGAGGTGCTGGTCGCCTGGCTCAAGGAGGAGGTGGCCTCGTGAGCGTGAAACTGCGCGGGGTGCAGAAGATCGCGGCCGTCCTCCTGGGCGTGGACAAGGACGTCGCGGCCAAGCTCATGAACGCCCTCCCCGCCGCCCATCTCGAGGCGGTGACGGAGGCGATGGTCGAGCTGTCCGACAAGCACCTGACGCCGCAGGACGCCGAGCCGGCGCTCGGCGAGTACGCGCAGCGCATCACCGGCGGCACCTCGGGCACCAACGACTTCAAGGAGCTGCTGCGCGAGGCGCTGGGCGCGGAGAAGGCCGAGGAGCACCTGACGCGGATGCAGAGCGTGCGCGAGCGCGGGAATCCCCTCTCCCCGCTCGAGCAGCTCCCCCCCCACGAGGTCGCCGAGGTGCTGCTCGACGAGAACGAGCAGGTGTGCGCCATGGCGCTGTCGGGCATGCGCCCCACCGCCGCGGCGCGCGTCTTCGAGTGCTTCCCCGCCGAGCGCCGCCCGGCGGTCATCGGCCGCATCGCGCGCTCGCACACCCCGCGGCGCGAACTGCTCGAGGAGATCGCCTCCGCGCTGCTGGTGCGCCTCGCGCCCGCGCTGCCGACGCGGCGCGGCGGCGCGCGCGGCGTCGCCTCCGCGGCGCAGATCTTGAACTACGTGTCGCAGGAGACCGAGACCGCTCTCGCCGAATCGCTGCAGCAGGAGGACGAGTCGCTCTTCAAGCTGATCGACGAGCAGCGGGTGACGATCGACGACCTCATCGGCATCGAGAAGAAGGCGATGCAGAAGATCCTCGCCAGCATCGACACGCGCGTGCTCACCGTCGCGCTCAAGGGCGCTTCCAAGGAGGTCGAGTCGTCGATCCTCGAGAACGTCTCGAAGCGCTCGCGCGAGACCATCCTCGAGGAGCGCGACCTGCTCGGCGCCCTGCCGGTGTCGGAGGTGCAGCAGGCGCGGATGCAGCTCCTGAACCAGGTGCGCGCCCTCATGAAGAGCGGCGAGGTGAAGATCCGGAGGAGCGGCGGCGATGACGTCGTCGAGTGACGCCGCCGCCGCGTCCGGCGCCGGGATCCGCCGCGAGGTCGCCACGGCCGGCGTGCGCGCCTCCGCGGTGCGCGCGCCGTCGCCGGTGCGGGTGATCGACCGCATCCCGCCGCCGCCGCCGCCGCCGCCCGTCGACGTGACGGGGCTGGCTGCGGCGCTGCAGGGCGGCCTCGAGGCCGTGCGCGCGCAGGTGGATCGGGCGTTCGCCGAGATCGAGCGGGAGTGCGTCGAGCTCGCGCTCGCGGCCGCCGAGCGGATCGTGCGCCGCAAGGCCGCGCGCGGGGAGCTCGAGCTCGACGGCCCGCTGCAGGAGCTGTTCGCCGCGCGGCGCGGCGAGCTCGCCGCGCTGCCGGCGCGCCTGCGGCTCCATCCGGAGGACGCGAAGGTGATCGCGCCTCGCGCCGCCGAGCTCGTACCGGCCGGGACGCGCGTCGAGATCGTCGACGATCCCGCGCAGCCGCGCGGCCATCTCGTGCTCGAGATCGGCGCCGCGCGCCTCGTGCGCACGCTCGACGAGGAGCTGCGCAGGCTGCGCCAGCGCCTGCTCGCCGGAGCGGCCGGCTGATGGGCCCGGCGTCGACGCTCTCCCGGCTGCGGGAACGGCTGCACGCGCCCGCCGCGCTGGTGCGCGAGGGCCGCGTCTGCCGGCTGGTCGGGATGACGCTCGAAGCCGTGGGGCTGCCCGGCGAGGTGGGCGAGCTCTGCCTGGTGAAGGGGGCGACCGGCGACGTGCCGGTGGAGATCGCCGGCTTCCGCGGCGATCGCACCACGCTGCTCCCGCTCGAGCGCCTGGAGGGCATCTCGATCGGCGCGACGGTGACGGCGACGGGGGAGCCCTTCTGCGCGCCGGCCGGGGAGGCGCTGCTCGGACGGGTCATCGACGGGCTCGGCCGGCCGCTCGACGGCCGGGGCGGACTCGAGGAGGCGCCGCGCCGCCCGGTCGTCGCCGCGCCGCCGGCCGCGCTGTCGCGGCCGCGCATCGCCGAGCGCTTCGAGAGCGGCGTGCGCGCGATCGACCTGCTCTCCACGCTGGGCGCGGGCCAGCGCGTCGGCATCTTCGCCGGCTCGGGCGTCGGCAAGTCGACCCTCCTCGGGAAGATCCTGCGCGAGGCGAAGGTCGACGTCACCGTGCTCGCGCTGATCGGAGAGCGCGGCCGCGAGGTGCGCCACTTCGTCGACGACCAGCTCGGCGGGCGCGGTCTCGAGCGCGCCGTGGTGGTGGCCTCCACGTCCGACCGACCCGCGCTGCAGCGCATGAAGGGCGCCCAGCTCGCCGCCACGATCGCCGAGCACTTCCGCGACGCCGGCCGGAGGGTGCTGTTCGTGATGGACAGCGCCACGCGCTACGCGATGGCGCTGCGCGAGGCGGGCCTGGCCGCCGGGGAGCCCCCCACCACGCGCGGCTATCCGCCCTCGCTCTACGCCGAGCTGCCGCGCCTCGTCGAGCGCTTCGGCACCAGCGAGCGCGGCTCGATCACGGCGCTGCTCGCCGTGCTGGTGGAGGGCGACGACCTCAACGATCCGGTCTCGGACTGCCTGCGCGGTCTGCTCGACGGCCACCTCGTCCTCTCGCGCAGCCTGGTCGAGCGCGGCCACTACCCGCCGATCGACCCGCTCAAGAGCATCTCGCGGCTCATGGACCAGGTCACGACGCGCGGCCACCAGGCCGCGGCGCAGCGCCTGCGTCAGTGGCTCGCGCTCTACGAGGACCACCGCGACCTGATCGAGATTGGCGCCTACCGCCGCGGCACCGAGCCGCTGCTCGACAAGGTGCTCGAGAAGCTGCCGCAGGTCCATGCGCTCCTGCGGCAGGGCCCCGACGAACGCTCGCCGTCCGAGGAGGCGCTCGCGGCGCTCGCGGCGCTCACCGAGACCGGCGACGCGGGAGGCGTCCGATGAGCGCCGGGCTCCACGGCTGGCGCCGGCTCGTCGAGGCCGAGGTGCGCGAGCGGAAGCTCGCCCTCGCGGGCGCCCGGCGCGCGGTCGCGCGCGCCGAGCAGATGGAGGCGCTCCTCCTCGCCGAACGGGAGCGGCGCGACGGCGACGAGCGCGCGCGGCGCGAGCGCGGCGAGATGCCGAGCTTCGCGCAGGAGCGCATGAACGCTCTGCTCGAGCGCGCGATCGAGCGCGCCGCCGAGAAGCGCGCCGCCGCGTCGCGGGCCGAGGTCGCCGCCGCCGCGCGGCTGCGCGAGGCGTG
>Ga0187893_10004566_pt1 | contig 26125 bp, 20 predicted proteins | sample MA1701074metaG_FD_139574 | JGI IMG/M metagenome (GOLD analysis project Ga0187893, IMG submission 139574) | White microbial mat communities from a basaltic lava cave in the Kipuka Kanohina Cave System on the Island of Hawaii, USA - MA170107-4 metaG ... | reverse complement strand
TCGGCGGCCTGCTCGATCGCATCGTCGGCGTCTTCGGGCGCGCGCAGACCTACGTCGAGCTGCAGCGGCATTTGCAGCGCGATCAGGAAGACGACAACGACGCGCTGGTCTGCCTTGCCGAGGCGTTTCGCGTGCCCGTGGTCGCCACCGGCGGCGTGGCGTGTGCCACGTCCGACGAGCGGCCGCTGTTCGACGTGCTGACGTCGATTCGCGAACACGTGCCGCTGGCGCGTGCCGGACGCCGGCTGGCCGCGAATGCCGAGCGCTATCTCAAGCCGCCGGCGCAAATGGCGCGGCTGTTCGCGGATCGTCCGGCGGCGGTCCGCGTCACGCGCGAGCTCGCCGATCGGCTGCAGTTCACGATGCGCGACCTCGGCTATCGCTTCCCGACCTATCCGATTCCCGACGGCGAGACCGAGATGTCGTTTCTGCGCAAGATCGCCGAAGTCGGCGCGCGCCATCGCTACCGGCCGTACCACGATCAGGCGCGCGCACAGGTGACACGCGAGCTCGAGTTGATCGAGAAGCTCGACCTCGCCGGCTACTTTCTGATCGTCTGGGACATCGTCAATTTCTGCCGGCAGCAGGACATCCTGGTGCAGGGCCGCGGCTCGGCGGCCAACAGCGCCGTGTGCTACAGCCTCGGCATCACCGCCGTCGATCCGGTCCGGATGGAGCTGCTGTTCGAGCGGTTCCTGTCGGAGGAGCGCGGCGAGTGGCCCGACATCGATCTCGATCTGCCGAGCGGCGATCGCCGCGAGCGCGTCATTCAGCACGTGTATCAGAAATACGGGCAGCACGGCGCGGCGATGACCGCCAACGTGATCACCTATCGCGGCAAGAGCGCCGCCCGCGAAGTGGGAAAGGCGCTCGACCTCGACGCCGGGCAGATCGATCGGCTGGCGCGAGTGATGCACCAGTTCGAGTTCATCGACCCCGACGACACGCTGTCGCAGAAGCTGGCCGAAGTCGGGATGGCGGCGAACGAGCCGCGCGTGCGCCACTTCGCCGAGCTGTGGCGGCAGATGCAGGATCTGCCGCGCCACCTCGGCCAGCACTCGGGCGGCATGGTGATCTGCCAGGGCGAGCTGTCGTCGGTGGTGCCGCTCGAGAATGCGTCGATGCCCGGGCGCGTGGTGGTGCAGTGGGACAAGGAAGACTGCGCCGACATGGGATTGATCAAGGTCGATCTGCTCGGGCTGGGCATGATGGCGGCGCTGCAGGACACGCTGGCGCTGATTAATACAGGCCATCAGGCCATCAGGCCATCAGGCCATCAGGAAGTGACGTTGGCGAGCCTTCCTCCCGACGATCCGGCGGTCTACGAGATGTTGAGAGCGGCGGAGACCATCGGCGTGTTCCAGGTCGAGTCGCGCGCCCAGATGGCGACGCTGCCGCGGCTGCGCCCCGAAAAGTTCTACGACCTCGTCGTCGAAGTGGCGCTGATCCGGCCGGGGCCGATCGTGGGTCAGATGGTGCATCCCTACCTCAATCGCCGCGCCGGCCGCGAAGAGGTCGTCTACGACCATCCGCTGCTCGAGCCGATCCTCAAGCGCACGCTCGGCGTGCCGTTGTTCCAGGAGCAGCTGCTGCGGATGTCGATGGCGGTGGCCGGTTTCACCGGCGGCCAGGCCGAGGATCTGCGGCGCGCGATGGGCTTCAAGCGATCGGAGAAGCGCATGAAGCAGCTCGAAGGGCTGCTGCGCGAGGGCATGGCGAAGCACGGCATCACCGGCGACGTAGCCGATCGGATCGTGCTGTCGATCACCTCGTTCGCGCTCTACGGCTTTCCCGAATCACACGCCGCGAGCTTCGCGCTGCTCGCCTATGCCAGCGCCTATTTCAAGGTCCACTATCCAGCCGCGTTCTTTGCGGCGCTGCTCAACAACCAGCCGATGGGGTTCTATCATCCCGCCACGCTGGTGAAAGACGCACAGCGCCGCGGCGTGGTGTTCCTGCCCGTCGACGTCCAGGTGTCGGAGTGGGATTGCACGGTCGAAGCCGGCGCCGTTCGCCTTGGCTTGCGCTACGGACGCGGTCTGCGAGAAGAGATCGGAAAAAGAATTTCCGAGGCACGAGGCACGAGGCACGAGGCACCTCGAGAATCACGCTGTCCGAAATGTGGTTGTGACGATCAATCGATGCTGGAAAGCATTCAAGGCCATCAGGCTATCGGGCCATCAGGCCATCAATGCTTTTGCAACGTCTGTTCACACTCATGGCAACCACCATCTGTCAGATCGCACCGGTTCCATTCGATCGATGATTTGGTCCGTCGCGTTCCAATTCGCCGTGACGAGATCGCGATGCTCGCCGAAATCGGCGCGCTGAACTCGCTTGGCCACGATCGGCGATCGGCGCTCTGGCAGGTCGAGCGCGCGATCCGTCCGGCCGGCGAACTGTTTGACAGTCGTCAATATCCAGCAGCTGATAGCCAGAGTCCGTTGGCGGAGATGAATATTCACGAACGTCTGGTGGCGGATTACACCGGCACCGGATTGACCGTCGGACCACATCCGCTCACGTTCCGGCGCCAGGAGCTCGCCATGCGCGGCGTGCTGCCGGCCATCGCGCTGCCGAAAACCCGCTCGGGCCGCCGCGTCCGTACCGCCGGCATGGTGATCACGCGGCAGCGTCCGGGCACGGCCAAGGGCTTCGTCTTCCTGACACTCGAAGACGAGACGGGGATTGCCAACGTCATCATCCGGCCGGATCTCTACGCGGCGGATCGTCTGACCGTGGTCGAATCGTCGTTTCTGCTGGTTGAAGGGATCCTGCAGAATCTCGATGGCGTGACGTCGATCAAAGCCGAGCGGATGTCGAAGCTCGAAGGCTTCCCGGATGAAGCGGCGATCGACTCACACGATTTCCACTAATTCCGCCTCCGCCAAGGCAACGGCGGACAGGTCACCCGTTACAATGCGCGTGTGCGGGTGCTGGTCCTCGTTGCGGTCACGATCGCGGCGGTCGCCGCGCTGATGCTCCGCCGGCCGGCGTCCGAAGAACTCCCGGCGACCGATCCGCCGGAACTGTCCTACGTCACCACCGCGCATCAATACGGCGTGGTCGGCTACCGCGATCCGTTCGGCGCCGTCTCGCCGGATGGCACTCGACTCGCGTACACCGAGGGCCGGTTCATTCGCGTCGTGCCCATCGGCGGCGGGGCGCCAGTCACGCTCGCTGCCGGCGAGGGTCAGATCCGCTATCTCGCCTGGGTGAACGACTGGACCATCATCGCGGAGGACCCGACCAAATTCGCGCGCTGGTGGTGGTACGACCTGACCAGCAGCCGCAGACGCATGTGGGGCCATCAGCTCGACGGCCAGCTGCGGCAGCTGACCGGCGACATCACTAAACGTGGCGCGGCGCTGTTGTTCTCGTCGGCTGGTGCGGAGCTGGTGCGGCTCTCCGGTGACGAGGTGACGAGTACGGAGATCGAAGGCCGGCCATCGTGGCCCGCGATTCGGCCAACCGACGACGTGGTCGGCTGCATTATCAATTTGCGGCTCTCAGTGCCATGCGGGTCGGCGCCGCTCGAGCTCGAGCCCACTCGTGATGTGTATGGTCCCATTACGTTCGCGGCTGATGGCAGCACCGTGTACTTCTCTTCACCCAACGAACGGGGCATGGTGGAGTTGTGGTCGGCCGACCCGGCCATGCGCCGCTCGCGTCGATTGTCGAATTTCAGTCGCGATGCCTATGCACCGTCGGCAGCGTCCAACGGGACGGTGGTGTTCAAGACGCAGACCTATCGCACTCACCTCGCGGACATCGCCTTCACCGGGGGACCGACGCGGCAGCTGACTACGTTTCAGTCGGAGACGCCGTCGTACCATCCCTCGAATCCGCTCATCGCCTTCACCTACGGCACCTGGCGGCGCGTGATCGACGATGCGAAGTATCCGGACATTGCGCAGGAGATCGGCGTGGTCGACGTGAGTCAGCAAGTTCCCGCAGACAAGCCGTCGCAAGTGCTCGAGAACTCTGATTCGGAAGACCAGGCCATGACCTGGTCGCCGAACGGCCAGTGGATCGCATTCCACTCCCACAAGGAGATGTCCGACGACGTGTGGCTGCGGCGCACCGACGGCAACGGGCCGGACAAACGCCTGACTTTTCTCGGACGCGGCGCCGAAGTTGGCTGGCCGCGCTGGTCGCCCGACGGCAAGACGATTCTGTTGAATGGTGCGCGCAAGAGGGACGGCGCATCAGTGTTGTACACGATTGGCGTCAACCAGGACACCGGCGACACCACATCCGAGCTGCGTGAGATCGAGGTGACCGGTGCCACCGGTGAGATGGGGCACGCCGAATGGATGCCTGGCAGTGGGTCGCTGATCGCCACGCTGAAGGAGGGTCCGGGTCGCCACGCTATTATTCTGGCCCCCGCCTCCGGCGGGGGAGGTGGCCCTCTGGCCCCCGCCTCCGGCGGGGGAGGTGGCCCTCTGGCCCCCGCCTCCGGCGGGGGAGGTGAACCTGACCGAGGCGCCGGCGAGCGAGCCTCGATCGTTCATCGATTCGAGAGCGAACACGACTTCGCGGGTCTTGGCGTGTCGCCGAACGGCCGCTTCGTGGCGTTTGCCGCGCCGGCGCCGGATGGCTTTTTTCAGATATTCGTCAAAGCCGCCGACGCGAACACGCCGCCAGTGCAACTGACCACCGATCGATCGAACAAGACGCAGCCCGCGTTCTCGCCTGACGGATCGCGAATCGCGTTCACCGTGTGGAGCTACACAGCGGCGTTCTGGTCGTTCGCGGCTCGATGAGACCACGGCCTGACTGGTTGCCGCGATCGATCCTGACGCTCGCTGGCGGCTACTCGACGACCAGCTTTCTGGCCGACCTGATCGCCGGCGTCACGGTCGGTCTGGTGGCGCTGCCGCTGGCCATGGCCTTCGCCATCGTTCGGGGCTGTCGCCGCAGGCCGGCATCTACTGCGCGATCATCACCGGCTTTCTGATCTCGGCGCTCGGCCGTTCACGATTCCAGATTGGCGGTCCGACCGGCGCTTTCGTCGTCGTCGTGGCCGGCATCATCGCGCAGTACGGCGTCGACGGCCTGTTCATGTGCACGCTGATGGCCGGCGTGATTCTCGTCGTCATGGGACTGACCGGGACCGGCACGGCCGTGAAATACATTCCGCGATCGGTGGTCATCGGTTTCACCAACGGCATCGCGCTCGTCATCATCAGCACGCAGCTGCGCGATTTTCTGGGGCTCGATGTCGTGGTGCCCGGCGAGTTCATCGATCGCATCGCGGTGATCGGCGAGCACCTGCGCGAGTGGTCTCCGGACAGTGTCGCCCTGGGCGGCGCCACCTTGCTGCTGTTGATCGTGTGGAGCCGCTATGTCAAACGGGTGCCGGCGTACATCGTGGCGCTGTTCGCGGGGACCATCGGCGCGGCCGCGCTGCAGCTCGACGTCGCCACCATCGGCTCTCGCTTTGGCGGGATCCCATCGGGGCTCCCGGATTTCAGGATTCCGGAATTCCGGGCCGACCTGATGCTCACGGTCATGTCACCGGCGGTGACGGTGGCCATGCTGGGCGCAATCGAATCGCTGCTGTCGGCGGTGGTCGCCGATCGCATGGGCGGTGACCGCCACAATCCGAACACTGAGTTGTTTGCGCAGGGTGTGGCGAACATCGTATCGCCGCTGTTCGGCGGGTTGCCGGCCACCGGCGCGTTGGCACGCACCGCGACGAACATTCGATCCGGCGCGCGCACGCCGGTCGCCGGGATGCTGCACGCGGTCACGCTGCTGGCCGTCCTGATGTATGCCTCGCGATGGGCGGCGTTCGTGCCGCTGCCGGTGCTGGCGTCGATCCTGTTCCTCGTCGCCTGGAACATGGGCGAGTGGCGCGAGATTGGCGAGATCTTCAAGCACACCTATGCCGACATCGTGGTTTGGTTCGTCACCTTCGCGTTGACCGTCCTTGCCGACCTGACGGTGGCGGTCGAGGCGGGAATGCTGATGGCGGCGCTGTTGTTCATTCGACGAGTCAGCCGCACCACCACCGTGTCACGCGTCACACCGGAGTACATCGAGTCGGGCCGGCCGCACATCCTGCAGGACAAGACCATTCCAGAATACGTTGCGATCTTCCGTATCCACGGTCCGTTCCTGTTTGGATCCACCGACAAGCTGCGTGACATTTCCACGCAGATCGATTCACTGCCGCCCGTGGTGCTGCTGCGATTGAGGAACATGACAGCGGTGGATGGGACGGGGCTCGGCGCGATCGAGGAGCTGGCCGAGGACTTGCGAACGAAGGGACGGACACTGGTGATTTGCGGTGCTCCGTCGCAGCCCGCCGGCGCCATGCGCAAGGCCGAGTTTCACCAACGCCTGGGTGAAGCGAACATCTGCGCCAGCGTCCAGGACGCCTTGAACCGAGCCGCTGAGATCATGCGCACCTCGCCCCCGGTGTCGTCCCGCCCAAGCGATTCCAGCACGTAAAGAAGCCTTATTCGTTGCGCAGCGCGACCACCGGATCGACACGCGTCGCGCGACGCGCGGGCAGGTAGCACGCAATCAGCGCTACTGCCACGAGAATCACTGGAACCAGCATGAAAGTGACGGTGTCGAGCGCCTCGATGCCGAAGAGGAAGCTCGCCACCAGGTGAGTCAAATTGGCGCCGGCGATCAATCCGATCGCGAGTCCAATGATCACCAGCGTCAGCCCTTCGCGCATCACCAGCCCGAAGATCGATCGCCGGTTCGCGCCGATTGCCATGCGGACGCCGAGCTCGTGCCGGCGCCTGGAAATCGAGAAGGCCAGTACTCCGTAAACGCCAAGAGAGGCGAGCAGCAGCGCCAGACCGCCGAATCCCGCGAGCAGGTTCGCACCCATCCGCTCCGGGTAGAGTTGTGTCGCCACCATTTGATCCACTGTTCGGAGATCAGGCAGGGGCAGGTTCGGCTCGAGTTGCTGGATCTCATGACGAAGTTGTGGAATGAGCGTCAGCGGCGGCAGCGTCGAGCGTACGAACAGGGTCATGCCGCTCTCGTGACGCTGTGACAGCGGCATGAACACCACCGGCAGTGGCCTCTCGTTCAGCGCTGCGTACTTGCTGTCACGCACCAGCCCGACGATCTGTGTCCACTCGCCGGCGGCATTGCGGAAGCCGGTATTGAATCGCTTCCCGATCGGACTCTCGGTGGGGAAGAACGTCTGGGCAAACGTCTCGCTGACGATGGCGACCAGCGGGTTGTCTTCCAGATCCTGGGCGTCAAAGTCGCGCCCTGCAATCAACGGCACACCGAGCGTCTCGAAGTAGCCTGGCGCGATCACGTTGGCGAAGGCCGCGGTCTGCCCAATCACCAGCCCGCGTTGGGCTTGCGCGTCGGTGACGGGCCGGCCTTCGATGCGAATCATCGTCAGGCGGCCGCCCGATCTGCCCGAGAGCGGCGGAATTCGCATCACGCTGGCCGCGGTCACACCGGCAAGGCGCTCAATCCGGTCGATCAGCTGCTGATAGAACTCGCGTCCCTGCGCCTTCGAGTAGCGGAGCAGGTTGATGTTGATCGGAGCGGTTACCAGCTCCGACACCGCGAAGCCCGGATCGATGGCACGGATCGCCTGCAGGCTCCGGACGAATAGTCCGGCGCCAATCAACAACACCACCGCCACCGCAACCTCAACGATGACCAGGCCGGTCTTCAGGTTGAACCGGCGGACACGCCCAAGACCCGCAACCGCCTCGTCTTTGAGCGACGGGATCAGTTCCGGTCTTGACGCCTGCCACGCCGGTGCGATGCCGAAAACCAGTCCGGTCACCGTCGACAGTGCCAGCGAAAACAACAACACCGCGCGATCCAACCTCGGCTCCAGCGCGATGGGCAAGGCGCCGGCGGGCGGCGGCATCAAGCGAAACAGCTCCATGACCACGACGGCCAAGACGACTCCGAAGGTGCCGCCGATGAGCGACAGCAAAACGCTTTCGGTCAGCAACTGACGCACGATCCGCATCCGGCTGGCGCCGATCGACAGTCGGATCGCCACCTCGCGCCGCCGCGCCGCGGCCTTCGCCATCAGCAGGTTGGCCACGTTCGCGCATGCGATCAGGAGAACGGCGCCGACGACGGCGGTGAGTAGCATCGCGATCGACGAGAGCGGCCGCCGAATGCGCGGGTCGCCCTCGTCGATGCTGACGAGCGCCATGGTCGGACCGCGCCGGCTGGGCTGAGGAACGGCTTGCGATGACGAGATGGCGTCCAGCTCCGCCTGTGCCTGGTCGCGCGACACGCCAGGCCTGAGCCGCGCCAGCATCGCCAGCCAGCCGTTGTTCGGGTTCTTCAGCAGATCCGGATCCATGTCGCCCGAATAGCCGGCTCGCGGCGGGCGCATCCAGGCTTGCATCATCATCGGCGTGTAGATGTCCTGCCAGACCGCGATCTCCGCGCCCGGAAAGCTCGCGGGAGTGACACCAATAACGGTGAAGGGCTGTCCGTTGAGCCGCACGTCGTGGCCGACAATGTCGTTGCGCCCGCCGAAGCGGCTCTGCCAGAGACGGTGACTGATCACCACGACGGGATGCGCGCCGGGAGTGCTGTCGTCGGCCGGCGTCAGCAAGCGGCCGCGCGCGGGCTGCACGCCTAAGGTTTCGAAAAAATTACCGGTGACAATCTGACCCGACACGAGGTCGGTGGCGCCGTCGGCATTGAGGCTCGCGGTGATGTTGCCCCAGGCGACCAGGCTCTCGATCTGCCGGGCGGCATCCCTGACCGCAACGTAGGCGGGGTACGACACCGTCGACTGGCGACCATCGACCCCCTGCATCGCATAAAACAGCCGATCGCGATCGGCTACGGGCAGCCGCTCGAGCAGCGTCGCGTTGACCAGGCTGAAGATCGCGGTATTGGCGCCGATGCCGAGCGCCAGTGTGGCGACCACAGCGGCGGCAAAGCCGGGACTTTTGCGGATGATGCGGCCGGCGTAGCGAAGATCCTGATAGAGATCCGCGGTCGGGCTCCGCTGCGGCAGGCCCGCGGCAATCGGCTCGACCTGCGCGGCCTGTTTCAGCGTCCGCATCTCGCGCGCCAGCAATTCCTCATCGTCGATCTCGTCCATCGCGAGTCGCACGGCGGCGCTTTCGTCCATGCCGGCCGCGCGCAATTCTTCGAAGCGATCGCCGAGGTGCTGCGAGAGCTCGTCGATGATCTCGCGTTCGCGTTCGGGCCGCAGCGTGAGCGAACGGAGCCGCGCCGCGACGAGGGCTCTCCAATCAGGCATGATCCTTCTCCGTAATTCGCTTGATCGCATCGACGAACTCCGCCCAGTGATTCCGCTGGGCGGTCAGCACGCGGCGGCCTTCCGGAGTGAGACGATAGAAACGGCGCCGCCGCTCGTCGGCCTTCTCGATCCACTTGCCCACGATCCAGCCGCGCTCCTCGAGGCGATAGAGCAGCGGGTAGAGCGAGGCCACCTTGAACTTGACCCGTCCGCCCGAGCGCTGCTCGATCAACTTGCTGATCTCGTAGCCGTGGCGGGCCCGCGCCTCCACCAGCGACAGGATCAGCAGCTCGGCGCTGCCTTTCTTGAGCTCGCGGTCGAGTATCCGCGATATATGCTTCATAGCGACATATTACAGAGACGGCGACATCCGGGCAACGGTTGGCTGAGGTCCTGGTTGGGGGCTGCTGCCGGGAGCGAGGGTGGCGCCGGCCGCAGCCACGGGGCCGCGGCCGGCCGAATCGGACTACTTCGAGGCGACGAACATGATTTCCACCAACCCGTCGGCGCCGACCAGCCCGGCCTTCACGGTTGCGCGAGCGGGAAAGTCCTTCGGGATGAACGCGCGATACCCGGCGTTCATCGGGTCGTAGTACTTGAGGTCGGTGATGTAGACGATGCCGTCCACCACGTCATTCCAGCCGTAGCCCGCGACTTTCAACGTGCGCTCGACCCGCGCCATGAGTTCTTTCGTCTGCGCTTCGGCGTTGCCGAGGTTCTCCTTCGTATTGCCGAGCAAGCCGGCGACGTACAAACGGTTGCCGACTTTCACCGCGCTGCTGAGGATCGCGCTCGGTTTCCCGGGAGAACCGTCGGCCGCCGGCGTCGTGAATACCTGTTTCGGCAGACTCGACGCGGTCAGCGTGATCTCGATCTGATACTGGGGTCCCATCAACGGCGCAATCACCGTCGCGCGCGCTGGCGGTTCCTTGGTGAAGTAGGTCGTGTAGACCTTGTTCATCTCCTGGAACTTGGTGCCGTCGGTGATGTAAACGCGCGACGACACGACGTTGTCGAATGTCATGCCGGCCGCGGTGAGAATCTCGCGGGCGTTGTCCAGCACGGTCTTGGCCTGGGTGGAGAGATCGCCTTCGACGACGGAATTGTCTTTGCCGTTGCGCGATACCAGCCCGGCCAGGAACAGCGTGAAGCCGGTCTTGATGCCGTAGCTGTACGGGTTCGGCGACTTCGTCCACGATGCGGGATGGATCACCTGGCGGTCGCCGCCATTCGGCACCGCGACCATCGACATCTCGACGAGCGCACCCGGACGGACGAAGTCGGAGACGATCGTCGTGCGCACCGGCGGATCCTTGGGCCAGTAGGTCCGATACACCTCGTTCATGGCGGCGAAGTCTGCCGCGCTCTTGATGTAGACATGCACCGCTGCCACATTCGCGAGGCTCGAGCCGGCCTTCGTCAACACCTGGCTCATCTGATCGAGCACGCTCTTGGTTTGCGCCCTGATGTCGCCCTGCTGGGCCAGCGTACCGGCCACATAAATCAATCCATCGGCTTTCGTCGCCGCGCTGAACGGCAACTCGCCCGATCCCGGAAATACTTGTCGCTGACCTTGCACGGTCACCCCCAGGCACGCAACGGTCACAACCACAATCGCTGTCAGACCTCGCACGGTTCACCTCTCGATCACCCCACCACGCAAAGTCCGCGTGGCGGGGACCCCGACGCGCGACAATGTATCATTTCCATGGATGCTTACATCGGTCTCATTCCCGAAGATCACACGTCAACGATCGAAGCTGCATGGCCACGGCGTTTTCGCAACCGAGACGATCACCAAGAACACCCGGATCATCGATTACGCGGGCGAGCTGGTCGGCAACCGGCAGAGCGAGAAGCGCGAGGATCGCTACCTGTTGGAAGGATGCATCTGGGTGTTTCGCGTCAACCGCCGCTGGAGCCGCGACGCCGCGGTCGGCGGCAACCTGGCGCGGTTCATCAATCATTCCTGCCGGCCGAACTGCTATGTCCACGTCGTCGACAAGACGATCTGGATCCGCGCCTCGCGGAAGATCCGCAAGGGTGAAGAGTTGACCTACGACTACAACACGGATGGGGACAAGGTGATCCCCTGCCGATGCCGTCAGGGTTGTAGCACCCGGCTATGAAGTGGGCCGCGGCCGCAGTACTTTGGCTCCTCGCGCTCGGGACGCAGATCGCACCTGCCGACGGTTTCATTCGCCTCGGCAAGACAGCTGCAAACGGGCGGACGACGGTTGAGCGTCTTGCCGTGGATGCCTACATCGCGCAGGTGCTGGCAGGCGAGGGGCAGCCGAAAGCGTCGGATGCGGCGCGGGAGGCGCTGGCTATTACGGCACGGACGTTTGCGCTCGCGAATCGCAATCGGCATCGATCGGAGGGTTTCGACCTCTGCGACACCACGCACTGCCAGGTGCTCCGGCCCGCGACCGCGGCCACCACGCGCGCGGCGCAGGCGACGAGCGGGCGCGTCTTGCTCCATCAGGGACAGCCGGCATTCGTGTTCTATTCCGCGTGGTGCGGCGGGCAAACCGAGCTGGCGTCACAAGTGTGGCCCGGCGCCATCGACTACGCCGACGACCCGTCGTTCGAAGACGAGGCGTGCGAGGACGAGCCGGAATGGACGAGCGAGGTGCGAGCGGCCGACATTGAGAGCGCGTTGCGCCTGGCAGGTCTGAGCGGGTCGCGGGTCCGTGATCTGCGCGTGCTGGCGCGCAGCAAGTCAGACCGCGTGTCGCGCCTTCGCGTTGACGGGTTTACGCCACCCGAGATCAGCGGCCACGAATTCCGCATGGCAATGGGCCGTGTCGCCGGATGGCAGTCGATCAAGAGCACGGCGTTCGAGGTCGATCGCGCCGATGGTGGATACCGGTTCCGCGGCCGCGGGTATGGACACGGTGTGGGGCTGTGCGTCGTTGGCGCCGGCCGGCGTGCGGCGCGCGGCGCGAGCGCAGAAGAGATTCTGAAGTTTTATTTTCCGGGGTTGACGATTGGCGTCTCCACCACCGGTTCCCCCTCCACTTCCACCACGGTCCCGGAGCCGCGGCGCGACGGGCTGGCGCTGACGCTTCCCGCGGCAGAGGAACGTGAACGAGCCGCTCTGGCCGGCTTGATTCGAAAGACGACCGACGACATCGTCAAGGCGACCGGCGTCACCGCGCCCTCGCTGCGAGTCATCGTGCACCCGACGGTCGACAGTTTCGGGCGTGCGACGGGACAGTCGTGGTGGATGTCGGGCGCCACCAGCGGCACGTTGATCGACTTGCAACCGATCGCGATCTTGCGCCAGCAGGGTCAGCTCGAACGCACCGTGCGCCGCGAGATTGCGCACGCTCTCCTGGACGCCGCGCTCGCCAAGCGTCCAGCGTGGGTTCGAGAAGGTGCCGCAATGTACTTCTCGTCCCCTGGCACGAGGCACGACGCACGAGGCACGAGGCACGAGGCACGGGGCACCGTACGGTGTCCGGGCGATTCGGAGATCCTGAGGCCCATTTCTGCCGGGGCACAACGCGATGCCTCTGCTCGCGCGGAGGCCTGTTTCGCGCGCGGCATCGCCGAAGGGAAACGCTGGAACGAAATCCGCTGAGCCTCGTTAGAGCTTGACGACGAAGCCCGACCAGCGGCCGCCCACCCAGCGTTCACGCAGCCGCCCCTCGTGCGCCTGGACGATGGCTTCGGCGATTGGCAACAGCATGCCGGATCCGGCGCGCGTGACGTCGAGCGGCAGGTCGGTGATCTTGCCGCGCGCCAGCGACCGCGACGTCACCCACACGTAGGCCGCGCTCTTGGTCTTGCTCAGGCGCAAATCAATCGTCGCGGCGCCGGTTTGCGCCTTGGCCAGCACAAAAATCAGCGTCTCGAACACGATCCGCATCCGCGTTTCGTCCACGCGGCGCCGGACGTCTCCGGACGAGACGACGTCGAGCTCCACGTCGTGGCTGTCGGGCAGATCCACGGCTTGGACCGCCTGATTCAACACCGAACGCAGCGACGTCGACTTCAGCGACAAACGCACCGAGCGTTCCCTCAAGCGGACCAGCTCGCCGACCTCGTCGAGGAGTTGCACGATCCGGTCGGCGGCGCGCGTGGCGTCGCCAATCACCTTGCGGGCGCGCTGGCTGAGCGCGGGATCGTTATCGAGCATCCGCAAGTAGCCCCGAACCACGCCGGTGGGTTGCCGCAGTTCGTGCGAAGTCAGCGTCAAAATGGCCGAAAGCGCCTCGTCTGCCATGCCCGGAAGATTAACACTGTAAAATAGGGGCCTGGGGAAGGGCTGCTCATGCTGATCAAAAAAGCCGCTGATATCCGCGAGTCCGAGGTCACGCCGAAGGAGTTGTTGGTGCGCCGGCGTGAATTCATCGCCGCCGCCGGCGTGACGGCTGCCGCAGTCGCCACCAACGGTTTCGGCGCTTTCTCCGAAGACGAGAACCTCCTCGCGCAGAATCCGAAGGCGCAGAAGTTCCCGGAGTTGAAGAAGGGCGGCCCGTTCAACACCGACGAGAAGCTGAACTCCTACAAGGACATCACGACTTACAACAACTTCTACGAGTTCGGCCTCGACAAGGCCGACCCGGCGCGTTACGCGCATTCGCTGCGGCCGCGGCCGTGGTCGGTGGTGGTGGAAGGGCAGTGCGGCAAGCCGGGCACCTACAACATCGAAGACATCCTCAAGTGGGCGCCGATCGAAGAGCGCATCTATCGCCTGCGCTGCGTCGAAGCGTGGTCGATGGTGGTGCCGTGGGCCGGGTATCCGATGAGCGAATTCCTCAAGCGCTTCGAGCCGACATCGCGCGCGAAGTTCGTGGAGTTCAAGACGCTCGTCGATCCGAGGCAGATGCCGGGCCAGACCGAGCCGGCGCTGCGCTGGCCTTACACCGAAGGCCTGCGCATGGATGAAGCGATGCATCCGCTGACGTTGCTCGGTCTCGGGCTCTACGGCGAAGTGATGCCGAATCAGAATGGCGCGCCGCTGCGCCTGGTGGTGCCGTGGAAGTACGGCTTCAAGAGCATCAAGTCGATCGTGCGCGTGCGATTCGTGGAAGACGAGCCGCTCAACACCTGGAAGCAGCAGCAGGCGCAGGAATACGGCTTCTACGCCAACGTCAATCCGCAGGTCGATCACCCGCGCTGGTCGCAGGGCAGCGAGCGGCGGCTCGGTGAGTTCTTCCGGCGCAAGACGCTGATGTTCAACGGCTATGCCGATCAAGTCGCGTCGCTGTATGCGGGAATGGATCTGCGGAAGTTCTACTGAGTGACTTCAACGCAATGGAGACGGCGGGTCTTCAAGCCCGCCGTCTGGATAGCCTGTCTCACGCCGCTCGGCTATCTGATTTACAGCCTGTATCTCGATCTCGGCGCCAATCCCGTCGAGACGATCACCAATACCACCGGCATCTGGACGCTGCGCCTCGTCGTCTTCACGCTGGCGATTACACCGCTCCGATGGCTGACCGGCGTCAACCAGCTGATTCAATATCGCCGGCCGATCGGCTTGTTTGCGTTCTTCTACGGCCTCCTGCACTTCTTCACGTATTTCTTTCTCGATCATCAGTTCGATTTCGCGGGCATGTGGGAGGACGTGCGGCTGCGTCCCTACATCACGGCGGGCTTCACGGCGTTCGTGTTGATGATTCCGCTGGCGCTCACCTCCACCGCCGGTTGGATTCGAAGGCTTGGCGGGAAGAACTGGAACCGGCTGCACATGCTGATTTACATCACGGCCTGCGCGGCAGTGCTGCATTACTACTGGAAGGTGAGCATCAAGATGCCGCCGACAAACCCGACGATCTACGGCGCCATTGTCGCCGTCCTGCTCGCATTCAGGGTGTGGCGATACTTTGCCCGCCGGGCGGCATCTGAGGTATAAGAGTTCGAGCGATGCAGACATGGGCCAGCTGCGTGTGTTGTTGCGTCGGAGATGCCTCCGACGCCTGCGCAGCTGTGTGCACGTGAGCTGAAAGATACACGAACACATCCAGAGGCAACCTTCAGGTTGCCGGTCAGTTGCAGCAGAGCCCGGAGGCGATCAACGCCTTCGGGCTTTTTGTTTGTGAGGGGGAATCATGAAAGGGTTGAACGTCGCACTTCTAGCAGCGGTCCTGGCCGTGCCGCTTACCGCACAGGCCCAGAATCCAGCATCGCCCGCTGGTCTCTGGGACGCGGCCGTCGTCGTCAACGGACTCGAGATTCCGTTTCGTTTCGAGATTGCCGGCGCCGGCGCGGGCGTGAAAGGCTGGTTCTTCAACGGCGACGAGAAGGTCGAGTCGACCGGCGGCAGATTCAACAACGGATCGCTGGTGCTCAACTTCGATCACTACGCCACGCAGGTTGACGCGCAACTGGTCAACGGACGGCTGCAAGGCGTCTACAATCGCGCGACGGGGTTTTACCCGTTCTACGCGAAACGGTTTGCCCCGCCGGCGGCGTTCCCGAATGAGGTTCCGGCGATCGACGGCCTGTGGACCATCGGTTCCGTGAACAGCAACAAAGGCGAGTCCGCCTGGCGCTTCATCGTCCGTCAGTCAGGCGCGGAAGTGACGGCGGCGATTCTTCGCGTCGATGGCGACACCGGCGCGTTGTCGGGCGCCTACCGCAACGGCAAGTTCGTGGTGAGCCACTTTTCAGGCGCGCGGCCGCTGCTGCTCGAGTTGACGCCGCAGCAGGACGGCACGCTGGAGATTCTCCGCAACCGCACCGACAAGATGATTGCGGTCAAGGACAGCGAAGCCAGACTCAAGGGCGTGCCCGAGCCGACCGATCCGTCGCGCCACTCGAGCGTGAAGGATCCGACGGAACCCTTCAAGTTCGCGTTTCCCGACATCACCGGGAAAATCCTCTCGAACACCGACGTGCGGTTCCGCAACAAGGTGGTGATTGTCAGCATCAGCGGCAGCTGGTGCCCCAATTGCCACGACGAGGCGCCGTTCCTGGCCGAGCTCTACAAGAAGTATCGCGACAAGGGCCTGGAGATCGTGTCGCTGTCGTTCGAAGAGGAGACGCAGAAGGCAAAGGGTTATCCGCGCCTGCTGGCGTTCAACAAGCGCTATGGAATCGAGTATCCGGTGGTGTTGGCGGGTGAACAGGCTGATCTCGCGGAGAAGGTTCCGCAGATCCACAATCTGAATTCGTTTCCGACCACGATCTTTCTGGGGCGCGACGGATTGGTGCGCGGCGTGCACGCCGGGTTCGCCGGCGCGATCAGCGGTGTGTTCCACCAGAGCGGGAAGGAAGAAATCATCGCCACCGTCGAACGGCTGCTGGCCGAGCGCGCGACCTCTCGCGATTAGCCGAGGCGAGGCCGGCTCGACGACGGGCGTCGTCGAGCCGCCGGCCATTCTGTTCCTGCGGCCTCGATCCGATAATTGGGAGACGTGGCTGTAGGCTCATTGCAGGACTCGACCGTGATCCGCGCGATCGAGCGCCGTCTGCCCCTGATTGTGGTCCTCCTCGCCGGCGTGCTGCTGGCATCCGAGCTCGACCAGGGGTGGGTCCCGTTCGATGAAGGCGCGATGGGGCAGGCTGCCGAGCGAGTGTTGGCGGGACAGGTGCCTCACCGCGATTACGACGACATCTATACCGGCGCGCTGGCCTACCTGCACGCCGCATTTTTCTCAGTCGCGTCGCACACCTCGACCACGCTGCGTCTGCCGCTGTTCCTGGTCGCCCTGCCGTGGGCCGCCACCCTGTATGCAATTGCACGTCGCTTTGTGCCGCCGGCCGGCGCCGCATTGGTGGCCGTCGCCGCCGTGGTGTGGTCGGTGCCCAACTATCCCGCGTCGGTGCCGTCGTGGTTCAACCTCTTTTGTGCCACGTTCGGCGCCCTGGCGCTGCTGCGCGGGCTCGAAACCGGGCATCGGTATTGGTTTGTCGTCGCCGGCATGGCGGGCGGCGTCTCGTTCCTGTTCAAGTTGTCCGGGATCTTCTACCTGCTCGGCGGTGGCATCGCCCTGATCGCCACCAGCTTTCGATCGAAGCCCGACGGCGTTACCGCGGGCGCGAAATCCGGCGCTGTTCTGGTGGCTGCGATCCTGATGGCGATCCTCATCGCGCTCGCAATCCCCATCACCCGCGCCGGGACGAACGAAATGGTGCGCTTCCTGGTGCCGCTCGGCGCGCTGTTTGCCGCGTTGATCTGGCGCGAATGGAAACACGGTTCCGCAACCGCGGTCGAGCGCGGCGGCGCCTTGTTCGCAACCCTCGGGCCATTCGTGGTCGGCGCGCTGCTGCCATTGATGTTTTACACGCTGTTTCTGTTGGGGACGGGGGCGCTATCCCAGACGATCGACGGCGTCCTGGTGAAACCGTTCCGACGCATGGAATCGGCCAGGATGCATCCTCCGCCTCCGAGCGCCTTGATCAATTCAATCGGCCTGGGGGTGTTGTTGGCAGTGTCGGCGGGCCGTCGTGTCGCCACGATTGTGGCGAGCCTCGCCGCCGTGGCGTTCGCCGCGGTAATCTACGCGTCTGCTGACAACCCCAGGGTGTATGCCTTCGGGGTGTTGGCGACGTGGGGCTTCCCGTTGCTCGCGGCGACCGGCGCGGCGTGGCTGCTGATCAGCGGGCGGACGGCCGGTGCGCGCGCCACGGACGCGGCGGTTGCGATTGTCGCAATCGCGTGTGCGACGTTGCTGATCGAATTTCCATACGCCGCACCTACCTATCTGATGTACACGATGCCGCTTTCGATGTTGGCACTGGCCGCGGTGGTGGGATCGGCGGCGCGTACGCCTGCAGCGGTACAAGCCGTGGTCGCGATATTCGTGCTGGTATTCGGGCTCGTCCGCGTTAATCCCGGCACCGCCGAGTCGTTCGGCTGGCGCTTTCTCGAGACCGACGAAACCGTGCGGCTGAAGCTGCCGCGCAGCGGCTTACGTGTGCGGGCGGGCGACGCGCAACGCTACGAGGCGCTGATCGGCGCGGTGCAAGTGCTGGCGAAGGATCGGACATTGTGGGCCGGTCCGGATGCGCCGGAGGTATATTTTTTGAGCGGCGTGCCAAACCGAACACGAACGCTGTTTGACTTCCTCGACGACACCGCCGGCGCGGCGCCGCTGATCGAGCGCGTTCGCGCGGCGCAGCCTTCCCTGGTAGTGCTTAATCTCCAGCCCGACTTCTCCGGGCCGCCCGATCAAGCCACGATCAACGCTTTGCGTGACGAGTTTCCGAACGCCAGGAGCGTGCCTGGCTTCCTGGTGTTCTGGCGATGATCAGGCGCGCCACCGACCGCCTGCTCGAGCACCCCCTGGTGTACCGGACATGGCAAGCGCCGTTTGCCTCGGCGAAGCTGAAGCCGTTCCTCAACTACGCCGAGCGCAAACGCATGCGCCGCGTCCTCGATATCGGTTGTGGCCCAGGCACCAACGCGCGAGTCTTCGCGGGGTGCGACTACGTGGGCATCGATGTCAATCCTGACTACATCCGCACCGCGTCGGCTCGACATCCCGGCCGATGGGTAGTGGGCGATGTCACGGACCAGCGTATTCTTCCGAACGAGCAATTCGATTGTGTGTTCGCGAATTCGTTGATGCATCACCTGGACGACGCCGCGGTGCGGAACCTGCTGCGCCGCATCGCCGCCCTGATCGCGCCCGGGGGCGCGGCCCATGTCCTCGATCTCGTGCTTCCGGCGCGCACATCCGCGGGGCGGGTGCTGGCGCAGCTTGATCGCGGTCGGTTCGCGCGGCCCCTCGAGTCGTGGCGCACGCTCTTGACCGAGCATTTGCAGCAGGAACACTTCGAACCCTATGCGTTTGGATTGCCGCTGCTGCCGATGTGGCAGATGGTCTATTTCGTCGGGGTGCCAAGGTGAGCGGCCGGCGCATCACCATCGCCATTCCCATCCACAACGAGGAGCAGGTGCTGCCCGAGTTGTTGCGGCGGGTGTTCGCCGTTCTCGACCAGACGCCTGGCGGTCCGCACGAGTTGCTGCTCGTGGACGATGGCAGCCGCGACGGCTCGTTGCGACTGCTGGAAGAGGCGGCGCAACGTGATTCGCGGCTGCGGGTGATCGTGTTGTCGCGCAACTTTGGACACCAGGCCGCCGTCTCTGCCGCGTTCGATCACGCGACCGGTGACGTCATGATGGTCATGGACGGCGACCTGCAGGACGCGCCGGAAGCCCTGCCGATTCTCCTCGCCCGTCTCGATGAGGGTTTCGACGTGGTCTATGTGCGCCGGGCGCGGCGCAAGGAGTCCTTCTGGCTTCGCACTTGCTATCACCTGGCCTACCGCATGATCGCGCATCTGTCGAAGCTGGCCTTGCCGGTGGACGCCGGCGACTTCGCGCTGCTGTCGCGCCGTGCGGTGGACGCGGTGCGCGCCTTGCCCGAACGACAGCGCTATCTCCGCGGCCTGCGCAGCTGGGTCGGTTTCCGGCAGACCGGTGAAGTGATTGAGCGGCATGCGCGTGCTGCCGGCGAGAGCAAGTATTCGGTCAACGCGTTGATCGCGCTGGCGCTCGACGGCACATTTGCCTTCTCGATCGCGCCGCTGCGCTTCATCGGCATCCTCGGCGGCATCGTGCTGATGTTCGCCGTGGGGTTTTCGCTGTTCGCCGTCTACGTGCGCGTGTTCCGCGGTCAGTCGCCGCAGGGCTTCACCGCGTTGACGGTCCTCGTCACCATCATCGGCGGGATGGTGCTGGTATCGCTGTGGATCATCGGTGAGTATGTTGGCCGCATCTATGAAGAGGTCAAGCGACGCCCGGTCTATCTGGTCGATCGCATGCTGGGGGAGCGCCGCCAGCCGGCTCCGCCACGCTGATGGACCCGCGATACGGCGCGCAGTACGCGCGGTTGTACCGTGAGCACTGGTGGTGGCGCGCCCGCGAAGAGTATCTGAGCCGCCTGCTGGATCGGCTGATCGGACCTCGCGGCGTCGGCGAGACGTTCGACTTCGGCTGCGGCGACGGACTGTTCTTTCCGATCTTGCAGCGCTACGGCACGGAACGTCCGCGCGGCCTCGAGTATGACGCGTCGCTTCTCGATCCGGCGGGGCCGTGGTTCGATCGCATCACCGCCGGCGCCCTCGTCGACGATCCCGCGGAGCGCGGCCGCTACGGTCTGATCGTCGCGCTCGACGTGCTCGAGCACCTCGAACAGCCTGAGGCGGCGCTCGCGATCCTGCGCCGCAGACTTCGCTCCGGCGGCTGGTTTGTCGCCACCGTGCCGGCGTTCGATGCGTTGTGGACGGCGCATGACGATGTCAATCATCACGTCCGGCGCTATCGGCTGCACGAGGTCGAGGCGCTGATAGCCGGCGCAGGCTTCACGATTGTCGAGTCGCGCTATTTTTTCGTGTGGTTGGCGATGATCAAGTGGCTGGTGGCGCGGGTGGAACAGCTGTTCGCGCCGCGGGCGGCGCCACCCAAGGTGCCGCCGGCTGCCATCAATGCATGCGCGCTGGCGCTGTCACGATTCGAGCAGCGGTTGCTGAGCGACCGCCATCCCGGTTTCGGCAGCTCGGCGATTGTCGTCGCCCGAGGATAGTTCGACCTGGAGTCGGCAATGCGTGCTAAGCTGAGGGTTCGGATTCTGCTACTTGCTCTGACCGCCTGTGTGTAACGAGCCGCCCACCGGCTCGCTCCAACTGACGACCTGCCAGCAACGAGAAGAAATCGACCCCGGGGTCACTTGGCCTGCGGGAGTGTATCGAGCGCCGATGACGGCGCAGATGTCGCGTGGCGACAAGGAGTTGGCAATGAGTCGAAAACTGTACGTGGGAAATCTTCCGTTCAACACCGAAGAATCGCAGCTTCAGGATCTGTTCGCACAGGCGGGCGCGGTCGACACCGTCAGCGTGGTCCGCGATCGCGAGACCGGCCGAGCGCGCGGCTTTGCCTTCGTCGAGATGAGCAGCGACGCGGAAGCGCAGCAAGCGATCAAACAGTTGAACAGCTATGAGCTTGGCGGGCGAGCGTTGACGGTGAATGAGGCGCGGCCGAAGGCCGAAGGGGGTGGCTACGGTGGTGGCGGCAACAGCCGGCGCCGTTCCGAGCCGCGCTGGTGAGTCAACGATCGCGAGTCGGGACTACGACTCCCGGGTCGCGATCTCGTGCTCGATTTCGCGCAGTCGCTTGACGGCTTCGCTTCGCAACCGGACGGCGACATTGGTGATAGCCGCATCTCCCGTGCGCTGCGACTGCGGCACTCGCCGGTCGATGGCCGCAATCAGTTCCTGCAATTGCGTTGCGATCTCGGCAAGCGTCGTCGCGGAGACCATGCTCATCGCCACCGTCCGACGCGGCTCATGAGTTGCGATGGGTTCCAGACATCTCCGCACTTCAGGCACCGCCAATAACTGTTGTCGCTCGGACGTTTGGCGGCGGAGTTGGTGTCGCGCGATCCGCATTTCGGGCATGCCGGCGGTTGATTCAGTTTCGGCGTGACGCCTGAAACAGTCAGAAATTTGTCGGAGTTCGCCATGGTCCCTCACCTCGACGCTTTGGTGAGGGCTGCCCGAGGATCGGACAGGGCTCAGGAAAGCCGTAAACCGACGGTATCACACTGTGCTACGATCACTGTCTTCCTTATCGCGGGGTGGAGCAGTCCGGTAGCTCGTTGGGCTCATAACCCAAAGGTCGGGGGTTCAAATCCCCCCCCCGCAACCATTTCAACTTGCAGCGAGAGGTCGCCTGTTTCGGGCGACCTCTTCGCATTTGTGGCGGCCGACAGCATTGCCGCGAGATTCCCCTTCAATTCGATTCTGAGTTCGCCCTGCTCCGGAGTCAGGGTGATGGCGTCGATGAGGCCACGGAGCGCCTCAGAGGCTTCGCGGCGGCCTTCTGAATGGTCCAGCGCTTCGGCCAGTGCGGTGACTTTCTGGCGATACAGCCCGGCCATTTCTGGGTGCAGGAGTGGTGGCGGCGCGTCCGCAGCGGCAAGCTTCGCCTCCAGCTCCTCACGCCGGGCCGCGTTGGCGATCATCTCGTCCTTCACTTCGGCCGGTGGCACACCACTCATCACCATCTCGATCAGTTTCTTCCGCCGGGTTTCGATGCGCTCGATCTCCCCTTCGGCGGAAGATAGGCTGGCCCGGTGCTCCATCCGGAGCCGGTTCATCTCGCGAGTGAATTCGTCGCAGAACTCTTCGAAGAGATCTTGCCGGAGCAACTTGTCCTGTAGCGCGCGAAGCACGCGAGCTTCAACTTCGTCGCGCCTGATGGTCAGGTGGTTGTCGCACCGTCCCTGGTCGCGAGCGCCAAAGCACCCGAGCCGGTTCTTGCCAGACATGATGAATCCAGCGCCGCAGACGCCGCACTTTGTCAGGCCGGAGAACAGGTACTGCGGCCTCTTCGCGGCGCCGATCGCGCCAGCGGCTCTCACCGTGTGGCGTGTCTGATCCTGTCGAGACTTCGCAGCGGTCCACAGGTCGTCTGGTACGATGCGCAGCTCCGGGACTTCCTTGCGCATCCACTCGCCTTCAGGATTGAGGCGCGACACGCGCTTTCCAGTGTCTGGATTCTTCACGTAGCGGAGGCGGTTCCACACGAGGCGGCCGATGTACAGCTCGTTGTTCAGAATGCCGGTGCCGCGCTTTCCGTTGCCGTAGATCGTGCTCGGGCTCCACGCGCCGCCGAACGGGCCGGCGACCTTCTCGCGGTTCAGGTTCTTGGCAATCTGCTTCGGCGAAACGCCCGCGACGAACTCGCGGAAGATCCGTTCGACGACGCGCGCTTCTTCGGGCACGATTTCTCGCTCGCCCGTCGTCACCGTCGCACCGTTCAGCGTCTTGACGATACGGTAGCCGTAGCAGAGTCCGCCGGCCGACTTGCCATCCTCAACGCGACCTCGCAGGCCGCGGTGTGTCTTCTCGGCAAGATCCTTCAGGAACAGGGCGTTCATCGTGCCCTTGAACCCGATGTGCAGGTGCGTGATGTCGCCCTCGGCGATCGTGACGATGTTGACGCCTGCGAAGGTGAGCCGCTTGAAGAGTCCCGCCGTGTCTTCCTGGTCGCGACTGAAGCGATCCAGTGACTCGGCAAGCACGACATCGAATCGGCGGTTCAGCGCATCGCGCATCAGCGCCTGGAAGCCCGCGCGCAGCAGCGTCGCCCCGGACACCGCGTGGTCGGTGTACTCCTCGCAGATCATCCAGTTCTGACGCTCGGCGTAGGCGCGGCACACTCGGAGTTGATCGGCGATGGACGCGTCCCGCTGGTTGTCCGAGGAGTAGCGTGCGTAGAGGGCGACTTTCACTTCAGGCACCTCACTGAATCGTGCGCGACTGCTGCTTCAATTCCAGTTCAAAGCACTCACGCGCGGCCTGCCGCGCCAGAGCACGGACGAACGCGCGAAGCGGTGCGTCAGGGCCGTTGTTATTTCGCCCGTTGTCCTTCACTTGCGCGCGAGCGCGCCATCGTCGGCCGCATCCCGTTCGCCGCGATCGTCTTTCGCCCATGATACGCCTGCCCATTCCGAGCGTCGATGCCGCTGTTGTTCACGGTGATGGGCGCGCTGAGCGCATCTCCCGACGCATCGACTTCTGACAGGCGTACCGCCGTGGCAGCGTGATGATGTGGATGTGTTGCACGGTCGGATCTGGGCCTGGCCTGAGACCGAAGCGCAGTCCGATTCGATTGTCAGTTTCGCCGACGTGACGTCGCACGAAGTGACAACCAGGAATTGCTTTGAGAAGTGGGGAACGAATCGTGGCCTGAGACCGGCGATTCGAACGTGCTCCACATCGGGCGATGTAGAGGGGGCAGCGAACAGCAGCCGGCGAAGATGATCCGACAGTAACGCCGCCGCCGACTGTCGTCAAGCACTTCCATTCTGGCCGTCGATAGTTGCCAGGACACGGGTCGCGGCTCGCGCGGTCAAGGCCGTCAGCCGCGCGCAGCGCGGGCGGAGCAGAACTACTGCAGCGCGCAGCGCCTTGAGCGCGTGAGTTGCGAGCCGCACAATGACCGCGCGACGGCCCAAGATCTTGACGTGGATCTTCACGCGTTCAACGCCGGCTCGATGCACGAATCCAATGACGACCTTTCGGCTGAGACACAGACAGCGTGGCGTGAGCGACCACCTCGCTGGCCGCAGGCTTGGCAGGCCAGGGGGTTCAAAACGGTGGTCGCTCACGCCACGGTACTGCGCTTGATCACCTCGCCGACGGCGTCTCGATCGTCGGGCGGCACACGACGCCGCCCGATGCCCGCGTGCAGCAACTCGCAGCGCTGATTGCAGTTGGCGGAAGCAGTTGCCCTTCCCGGAGGATTCTACCGACCGCGATTCAGATAGAGGTCAAGTGAGCGAGAGGGGGAACACCTCGCGCGTAGGGGCTGTTCCCCCCCGGTGTTCCCCCTCCTGTTCCCCTCTGGCCCTGACGGCTGAGATCGCGGCGTCTTTGGCGCGTTCATCCAAGCTGCGAATCGAGCGCACTACCAAACGGCGATCAGAACGGCGTTCCGATCGTCGATTCAAGACGTCTGGCGACTGACTTCGCGCGCGCGATCTCGACGCTCAGAACGACGACGACAAGCGGGGCGTGAGCAACCCCCGAACCGGGTCCGGGACGAGTGCCCAGGTAAAACAGGGGGGTTGCTCACGCCCCGGATCCACTGTCGACAGTGACCGGGAGTGCAGAGCGCGCGGCACAGAACGCCGCGCGGATTGACGACGACGCAGATCGGCAACTCGCAAGCGCTCAGTGGCTTGCTTGCTGCGCGATGAAGCCACTCCCTGGCTTGGTCGTCATGTACTTCCTCGGTCCTGATGCTCCTGTTCCGCGCCGACCACCGCGCTTTGTCGCGGCCCCCTTCGCGGCGTCAGCAGTTTCAAAGCTGATCGGCTGGTAGGATTGGAACGTCAGAGGCATTCATCACTTGGACTTGAACCTGATTCCGACGGCGACCACTCGTGACGTCGGAGAGTGCATCTACTGCGGAACTGACGAGCCACCGCTGCGGCGTGAACACGCGGTGCCTTACGCCCTGAATGGGTCTTGGACACTGCTCCGCGCCAGTTGCGACGCCTGCGCGCGAGTCACCCACAGATTTGAGCGTGACACCCTTCGGTGCCTGTGGCCAGAGGTCCGCAACGCCTTAGCCATGCAGACCCGTCGGCCACGAGAGCGTGCATCCACGCTGCCCCTGGTTGTTGTCACAGACGGCCAGAGGCGGACGATTCAGATCCCCAAGGACCGCTACCCCGTGTACCTGTCGACACCTCTATTTCCGGCGCCGGGCGTCATCTGTGGTCGCCCGCTGCGGCGTGGCGTCTTCGCGAATCTCGACATGCTTCACCTCGCTGGGCCCTCGTTCGAAGAGGCGAGCAAGGAGCATCCTGGTGCGGAGTTCGTCGGCATGCACTCAAACTTCTCACCAGAAGACTTCGCACGGACGGTGGCAAAGATTGCCTATTGCATCGCCGTCTGCGCTCTTGGTGTTCACGCTTTCAGATCTTCGCCGATCAGGCCCATCATTCTCGGCCAGGACAACCATGTCGGCCACTGGGTTGGTTGCTGGGAGCGGGAGGAAATCATCCCGGCCACGGGATTGCACGGGGCACGCGTCTTGTGTGCTGGCATAGACGTCCATGTGATCCTTCGGCTCTTTGCTCAGTTCGGTGCTCCCGAGTATCACGTGGTGCTTGGGCCAGCCGATCGAGCGTTCGTTGCGTCAAAGGACTGGCCATGGCCGCGATGATGTCAGCAACCGTGGCTGCGGAGATCGCCAGTCGTCTCTACTGAGGCCGCGCGATGGAAAGTAATGACCTGCGGATTCGCCTCGCCGACGCAGCTGCGGCTGGCGAGATCGTCCGCGTGGTGTATCACCGCGGTAGCCAACCCGGAACGGTTCGCGAGATTGCCCCTATCGACGTGGGCGACCACGAGGTTAGGGCCCGCGATATCGCAGCTGGCATCGACAAAACTTTCAGGCTCGTACACTTACAGCTG
>Ga0187893_10004565_pt1 | contig 26127 bp, 17 predicted proteins | sample MA1701074metaG_FD_139574 | JGI IMG/M metagenome (GOLD analysis project Ga0187893, IMG submission 139574) | White microbial mat communities from a basaltic lava cave in the Kipuka Kanohina Cave System on the Island of Hawaii, USA - MA170107-4 metaG ... | reverse complement strand
TTGCAGCGCCTTGGCGATCCCTCCAGGATCCACTACAGGCCCTGCAAATCTCCCGTTCGGAGATTTCCTCGATTTGAACATGCGTTTTCAGAACACTCCAAACGCTGGCTAAGGATTCAGGGGACAACTCTCTTGACAGCAGATTTCTCTTGTTATTCGGCAGTGGATGGGCGCACGCTGCGTAGGCACCCAAGGAAACCCATGGCAGGAAAGGCACGTTGTACCACTTACCGCAGCAACACCGGCAAGAAGTTCTACGTGTCCGGGACAAAGCTGGAGGATTCAGAGGCTCTAAACTTAAACGAAACCTGAATTGTGATCGATCAACATTCTCCTCGAAAGTTCATCCGTGAAATTCGAAAGGATCTGTTGTCGGGATACCGCTTCACGCCGCTCCTTGGAGCCGGACTTTCCGTACCGTCTGGTATCCCGGCTGGTCCCCTTCTGGGGCGATATTTGACGCGCTGTGTTGGACAGGCCCTAGGGTTAAATACACCACAACTCGGAGATCAACCTCCGTGGAATCCACGACGTGTGCCCGCGTACTGGCAAAATTCCGGCGGCGTTCGGATTGCGTCGGCGGGTAAGGTCATAATTCCTGAGCACAGACAAATAACCCGTTGTTGTAAACAATTATCTGGATGGCGTTATTCGGATGAGAGAGTCCGACTCCTTCACTGCTGTTTCCTGATGGTTTCGCGGAAGGCCTGGGCGCGATTTTCCACGTAAGCCCGATAGCCTTCCGGGTCCACGAAAGGGTTGGTCTTCGGATCGTTTTTCAGGCGGGCGTATTTGGCTTCCATTCCGTAATAGCTTCCGTGGGCGCCGAGGAAGATGTCGCAGGGCAGGGCCTTGAGCAGGCGGAACGTCTTCGTGTAGTCGTCGGCAATTTCCGGGTAATCGCGGTTGGTGACGAGCGCGTAACCGGGGTTCACATTGGGGCTGCCGACAACCACCACGTTCCATGATTTGCCGGCGTCCGTGGCCTGCATGAGCCACGTTGTGCAGCCGCGGGTGTGGCCGGGCGTGAGACGGGCCGTCAGCCGCGCTTCGCCCAGGGTCACGAGGTCGCCGTCCTTGAGCACGCGATCGACCATGCAAGGTTTCCAGGCCGTGTCGTTGGTGTAGAGGTATTGTCCCCTGCCGCCGCTGGCGATCACCGGGGCGTCGCCTTCCATGACTTCCACCCGCGCGCCGGTCAGTTCCTTGACGAGTGCATGGCCGGACGCGTGATCGGAATGGGCGTGGCTGGTGAGCAGAATCTTGATGTCCGTGAATTTGAATCCCAGCGATTCAATGTTCGTGCGAATGATGGGCACGGTCCGTTCGAAACTGGAGTTGATCAGGATATGGCCGCTGGTGGTGGTGATGAGATAGCTCGCGAGTCCTTTGGAGCCGACGTAATAGAGGTGGTCGGCGATGCGATGCGGAGGAAATGGATCGTCCCAGTCGCTTTGGGCCGTGAGAGTGCCGGTGGTGGCAACGGCCAGCAGGACCAACAGCGAGGATCGGATGGAGTTCACGAGCGCGAGGTTAGATCGGTCTCCAAGAATATCGTAGCCATTTAAATGGCGGCGCAGCAGCGCCGTCCTGCCAAAATCCGATAGCTCAGGTGTTCCGGGAGAATTGGCGGTTAGTCAGGGCCTCCTTACGTCGGCTCCTGCTTTTTGAATAACCTGCTAGTAAATCTGTACTGATTGCTGGTCGAAATTCGCTCCCGACTGGCAGTTATCAAAGCAGCCGCGTACCCTATCGATTCCGACCTTGAGATATTGGCGCCTGGTCTGGGCAAGAGGATGTATGCACATGGAAAAGGTGTGTTCGTGACTCTGTCCGGCGGACAACCTGGGAACCGTATAAGTTTGAATTGGCCCGAATCCGCAGTTGTTGAAAATGAATCCGGAGTTCCATGCATAGGCATCGCCGGACCAGTTGGCGATGCCCGTTCGCATGCAGACCGAATCGCTGAGCCCATTGCCCACGTTGGTCCATCGCACCGTCCAGTTGACGCGGGAGCGCCGCGCCGCAGCGCTGGGAGCGCTGACAATCTCAATCTTAAGGTCCCAATAGTCTTCGATCAGATCAATCCCGCGATCCCGGCAATCATTGGCGCGGAAAGTATCAAACTGAAGATTGGCGCAAGCGCGGATGGTAAACGGAGCAGGTCCACCGCAATCGAAAGGCGAGGGTGGAACGATAAGCCAGAATTGATTGGTGCGCTGACTCTGCGCCGGAACGCGGACCATCTCGGACGCGAAGTTGATACCCAGGGAGACACCGACCGGAACGTCGAGGGATTGCAGGCTGTTATTCCGAACGGTGACATCAATCGGCACGAGCAATCCGCTTTGAGCGCTGTCGGGTGCGCTGATGGCAACGACCGAGGCATCGACTCCATGAACAAAGACGCTGCGTGACTTCATGTTGTTGTCCTCGTTGTATTCGCACAGCGAGCCGCAGGGGAAAGCGCCAAAATCCACGAAAGCAACAAAGCGTTGATTGCCCACGACCGCGTAGGTTGGAACCGGATAAGTGTCGAAGTAATAAGTTTGCGCCTCGCCAGGGTTCAGCGAGATGGACACGCCCGGAAGAAGGCTGTTGAGACCAGGACCGCCCATCTGAATGTCATCGAATCCACTGAAAGGATCGCCATCCAGGGTAAGCCAGGTGAATAATTTGACGGTCGTGCGAGCAGGACCGCCGCCCACATTCATGAGGCGCACGCCCACCTGATGGGTCTGACCAAGGCCCATCGATGGCAGTTCGATGTCTTCGATAATGAGGTCGGGATCGCTGGTGCGGCGCTGGACTGACGGGCAGTGCAAACAAAGCCGCGAGCCAAGGTGGTTCCAGATCGATTGGCGGGTGAGCGGTTCAAATTCAAACTGGTTTATGGAACAACCCTCACCGCCGCACATGATCCGACAATCCGGACCAGAGCAATGGCCAGAACTCCATTGATGACCTTGCTCGTGAAGCAGGTTGCTCAATAGATGGAAGTACTGCGAATACAGATTCGGTGGATGGCTATCCGCGTTATCTGACGAAACGGAGTAGGCAAGACCCAGGTTGCAGATGAGGCCGGGATATTCGTCGTCATCCAACTGGCGAGTCGCGCCGTGCTTGTCCATGTCCTTTCCGGACAGGAGATGCGCGCTATCCCGGCGAACCCAAAGTCGAAAGTCATTCCACCATTCGGCCATGCCGTTCACGAGGTCTTTTGTATTCAGGCTCCAATAAGGATCTTCTTCCCGAGTCCAAATGCCGAGGAATGAAATGCGGTAGCGAATGCCCACTTCGCGCTGGAAAACAAAGTCCAACAGGTTTGCGGAATTGACCATCACCATGGCCGTGTCCAGCAGACTATTGTCCCCGAAACGCTGGAAGAATTGCACATCGGCCTCCAGCGCCAGTTCGACTGTCGGAAAACACCCGGCGCTTGAAGCCGTAGCGAAGTTCGGGGCGAGAGTCGGGCTGGCCACTGGCAATGCGGCGGGCGTTGGAAATCCGGTGGCGCTGGCCGAACTCAAATCGGCCGAGGAAGGCAGCAGCATTCCGGCGATTTTCCCGTAACCGACCGTCACCAGCGTGGTGGTTCCCTCCTCGCCAACGACGGTTCCCCGATAACATCGGAGTTCGTCAACGATGTCCTCCATCTCGTCGACCCAGTTTCCGTTATCAACAAACCATTGCGGATTGGGCATGAGAATATTGACTTCGCTCAGGGCCAGCTCGATGTCATCACCGCGAACCCGTACTTTGGCTGTGAATGAGCCGTTGGTGCCCGGGATCCAGCTCAGGAGCGGTGTGGGCTCAAAAAACACAGGATCTCGCCTCTGCGTTGGCACAACGATCAGCCGGTAAAACCGCGAATCGCCCGCGATGGCATCGTCCACACAGATGACTTCTCCAGAACCCTGCTGATCGGGTCCCACATTGGTCCAAAGGTCCGACCTGAGAGAGGCGGCGCGTTGCAACTGGTATCTACCGCCATCGGTCGAAGGCCAGCAAACTCTTACGGCGTTGGCTTGCCTGAAGATGGCGACTGAAGGAGCTGATTCAACGACGAGGCCTGCCAGGCCAAAATAGATTGCCGCGATGATTATCGTTTTCATAGTCCTGCGCGCACCCCCAAAAGCTTGGCTGAGCACCAGAATGGAAAACACGGTCACAGTTCAACATCCTCCGGCGTGTACGCAATCCATTTTGTTGCTGGTTTGACTGATAGGCCACTGAAGAATTTGAAATTGGGTAGTGGTGATGAGATAGGTCGCGAGTCCTTTGGAGCCGACATAATAGAGGTGGTCGGCGATGCGATGCGGAGGAAATGGATCGTCCCAGTCGCTTTGGGCCGTGAGAGTGCCGGTGGTGGCAATGGCCAGCAGGACCAACAGCGAGGATCGGATGGAGTTCACGAGCGCGAGGTTAGATCGGTCTCCAAAAATATCGTAGCCATTTAAATGGCGGCGCAGCAGCGCCGTCCTGCCGGGGCTTTTGCATAGATTTACTCTGAAAGATTTCGCCACTTGCTTCGTTTTAGACAGGTGCGTAGAAAATTGATGGATTCATAGTCGTTATGAAAAAGCACATCTTTCTGTTCCTGCCAGTTGCTTTCCTGCTGGCTCTGCCGCTGCCTTTGGCGGCGCGGAACCAACTGGCGTTAGAGACCACTTACCTGGGCGACGGCTGGTTTCGTTACCGGCTGACGACCGTTGACGATCCTTTCTTCGCGTTCTTCGAGTTGGGCTCGTTGATTTTGTCTTTTGAAAATCGCGTGGAATACGGGCCAACGCCGGACGATTGGGAGATTGCTCCCACTGGCACCGCCTGGAATATCATTGGCACCGCTCCGCCAGGATCGCAGCCTCGTCCCTATGAGCGGACCTTTCTCGCCCGCAGTTCGTTCAGGCACTTCAAGCAACAAGTCAGCACAGTGATTGCCATGTCCTTCGGCACGGTTGGCGGATACCACGGGCACGTGACTTCGATGAACATCGTCGGCTTCGTCACCGTCAACGCTCTCGTCCCCTGCCCGGAATCGGAAGCCGATGGTTCAGCGACGAACCTTTTGTCAAAGGTAACCATCATCAACCTGCCGGATGTGGAAATCCTCAGCCTTGTGCGCAACGCGGGCGCAACGTACGGCGTCACTTTCAGCTACGGCGAGGCCAGCACCTTGCGTCTGGACGGCACGGCCGATTTCCATTCGTGGAACAAGATCGCCTACCTCTACTGTGGCGCAGGCGTCACTACCTGGACCACCAATCAACCGTTGGATGGCTTTGGACCTTTTTACCGACTGGCGCTCGTCGCGGAGGGGCACGTCACAAATCTGCCGCCGTTGAATCCGAGTCCATCTCCCGCGCCTCTCCTTGTTTCCGCGGGCGTCCATCCGCGGTCGTCGCCCGCAAGTGGAACGGTCAAGGTGCTTCGTTGCGCGCCGGTGGCGGAAGGAGTGGAAGTCACCCTTGCCACCCAACGCGGCAATACCTACGAGATTGCCCTGCTCGACAGCAGCATCAGGCCGGTGCAATCACAGAGTCTCACCTCCAGCGGCGACGTCGCCACCGTTCGATTCAAGACGAGGCCACCGCGCTCCGTGGTGCTGGTCCACGCACGCCAAACCACGCGCACTTTCGCCGATTGAGTCGGGGTTTGCTCGTTGTCTTGAGGACTCTTTCTAACTCGTAACGACGCAGTTAAAGGAGGTGGCGCGACCTTCCCAGTCGCTCCAGTCGGCGTCTCGCCGACGGGCCGAACCACACTCAATAGTGCGTTCGGGCGGCGCTGAAATGTTTTCGGCGGGACGCCGAAAACAGCAGGCGAGACGCCTGCACCACCACATTTACTCCTTGCGGGTGCAGTAATTCTGGGGAAAAGTATGCCACTCCAATTCCCGTCGATGACGTATTCTATCGTTCCAACCCTTTGATGCCATTTCATGAAAATCATGGCTCGCGCCTTCGTGATCTTCGGCGTTTTCGTGGCGTCCACGAACGTTTGGAGCGCATCGTCTTCGGTCTCTTACACAGGGGGGACGCTGACGGAAAACTTCGACAGCATGGGACTCACAGGCGCAAACACGCCGACGGGTTGGTCGGTGGGATGGCATAACGGCCATCCGCCCGGGACTGCCGGAACAGTGCTGCGTACCAACCTGGTGACCGTGAACTCGGGCATCGTGGCGCCTTCTGGCACGATCGCTGGATTCAACTGCGGTATCAGTGTTGCACCGGCTGGTCTGGATCGCTCACTGGGTCTGGGTACTACCGGAACGACTTCCCCGGATGGGACGAATCGTTTTGCCGAGGTACAAATCCAGAACGATTCGGGCCAGACGTTGCGGGCGATCGAAGTGACGTATGCCGGCAAGCAATGGCGTACGAGCAGTTCGGGATCGGGCCAGGACTATACGAATTATCTTCAGTTTGGGGTAAACGGGGTAAACTTCGTTTTCATGGGGCCAGCTTTTGATTTCCACGCGCCCGTCACCGCTCCGGCCAGTATTCAGGTCAACGGCAATTTGCCGGTGAATTCCATGACGAATCTCGGCGGCCTTTTTGCCTTGCCTGCGCCCTTGCCGCCGGGCAGCCGCTTATGGCTGCGCTGGCTGGATGTGAATGATCCGTCCACAGACCCGATCATGGCCATGGACGATTTTTCGTTCAGAGGATTGACCGACGTTCCGGAGATCGTGATAGGCGACGATTTCGGCTATACGTTTACGCTCTTCGCTGGAATCCCCGGCGTTGCTGCGGCCAACAATGGCACAGGCACAGGAGCACAATTCAGAGGTCCTCACGCCATTGCCGCGGACGGCGACGGTAATCTTTATGTCGCCGATACGAGCAATCACACGGTGCGGAAGATCACGCCGCGCGCCGAGGTGACGACGTTGGCCGGGCTGGCGGGTGTGTCCGGGACGAACGATGGAACCGGTGGCGGAGCGCGTTTCAATCTGCCGGAAGGCGTTTGCGTGGACAACAACGGGAATGTGTTTGTGTCGGAGATCGGCAATCACACGATTCGGCATATCAGTTCGAATGGTGTCGTCACGACCATCGCGGGGCTGGCGGGCAGCTCCGGCACGAATGACGGTTTCGGAAGCGCGGCGCGTTTCAACGTGCCCGTGACGGTGACAGTGGATGGCAACGGATTTCTTTATGTCGGGGATTTCGCGAACCACACGGTGCGTGTCATCAGTCCATCAAGATTGGTGAGCACGCTCGCGGGATTGGGCGGTGTTTCAGGAACGCAAAACGGTCCGGCGGCCCAGGCGCGTTTCACTTATCCGCACACCTGCCTGCCGGACGGCGCGGGAAACGTTTATGTCGCCGATTTGGGGAATCACGCCGTCCGGAAAATCAATGCGGCGGGAGTTGTAAGCACTTTGGCGGGGCTGCCGGGATACAGCGGCACCAACGACGGCACGGGCACCTTCGCACGCTTTGTTGGTCCGTGGGGACTGGCCTTCGAACCCAGCGGCAACCTGCTGGTGAGTGATCGCGAGAACAACATCCTCCGGCGAGTAGCCCCGGATGGCACCGTCAAGACAGTGGCTGGCTTCGTGGGTGTGGCCGGCACGAATGAAGGGCGTGGAGTGCTGGCGCGGTTCAACCGGCCGCGCGGCCTGGCGCTGGATCCTCAGGGAAACCTTTTCGTGGTGGACACGGGAAACCATACGATCCGAATCGGAAGGCCAGATCCCGAACTGCAGGCGTCGCGCAGCAGCGGGCAAATCGTGCTGTCGTGGCCTTCCTGGACCACAGACTTTCAGTTGGAAAGCTCGACAGATTTACCCGGCTCAAACTGGATTCCTGTGCTGACCACGCCCACGACTCTCGGCGAACGAAACTTCCTGACCAATTCGGCGACCGCACCTGCGCAGTTCTTTCGTCTGCGGAGCGAGTAAGACGAGCCTTACCAGGATCAGAAGAAAACTGTGGTGGTCGCCGGGGCGGAGGTATTCCCGGCGGTGTCGGTTGCAAAGACTTCGATGAGGTTGTGGCCGAAGTCGGAGTAAATGATTCTCGGGCCGCCAGAACCAAAGACCCAGTCCTCCAAGCGGCCGTTCACATAAATGTCGTAGCGGATGTTGGCCTGGGCGTCGAAGTTGTCGGTGGATTGCGCCCAGGACACCTGGGTTTCAGTGCTGCCGTCACCAAAACCGTACGCATTCACGTGGGCCGGTGTGGTCGGCGGAGTAGTGTCGTTGGGATTGGCCGGGAGGGTGGTGAAGGCGACGGGATCGCTCAACGGCGATGGGTTTCCGCCGAAATCGTAGGTGCGGATCTGGACGGCGTAGGTGGTAGCTGGCTGGAGGGAGCGGAGAGTGGTTGAGATGACGTTTCTCGGATAATCGCTTCGGTACAAAAGACTGCCGTTGAGCCAGAGTTCGTAGGAGTAGTGGTACGGGCCGTCGTCCTGGGCACGGGTCCAGGAGAGGTGGGCGTAATTGGCGCCAACTTCACCGACGGAAACGACGGGAGCGGTCCATGGCGGAGTGGTGTCGCCAGGCAGACGGACGGGGCCGAGGTTGGCTTGGCCTGACACATTACCGGCGGCGTCTTTCGCATAGAGAAAGAACCAGTATTCGTTGCCCGGAGCGAGTGCGGTGAAGGTGTGGCTGGTGGCCGTCTTGGGCAGGATGGCTGGAGTGACATGGTAGGCGCCCGAAAGGTGGTAATTGAAATTACCAGAGTTATCGCTGGAGGGATTCCAAGCGACGGTCACTGTGTAAGCGGTTTTGGAGACGACACGGAAGTTGCCGGGGGTGGTCGGCTTCGTTCTGTCTTTGCCGGCGGCCGAGGCGGTGAGCGGACTGAGAGCCGCTGCGAGCACGAGCGCCGCGACCGCGGCTTGAGTTGTTCTGCCAATCGTGATCATAACTTGTTTCCTTTCGTTGTTTCTATTTGGGTTGCGTTCACTCAGCGCAAATCGACGGTGTCGTTCTCTGCTGTTGGCCAATTCAGAACATAAGGTGACATCGATTTCGTGTTTCAGCGTACGGGCAACCCCGTAGTTTTGGCGGTCACCGGAGGCTCCGGCGCTCCGGCTCTCGCCGAGCGTTGACTTTTGTATGAGGCGCGACGGGCTGGAAGGTTCCCCGACTCAATGGCTTGCCGGTTCGGAGCGGACCACGCGAAGTTCAAGGCGCAATTCGAGCGGGTGGGTGCGGCGTCCTCCGGGCCGATGGCGTCGAGCGGCACAAGGCATATTCACCGGCGGCTATTTGGGGTCGGTTCCTTCGATCACAGCCGGCGCAAGCGAAAGAATCTGGCGCCGGAAATCCCCACGGCCGTGACGTGAGAGACCGTGTTACCGTTGATCTGGTAAGAGGCGGGCGGTATGAGGCTCCAGGTAGCGACGCTGTTGAGTGTGGCGGCCGATTCCAGCCTCCAGTCGCCGGGGGTGACGGGCCAGAATAAGGTGACGGTGCCGAGGTTCAGATGGTTGATGATGGAGAGGGTTGGTGGGATGGCCGGCGGATTTCCGCTGTGGTCCGTGTCAGAGTCAGGATCGAGATATTCCGTGTAGTTCCGTTGCGGATGGCGTAGGAGCACCTCTTTGTACTGCGGCCGGCGGGTCTTGTGGATCATTGGCACGCCCAGATTTCGAACGGGGTACAGGCGATGCGGCAGAGCTGTGCCGCGCGGGATGCTGAAACCAAACGTCGCGAGGTCATCGGTGCTGATCGCCGTGTCGTACATCTGCCCGAGCGTGGACTGGACCTCAACGTATCGGAGATCCCCGGAGGCAGCCCGCCCTGAAGCAGCGAAGCCGAGCGCAAGGGCAAGCCCCACGATCCAACTCGCCAGGCGCCGCGGCTCTGGTGTCGCGGGAAGCAGGCTATTTTGCGGTGGCGGGATTCGCATTCTGTTTAGCGCTGGATTCTGTCAGGGACGTACTGACGGCGTTGAGTTCAATGGTGGTTCCTGGGCGCTGGCGGCGGAGGCCGCCTGGCCGGTGGATCGCCAGTTGTCTTTTTCGAGGATGCCGCCGTCCGGAACCCAATTCCATTCGATTGTCTCGTACACCAGGCGGACTTCTTCCATGTGCCGGTAGCTCTCATTGTCTGGAAGGAACGACGTCGGCATCATGGTCTTCATGCCGACAACGCGGACGTTCTTGAGGGAGATGGTGTAGTATTTCACCTCTGCGCGTGTTGCTGGGTCGATCCGGTAGAAGTCCAGGATGGCCGTGCGCAAAAGCTGGCGCGTCGCCAGCGCGTGGTGGAGGCCGGGACTGGCTTTGTCAATCTGCTTGAGCACGGTCAGCGGCCGGTGCTGGTGGATGCCGGCGGGCAAACCCGTCAAGGAGTCGAATGGCTGGATGAGTTCGTGGTCCACGGCGAAAATGTCGCTGGTGCCCTCCCGCCCTTCTTTCTCGCTGCTGCCCGGATACTCCGGGATTTTCAAGTTTCCCGGGGTGGGGGCGATCGTCAGCACGGCGCCCACCAGGAGCAAGAGACCGGTGAGTAGCCTGTGAAGGTTAGGCGGTTGTTTCATAGAGTGATCGGGTTTTTGGCGTTGGAGCGGTCATGTGGGATTACAGCTAGTGACGATTAGTTGCACAAAACAGGCCTGTTGACAAGGCTGGAAACCGCGCAGCATCCACTCAGTGCCCGCATCTCTAAAAATCCTATTCTATGGGTGGCGTTGATTTCACGGTTCGGAGCGGGACAACGCGAAGAGTTGTGGCGCTTCGATTTCGCTTCGATTTGCGCCTGAGGTTGAGTGGGCGACCGCCGCCCTCGCGGAGGAAATGGAACCGGATAGCGGTGTGTCGCGTGCGCTACAGACGCTTGGCCCTTAAACGCTTGACCTCGCTCTGGCCCGACCCCTACCTTGTGCGCCGTGCTAGGCAAACTTCATGTTCGCGCAAGTTAAAAGCCTGTTTTCCAACGACATTGGCATTGACCTGGGAACGGCCAACTCTCTCGTGTACGTCCGTGATCAGGGCATTGTTTTGCGTGAGCCTTCCGTGGTTGCCATCCAAGCGGGGACTACCAACGTTCTGGCCGTCGGCGAAGAGGCCAAGAGAATGTTGGGCCGCACTCCTGGAAATATTGTGGCCATCCGGCCCATGAAGGACGGGGTCATTGCCGACTTCGAGATTACCGAGGCAATGCTCCGGCACTTCATCCAGAAAGTGCATCATCGAAAACTCATCGCCCCCCGCGTGGTCGTGGCCGTGCCGAGTGGCATTACGGAAGTGGAAAAACGGGCCGTCAAAGACTCGGCCACCCATGCGGGTGCGCGCGAGGTTTACTTAATCGAACAACCGATGGCCTCTGCAATTGGCGTCGGTCTGCCGGTGCATGAACCGGCAGGCAACATGATCGTTGATATCGGCGGAGGGACTTGCGAGATCGCAATCATCTCCCTCGCCGGCATCGTCTTCAGCCGCAGCCTGAGGGTGGGCGGAGACGAATTTGACGAAACGATCGTTGCGCACATGAAACGTGCCTACAACTTGATGATCGGCGAACGCACGGCGGAGGAGATTAAGATCCGGATTGGATCGGCCTTCCCGCTGGAGCAGGAGTTAACGATGGAAGTGAAGGGTCGCGATTTGTCCGCCGGACTGCCGAAGACGTTGACGATACGTTCGGAGGAAGTTCGCGAGGCCTTGCAGGAACCGCTTTCAAGTATTTTGGAGTCCATTCGCATCACCCTGGAACGATGCCCTCCCGAACTGTCCGCCGACCTGGTGGACCGCGGGATTGTCATGGCCGGCGGCGGCGCGCTGTTGCGCGGCATCGACCGGCTGGTGGCGGAGGAAACGGGATTGCCGGTGCATGTCGCCGACGATCCGCTGTCCGCCGTGGCCGAGGGCACGGGCCGGGTATTGCAGGAACTCCAATTCCTCAAGCGCGTCACTGCCAACTCCGGCCCCCGCGCGTAGCGTTCGCCCACGGATGAATTTAGGAGCCAACGTAAGGAGGCTCTGAAATTCAAACGGATGAGGGCAGGCTCTGATTTGAGCCTCCTCACTTCGGCTCCTTTTAGAACCGAGAACCGGGTGAACGAATGTTAAATCGGCCGCATTACATAGCGCTGGGCGTGGTGGTCCTGCTGACCATTGTTCTGCTCAAGCTGCCGACGCGCGCCAAGGCCAACCTCAAGCTTGCGATCCGCGGACTGTTTCTTCCCGCGTATGCTTTGGCGGGTTCTTCGGAGGATTTAGCAGTGCGTGCCAGCTACGGGCTGCTGTCGCGCGGCGAGTTGATTCGACAACTTCAAGACCAGCAAAAGACCAATCAACTCTGGCGAATCTACCATCGACAGGCGGAAGAATGGAAACGTGAGAACGACCGACTGCGCGATTTGCTTAGCCTGCAACGGCAGTATCAGTGGAAACTGAAGCCGGCCCGCGTGGTGGGCCGGGATCCCGCCAACTGGGGGAAGTCCATCATGCTCGATCGCGGATCGCGCGACGGTGTGCTCTTGAACTCACCCGTACTGGCCGGCGATGGCCTGGTCGGGCGCGTCTCCGAAGTCGGTCTGACGCAATCGCGCGTTGTGCTGGTGGGTGATCCGGATTGCCGTGTGTCTGTGCTGGTCGGGGACGAAAAAAACCGGGAGCACGGAATGATTGCTCCCGTGTCGTCGAGTCCACTCGACAACGCGCTTGTTGATCTGACCTACCTCTCGCGCAACAGCAAACTGGCGGCGGGCCAGCCAGTGGTCACCAGCGGTATCGGCGGGTATTTTCCAAAGGGCATCGTGGTCGGGCAAATCGCCGCCTTTTGGGACGTGGGCCAGGGACTCTACAAGGACGCGCAGGTCCGGCTGGCCGTGAACATGAACCGGCTGGAGGAAGTGTTTGTCATGATGCCATGAAAACAGAGTTGAGAGTTGAGAGTTGTTGGTTGAGAGGCAGCGTCCGCCTCGAAAACCAGCGGCAACCCGCTGGCTTCTCTCAACTCTCAACTCTCAACTCTCAACTTCGGCAATGAACTGGTTCAACACCATCGCCATTCTCGTAGTTGCCTACCTTGCGGTGTTCGCGCAAGCGGTGACAAACGAGTTCCGGCTCGCGTTCGGCGTGCAGATCGACCTACTGCCGAGTTTGGTGGTTTATGCCAGCTTGAGCGGTGGAGTGCTGACGCTGACGCTTGTGGCGATTTGCGGCGGCCTTTGGATTGATTCGCTGTCGGCCAATCCTCTTGGCATCAGCATGCTGCCGCTGTTTCTGGCCGGGCTGCTGATCCAGCGCAGCCGTGAACTGATTCTGCGCCACCAGCCATTCGCGCAATTTGTGCTCGGGGTGTCGGCCAGCGCCGCTGTGCCGCTGATGACGTTGCTTCTGCTCCTGAACGTGGGTGTGCAGCCGCTCGTGAGTTGGTTCTCGGTCTGGCAATGGCTTGTCATGGGCGCCGTCGGCGGTGCCGTGACTCCGCTTTGGTTTGTGGTGTTCGACCGCATCGGCGAGGCCTTGAGTTATCGTGCGCTCGGGGAGACAAGCTTCCGCTCCGACCGCGAAATCAAACGAGGAAGACAATGAATTGCCGATCGCCAATTGCCAATCGCCGATTGTTGGTCGCCGCCCCGCCGTATTCGATTGGCAATCGGCAATCGGGAATCCGAAATCGGAAATCCGCATGATCGTTTTCGACCAACTGAAGAGGAATGACCTGCACCTGCGGCTGATCACCTGGGGCGTGTTGCTCGGCATGGGGATTCTCTTTGCCGGTCTGTGGTGGGTGCAGATTATTTCCTACCGCCATTTCAGCGAGAACCAAAAGGCGCAATCCTTTCGCACGGTGCGCATCCCTGCCATCCGAGGGAAAATCCTCGACCGTCACGGCGCGGCGCTGGCGGAGAACCAACCGAGCTACAACGTCATCGTTTACCTCGATGAACTGCGCGAAGAATTCAAAAAGGAATGGGCGCGAAGCCGCCCGCGCCGGCCGGCGCCTGATCTGACCTGGTCGCAGAAAGCGCTTTCGTGGATTGGCGTCCGTCCGAAGCAGCCGACCAGGACAAAGCTGCTGCCCGCGCGCCTGCCGTTGGCCGAGCGCCTGGCGCTCGAATCGCAAGCCCGTTATCGCGTGGTCAGCAACATTGCGCACTCTGTAAGCCGCTGGTTGCAGGTTCCTGCCGAGATCAGCTACGAACAATTCGCCCGGCACTATAGCGAGAAACTCGCCCTGCCTCTGCCGCTGCTGGAGAACTTGAATCAGCAACAGGTCGCCCGGTTGCTGGAAGGTTCATTCAACGCCCCGGGAATCGATTTGGAAGTGCAGCCCAATCGCCACTATCCCGGTGGCAACCTCGCGGCGCATGTCCTCGGATATCTCGTGCGGGACAATCGCTCGATGGAAGGTGAAGTGGCGGACTTCAATTTCCGGCTGTCGGATTATCGCGGGCACGTCGGCATTGAACTCGAATTCGACGCCGAATTGCGTGGCAAAGCTGGTGTAAAATCTGTGCTGGTCAACAGCCTTGGCTATCGGCAATCCGAGAATATCTGGGCTCCCGCCGAGCCGGGCCGGAATGTCTTGCTCACCATTGACGCGGCGATCCAGCAGTCGGCCGAAAGCGCCCTGCAGTCCGCCATGGCCGGTGGTCTGGTTCGAGGGGCGGCGGTGGTCATGGATCCGCATAACGGAGACGTGCTCGCAATGGCTTCCTCTCCGACGTTCGATCCCAACTCGTTTATTCCACGCATCGGCCTGGAGGAATGGAAACGCATCAATGACCCGACGCTCAAGCATCAGGTCAATCGGGCAATGCAGGAGAACTATGCGCCGGGCTCGATCTTCAAAGTCGTCACCGGCCTGGCGGCGCTGGAAACGCCCGGTTTCGATCCCGCACAAAAAATCTTCAATCCCGGGCATATCCGTGTGCCAGGCCGCAACCGACCCATCGACGACTTGGCAGATCCGGGCGACTACGATTTCCTCAAGGCCTTCATCAAATCGAGCAACACCTATTTCATCACGAACGGTATGAAGGCTGGCATCGAATCCATCGTCCGGCTTGGCCAGCGCCTGCATCTGGGCGAGCGGACAGGTCTGTTGAGAGTGCAGGAAACGCCGGGCAGTTTTCCCAAGCTGGCGGAAGTGCGGCGCGGCTGGATCGCGCCCGACACAGCCTTGATCTGCATTGGCCAGGGACGCATCGACATGACCCCGCTTCAGGTAGCCGTGATGATCTCGGCCATCGCCAATGGCGGGAAAGTGCTTTGGCCCCGGTTAGTGCAGCGCGTTGAACCGGCGGAGCCACACAGAGACGAGCCGGTCATCGAGTTTCCTCCCAAGCCGCCGCGCGATGAGTTGAGAGTAAGTGAGCGGAGCCTGAAGGTCACACGCGAAGCGATGCTGGCGGATGTCGAGTCGGGTGGAACCGGCAAACAAGCACTGGTGCCGGGCATGAGCATCGGAGGCAAGACTGGCACGGCGCAGATCACCGATCCCCGAGGCAACAAGGTGGGAGTGACGACCTGGTTTGCTTCCTGTGCTCCTTTCGAAAACCCGCGTTGGGTTGTTGTGGTGATGGTGGAGCAAGGCGCTTCAGGCGGTGGTACCTGCGCGCCCGTGGCGGCGCAGATTTATCGGACGATTCAAAAGCTCGAACTGGAAGGGCGCCCCAGCGTGGCGCGAAACAACTGAGATGAAGATGAGCGGAACGATGTTTGTAGTCCCGGCTTTAGGCGCCCTTGCGCGATCGAAGGCCGCAGCTTCTTGCCGCCTGAAGACGGGACGACGAGCTTGAACGGCATGATTCCTCTCGCGGCAAACGAGCGCCAATCGCGCGTCGATTGGCTGATGATGGCGGCCCTGGGCGGGTTGATGTTCATCGGAGCACTGTTTGTGTATAGCGCCACGATGGCCAACGAATCGGCGGCGCTGGCGGCGTGGTACAACCAGGCTTGGTTTCGTCAAATCGTCTGGTACGCCGCCGGCCTTGGCGCCATGGCCGCCATTTGCCTGGTGGATTACCGCCTCATCGCCCGTTGGTCGCTGGTGATCTATTGCGTGGTCATCCTGATGCTGGTGGCCGTGCTCATCCCAGGTATCGGCAGCACGCAAGGCTGGGGTGCGCAACGCTGGATCAATCTGCGTTTCTTTTCCATCCAACCATCGGAGTTCGCCAAGATTGGGTTCATCCTGGCGATGGCCAATTTCCTCAGCCGCCCGCCGCACGAATTGAAATCCGTGAAGGTTTTCTGGCAGGCGCTGGTCATGGTGGCGCTGCCGTTTCTGCTGATCATGAAGGAACCGGATCTGGGTTCCGCGCTTATCTTGCTGCCGGTGGGTTTGGTGATGTTGTTCGTGGCAGGCGTTCCGCCCCGCTACCTGACTACGTTGCTGAGCGCTTCCGGGGTGATCGTCCTCCTGATCCTGGTGGACGTGCTGTTCGCGCCGCCCCAGTGGCAGATTAAGCTGGAAGTTTATCAGAAGCGCCGTCTGCTGACGTATTTTGGCATCGACGGCGTGCCGAGGGACGCCACGCCGCAGCAGCGCGCCGAGGCCCGGCGTGAGCAGCGCAATTATTCCTACAACGTCGATCAGGCGCTCATCTCCGTCGGGTCGGGCGGGCTGACGGGCAAGGGCTGGCGCCAGGGAACGCAGAACGCGCTCGGCTATCTGCCGCGCGGGGTGGCGCATAACGATTTCATTTTCTCCGTCATTGCCGAGGAGAAAGGATTCATGGGGAGCGTGGTCGTCGTCGCGCTCTACTCCGTGGTGTTGTTTACCGGCATACGCATTGCCGGCCAGGCGCGCGATCGCCTGGGCAAGTTGCTGGCGGTGGGCGTGGTCGCCATGCTCTTCAGCCATGTCTTCATCAATATCGGCATGAACATTCGCATTATGCCCGTGACGGGAGTGCCACTGCCGCTGCTGAGTTATGGCGGGTCTTCAGTGCTCTGCTCGTTGATCGCCGCGGGCATTCTGCAAAACGTCTACATCCATCGAAGGTCCTAGTTATGAGTGAACAAAAACGCTTTGGCCGGCGACGCCGCGGCATGCATTTCCGGCCCAGCGGCAACAAGCCCGGCAAGCATCAGGAGCGCGAAGCCCAACAGGCCCGCGCCCAGGCAGTGGGAGACAACACTTCCGTGACCGGCGAACCGCTCTTCGAGCGTTCCCGCTACCAAAAGGAGATCGAGCGCGCCGAAAACGTGGCCGCCGGCCTCCCGCCCGAAGGCGCTCCCGAAGTTCATACCGGCGACACCGAAGTCCACCACAAGCGTGAATTTCGTGAGCCGCACCTCGACACGCCGGCCGAGGTGAAGGAAGAAACCTATACTCCCGTGCACGTCGAGGAGAAGCCCAAGACCATCCTCGAAGCGATCAAGCAAACCGCCGCGAAGGTCATCAAGAAGGTGCAGAAGCTGATCCGTCCGGTGAAGAAGACCCACAAGGAAGTCATCATCAACACCGAGGCGCTCGAAACGCGCGTGGCGGTCTCGGAGGAGGGCCGACTCGAGGAATTCACCATCGAGCGCACATCGGAGGAGCGCCTGGTCGGCAGCATCTTCAAGGGCCGGGTCCGCAACCTCGAAGACGGCTTGAAGGCCGCATTCGTGGACATCGGTTACGAAAAAAACGCATTCCTGCATTACTGGGACATCGTGCCGAGCAATTTCGACAGCGGAGTGGAAGTGGTCGAACGCGACGGCGGACGCAAACGCGACAAGCCGAAGATCACGCAGAAGGACATCCCGCGCTTGTATCCGCCGGGCAGCGACCTCATCGTGCAGGTCACGAAAGGCCCCATCGGCACCAAAGGCCCTCGCGTCACCACCAACCTCGTGCTGCCCGGCCGTTACCTCGTGCTATTGCCCAACTCGGACCAGAGCGGCATTTCGCGGAAGATCGAAAACCAGGAAGAGCGCCAGCGTCTGAAGAGAATCCTGCGCCAGTTGACCATTCCCGACGGCATGGGTGTTATCATGCGTACCGTGGGTGAGGGACAGCAACTGCGTTACTTCGTCCGCGACCTGGCGCTGCTGCTGGAAGAGTGGAACGAGATTCAGGCAAAGATTAAGAAGCAGCCGCCGGCGACCTGGGTGTTTCAGGAGCCAGACTTGATCGAGCGCACTGTGCGCGACTTTCTCACCGAAGACGTGGAACGCATCGTGGTCGATAACCCTCAAGCGCATGACCGGATGCGAGCGATGATCTCGAAGATCTCCCGGCGCTCCGCCGAGAAAGTGAAGCTTTACACCGACCATCAGCCGATCTTCGATCGCTTTGGCATCACGCGGCAGTTGGAATCGACCTTCACCCGCCAGGTGCATCTCAAGAGCGGCGGCTACATCGTCGTCGATGAAACCGAGGCCTTGGTTGCCATCGACGTGAACACCGGCCGCCACAAGAGCAACAAGGACCAGGAGCAAACCATCTTCAAGGTCAACATTGAAGCCGCCGAGGAAATCTGCCGGCAACTGCGCCTGCGCAACATGGGCGGCCTCATTGTGCTCGACTTCATCGACATGAAGTCCCGTCGCGATCAGCAACAGGTCTATTCCAAGATGAAAGAAGGGCTGCGTCGCGATCGCGCCAAGACGCACATCCTTCCCATCTCGCAGCTTGGCCTGATGGAAATGACCCGGCAGCGCCATAGCGAAAGTGTGCGCTCGGCCGTTTACGACGACTGCCTATACTGCAAGGGCAAGGGCAAGGTGAAGAGCGCCGAGACCATGAGCGTGGAAATCCAGCGCAAGCTGGCGGAGATCCTCAAGAAGCGCCCGCGGGATGAAAGCGACTTCCAACTTCGCATCGTCGTCCATCCCACCGTGCTGCAACGCCTGCGCACGGATGACGAAAAGCACTTCATCGAGATCGAGAAGCGCTATTTTGGAAAACTCAACTACCGTCCTGACCCGGCGATGCACGCCGAACATTTCAAGATCGTCAATGCCGCCACCAACGAAGAACTGGCCGGCGGCTGAGGTGCCAGCGGCGTCCAGCGGATTGAAAGCCCGCGCTGCCAGAAGCGGTTCGACTGACGACGCGCCTACTGCGCGGCGGAGAGTTTCGGCGTCACCGGTTGCTCACGTTCGATGATGCGCGCGAGATAATGGAGTTGGGGATCATCCGGCGCTTCCTTGAATCCAAGCTCCAGCAGGCCGCGCGCCTTGGCGGCATTGCCGCTCGCGAAACTGACTCGGGCGGCCAGCGCCGCGAAATGCGCCACGGGCCATTCCGATTTGGACTGGCGCTGGCGCAGAAGCGATTCAATCAGCGCCACCCCTTCGGATTTGCGATTCGAGGCCGGCTCCAGCAGCGCAATCGCGGAAAGCAACTGGCGTATCTCCTCGCTGGCCCCCGGCGGTAGCGTGGGTCGCACAGCCGGAGCATCCGCCGGACGAAATGCGCAGGGCACCGCGCGCAAATCGACCGGTTCCGCCACTGCGCCCGGCAGGTTCTCATTGCGCAGGCGCCAGACGAGGTAGCTGTGCAGGTTGGTATTGATCGTCCAATAGTTCGCGAAGATGTTCCGAAGCTGCGTTGTGTCGAGTCTGGCGAGACCCGCCTGTTTCTCCGTCGAGGCGATATCCATCTGCCAGGTGCGTTCATCGAACTGTTCCAGCATGCCGGCGGTAATGCCCAGATAAAAGGCCTTGGGCGCCTCGTACTCGAGCACAGGAAAGAGATCGCTTTGAGTCGGCCCGGGTCCAGTGATGGCAAAGCCGGTGCGTTGCGAGGCAAACTGCCGGGCCAGCAGCGCGTCGATGGATTGAAGGCCGATGCGGGCGAGATCGTTCCGGGGCCGTTCGCGCGAAAAAAACTTCTGGTAATGCGCTGCGGTTGAGGGCCACGGTTGTTTCGAGCCGAGCAATACGAGGTCACCCGCCCCGCAGTCCCATACCTCGACGTGCGGAAACACCGTCCCGAACGTGCGCAGGACCAGCGCCACGATACCGTCGTGCATGTCGTAGAGGTGAAACCATTGGGCCATGATGCCGCCTTCCTTAAGTCGGCTGGCGCCCAGTTCGTAATACTCGCGGCTGAACACACTGCCCACGCCAGCCATCCACGGATTGGAGGGTTGAGTGATAATAACGTCGTAGAGTTTGGGGCTGAGCTTCAGCACCGTGCGCGCGTCCTCGATGCGGATGGTGGTGCGCTTGTCGGCGAGCACGCCGGCGTTCCACTTCTCAAAAAACTTCGCGGCGCGCACCACCGGCTCGCAATTCTCAGCGATGGTCAGGTGCTCGATAGGATGGCCCAGCACCGCGCCGCCCGTGATACCGCTGCCCAGGCCCAGGATGAACACATCTTTGGTTTCGGGCCGAGCGAGGATGGGAAGGTGGCCAACGAGCGTTTGCGTGCTCAAGTCAAGGCGTGAGGAGGCGTCGGGCTTGCCGTTGATGCGCAGACCAACGTCGTCCGGAACCGTCACGCCGTCTCCGCGCTCGATGCTGACGGTGGCGTCGGGGGCGTCCTCGTAAAACTCGATTTTAATGTGCTGTTTGCGGAACGCCATCGCGCCGGGTTCGACCTCCACTTCCTTCGATCGGAATGCGCCGGAGCTGATCACGTAACGCCACCCCTCGCCGCTGAGAACAAACAACACCGCAAGGAAACTGATGACGCCGCCTCCTAATGTCGCAAACCGCCGCATCTGGCGCTGCCAGGCTGTAGCCAGCGCGACGCCCGCAAGGACGAGCGCCAGCACACCAAACGAATTTCGCAGACCCACCAGTGGCATGAGCACAAAACCGGTCAGGAGCACGCCGCCGACCGCCCCGAGCGTGTTCCAGGTGAGGAGCCGGCCGACTTTCTCACCCAGCGTCGAGGACTGGCCCGAGAGCACGCGAATAAGCAACGGCAGAACGGAGCCGAGCAGGGCCGCCGGCAGGCCGAGGAGAATCATGGACACCAGCGCCGTCAGCGCCTGGTAGTAGGTGTAGCCGATCGTGCTGCGAGCCAGGCCGGATTTTGCCACGCGATAGAATTCCACCCACCATTCAATCTTGATCACCAGCAGTCCAATCCACGCCGCCGCGCCGAGGAGCACGACCACGATGAGTTGCTCGCTTGGCCAGCGGCGCAAGCGCGGCGAAGCGATGTAAGCGCTGCCCAGGCCGATGCCAAGGATGAACGCCATTAGCACAATGGCGAAGGCCTGCAGCGACGAACCAAAAATCAGCGCGAGGGATCGGGACGCCAGGACTTCGAGTCCCATGGACACGCCGCCGGTCAGGGCAACAAGTGCGCCCGCCCAGCGCAGCGTGGCCGGCGAAGCGGCGATGGTTTCGCCGGAATTGGTCGAAGCCGGTTCGCCGGGTCGGGTAGCCTGCGCGTCGTTCCGCCCGAGTGCCATCGCAGCGCCGCCGATGAGGAGATTGAACAGCGCCGCTGCCTGCAATGAGGCGACCATGCCGAGCGTTTGCACGAGGTAGAATCCGGCCACGCCGGAGCCGAACACTGCGCCGAGACTATTTACGGAATAGAACCGCGCCGAGCGGCGACCGGCCTCATCGGCGTTCTTCTGCAGCCACGCCGCCAACAGCGGCAGCGTCCCGCCCATGAGCAGCGTCGGCAGAATGAGGAGGCCTACGCTCAAAGCGCCCTTGAGCGCCAGCAGCAGTCCGCGTTGATCCAGCACGCGCGAGCCGAGGCTGACGAATACATTGTCTGCAAATTGATAGAACGCGGGGAAAAAGAACGCGTATAGCCCAATGGCTATTTCAATGAATCCGTAGGCGCGCAGCGGTTGACGAAGCGCGTCGGAGCGGCCGCCAAAAATCCGATTGCCCAGCGCCAGGCCTCCCATGAACACCGCGAGCACGACCGTCTGCGCGTAGATGGTGCTGCCGAACATTTGCGAGAGATACTTCGACCACACCACTTCGTAGATCAGCGCCGTGGCCCCCGAACAGAAAAAGAGCGCCAGCACCAGCCAACCCCAACGACGATTCGTGTCCATAACGGCACGACTGAGCACCAAAGATGCCGAGGCGGTAGGCAGGTTGTGCCAGTCTCAACCGAAGCTCCTCGTCCGGGCATTGGCTTGGAGTTCCGGCTTCAGCCGGCTGGATGCGCTGCCGCCTGAAGGCGGGATTCCGAGCCAGCGAGGGCAGGGGAGAGGAGGGCGTTCAAAAAGTACGAAAGTCTTCGGCAATGCGCGGCAAGAAGTGCTGACGGCGGGAAAAGAATTCCTGGCGCAGAAAGAACACTGCAATGTGGCTCTATCTCGCCATGCTGGCCTTCGGCAAACCTGCTTTGATGCCGCCAATCATTTGCTCCAGACGACGGCCATACTCCACATAGTTCGCGCGCATCGCATCGTCGTTTGACTTTGAGTTGGCATCGTGAAAGACAACGACCATGTGTGGCTCAATGGAGATGCCGGCGTCGTAGCCGCGCGCAAAGGCGTCCTCGAGAATGTCGCGCACGCGGCCCTGGCCTTCGCCGGGCCAGTTGTAGTCGGCATCGTTCTTCGCCGGGTTCCAGGTGGCGTCCTTGATGTGAAGGTGGACGACATGATCGCGGACGTGTTCCCAGAATTCCCACGGATCCTGCCGCGGCCAGGGTTTCGGCTTGAGGCGGTCGGGATTGAAGACGGGATTGGCGGTGTCGAAGACCCACTTCAGGCCGGGGACTTTCTCGAGTAACTCCAGCGCGTGCTGCCAGCTCATGCCGCCGTAGTTCATGCAATTCTCATGCACGGGCTGGAGGCCCGCGTCGCGGAATAATTGCGTGACTTCGCGAACACGGTGGAAGACTTCCTTCGGAATCTGGCTGTCGGCATCACCCGGCTTGAAGCTCATGATGCGGACAAACTTCGTGCCGAGCCGTTGCATGCGCGGGATGCAGCGCTTCACCTCGGCCAGCGTGATATCAAAGGGCGTCTCGACGGTCTTCGCCCAGTTCATGATCGTCGAGCCGAAGCAATAAACGCCGATGCCCGCCGCCTTGAGTTGTTCGACGGCGGCGTCGAACGCCTTGTCGGGGATGTCGTGAAAGTTGGCCTTCGGGAAGCCCGGCACTTCGACGCCGCGCATCTCGAGATGTTTCCAGCCCAGTTCCTTCGTCGCGCGAATCTGCGCGTCGATGGTATTGCCCGCCTCGTCGCCGATGCCCGTAAGAATCATGGTGAGACTGTTTCAGAATTCAGGAGGGAAGGCCAATCAAAAGCTCCGAGGGAACGCCGACCTCCGGCACGTTCCCGGCGCAATGGTATTCGTGCCGTGCCGGAGGCCGGCGCTCCGGGGGGCGCCTCTGTTTTCGCTCACGCCAGAATCTCCCGAATTAGCTCGCCATGCACGTCGGTCAAACGGCGGTCAATGCCGTTGTGGCGGAAGCTCAGCTTCTCATGATCGACGCCCAGCAGGTGCAGGATGGTGGCATGGATGTCGTAGCAGTAGGTCGGATGCTCGGCGGCCTTGTAACTCCATTCGTCGGTTGAGCCATAGCTCACGCCGCCTTTGATGCCGCCACCCGCGAGCCAGTTCGTGAAACCGAACGGATTGTGGTCGCGCCCCTTGCCGCCCTGGCTGCACGGCATCCGGCCAAACTCCGTTGTCCACAGAACAATCGTGTCATCAAGCAACCCGCGCGCTTTCAAGTCTTTGATCAGCGCAGCCGCCGGCTGGTCCATGCTGCTCGCCATGTCGAGATGATCCTTCGCGAGATCTTCATGGCTGTCCCAGTTGCGGCGCGGGAAGCCATTGTCCGCGCCACTCCAGACTTGCACGAAGCGCACGCCGCGCTCCAACAACCGCCGCGCCACGAGACAGCGCGTGCCGAAGTCACGCGTCTGCGCCGCGTCGATGCCGTAGAGCTTTTTCGTTGCTTCGGATTCGCCGTCCAGGTCGAGCACTTCGGGCGCGCTGAGTTGGAGGCGGGCGGCCAGTTCGTAGGAGGCGATGCGAGCGTCCAACCGCGTATCACCCGCGCGCGTGGCCGCATAGTTCTTGTTCAATGCATGGATGAGTTCCAGCCCTTCACGCTCGGCGGCCCTGGTGATGAATTCCGCGGAGTCGGGCGGGAACAAATTGAAAATCGGGTTCGGCTGCCCGACGCGGATCATTGTGCCCTGATGCGCGGCGGGCAGAAAACCGTTGCTCCAGTTCGCCGGGCCATTCGGGGCGAAGCCGCGCACGTCCGGCAGCACCACAAACGTTGGCAGGTTCTGGTTCATCGAGCCGAGCCCGTAGGAAATCCACGCGCCCATGTTGGGGAAGCCGGGCAGCACGAAGCCGGTGTTCTGCATGTAAGTCGCCGGCCCGTGGACGTTGGACTTGGAAACCATCGAATGAACGAACGCGATGTCGTCCGCGCATGAGCCGATGTGCGGGACGAGATCGGAGATCATTTTCCCACACTGGCCTCGCGGCTTCCAATCCCATGGCGACCTCATGCACGCGCCCGGATCGCTCTGGAATAGCTCCACCGTGCCGCCGGGATCGAACTTCTGCCCGTGTCGTTCGATGAGCGCCGGCTTGTAATCAAACGTGTCGCACTGGCTGGCCGCGCCGGACATGAACAGTTGGACGACGCGTTTGGCGCGGCGCAGGTGGTGCGGTAAGCGTGAGGAGTGAGGGGTGAGGAGTAAGGAGTCGGCCAGGGCGCCTTCGCGCCCCAGCATCCAGGCCAGCGCAATCCCGCCCAACCCGCCGCCGAAGCGCCAGAGGAACTCACGGCGCGTTTGACCGTAAGCCAAAGAGAACTTGGTTGTGGGTGTACGCTGGATCGTCATGTGCGCTATCTGACAGCCATTAAGAAGCAGCGGAACGGGGTGTCGAGTCGGAAACGATCCCGTTCACCTCCCGCTGCTTGCGGTCAATCTGTAACTCAATCTTCAAAGCTGGGTCTGATGCCTTTTGGGGAATTCGCAGTGGGCCTTGTCCCGGAGGGACTCTCCGAAAATAGCCCGGCGTTTCAACGCCGGGAGGAACACAAACGCCTTCCCGTCCCGACGGGACGGTTGAATGCCGGAGACAGCCCTCGTTTCAGTCGTCCCTTCGGGGCTCGTCCACGCGCACAAAGTTTCCCAGCGTTGAAACGCCGGGCTATTCTCAAGTGTCCCTCCTCCGGGACAGACCGCTCGGAACTTCCGACGGGCATTAAGCCTGGGCCAGCACTCCCTCAATGATCTCCCCATGCACATCCGTCAACCGCCGATCCACTCCGTTGTGGCGGAAAGTCAGCTTCGTGTGTTCGATGCCCAGCAATTGGAGCAGCGTGGCGTGAACATCGTAGAACTCCACCGGGTGTTGCACGGCGTCATAACCGATGTCGTCCGTTGCGCCGAAGGCGAGGCCGGGCTTCAAACCTGCGCCGGACATCCAGATGGTGAAGCCGTGCTGATGATGATCGCGGCCCTTGCCGTTCACCCCTTGCGTGATGGGTGTGCGGCCAAACTCGGTTGTCCAGAGCAGAATCGTTTCGTCGAGCAGGCCGCGCGCTTTCAAATCCTTCACGAGTGCGGCGACGGGCTGGTCCATTACGAGCGCCTGCTTGCGGTGGTTCTCCACCAGGTCCTCGTGTGCATCCCAATTGATGCGCGGCGAGCCGAACTGGCCGCCATTGAACACCTGCACGAAACGGACACCACGCTCGCTGAGCCGGCGGGCGAGCAGGCAGTTTCGCGCGAAGTTCGCGGTCGGCGCGTTCGGATGATCGAGGCCGTAGAGTTTCCTGGTTGCTTCAGTTTCACCGTCAAGGTTCACGAGTTCCGGCACGCTCATCTGCATCTGCGCAGCGAGTTCGTAGGCGCGGATGCGCGCGGCCAGCGCAGTCTCGGTTGGGTTCGCAACCGCGAAGTCGGAGTTGAGTTTCTGCAACAGGCCGAAACTCGCGGCGCGCGTCTGTGGCGATGTTTCGCGTGGTGTGGTGAGATCGGGAATCGCATCCCCGCCGCCGCTGCGAAAGGCGACGCCTTGATGCACGGCCGGCAGGAAGCCACTCGTCCAGTTAATCGCGCCGCCGGCCGGAAGCTGCCGCGGATCCGGCAGCACGACGAACGCGGGCAGGTTTTGATTTTCCGAGCCTAGTCCGTAGCTCATCCACGCGCCGACGCTGGGAAAGCCATTGAACGTAAACCCGGAGTTCATCAGGAACGTCGCGGGCGTGTGGTTCGAACTGCGGCTCCGCATCGAGTGAATGAACGTGAGATCATCCACGCACGTTGCGATGTGTGGCAGCAGGTCGGAGCA
>Ga0187893_10004564_pt1 | contig 26132 bp, 22 predicted proteins | sample MA1701074metaG_FD_139574 | JGI IMG/M metagenome (GOLD analysis project Ga0187893, IMG submission 139574) | White microbial mat communities from a basaltic lava cave in the Kipuka Kanohina Cave System on the Island of Hawaii, USA - MA170107-4 metaG ... | reverse complement strand
ATCAAGCTGTTCCCCGTGTGGGGGATGCAGAACACCGACGCCAGGCTCGCAGCATGGGCGCCGGGCGTCAGTACGCCGGCCTTCTTCCCCGCCACGGCGATCACCCCGGCGTTCGGCGGCTGTGCTGCGACCGCGCCGAATGCGCCGCCGTACGGCTGCCCGGAGCAGAACCGACCTGCGCCGGTGCTCGTTCGGATGACGTCGTTCGTCGCCAACGGCGTCGGACTCGTCGCGAACGACGGCAGCGCGAACCCCTGGGGAAGGCATTCGCCGTTCGCGCCCTGACCGTCCTGGTCCGTGCAGGTGGCACCCGCGTTGACCGCGCTCGTACTGCAGATGCCCGCCACGCACTTCGGGCAGGGGGAGGCGACGTTTCCCGTCACCGTGATCTCGGCAGCGAGCGGCATCGTCAGCGAGGCGGCACCCGTCTTCGAGTTCGCCGTGCCGCCCGCGGGAGCCGTGAAGCGCAGGCGGACGCAGGAGGAGAGGCCGCCGTTGGTGATCGCCATGCCGGGACCGAAGGCACAGCCGGTGGCCGTGCAGCGCCGCGGGCTCGACTCGGCCGCGGTCGTCGCCGACAACGTGCACGCACCGTCGGTGCACGCGGCCTTCCACTCGCTCGTCGTCCCGATCGGCACGTCGATCGGAGTGAAGATGCCTTCGCCATGCCCCAGATAGAGGCGATTGCACGCGAGAATCGCCAGCGCCGTCTGACTCTGCAGGCTCTCCGCCAGGACCCCGCATTCGTGCGGCTTCACGAACGGCCGGTGAGGCTGGGAGGGCGCGGTCGTCGTCTTCATCACGAACCGCGTGCCGAACGGCGCCGGGGCGGTGAAGACCGACGGAGGGATTCGTGGCCCGCCGTAGACGTAGTCGCGCCAGGCGGGCGCCTTGGGAGCGCCGCAGGCGGCCAGCACGACGAGCATGAGGATCGAGAGTGCACGCGTCATCGCATCCGCTGGTGCCACGCCGGCCGTGGGTCGGGCAAGCCGACGCCGTCACATGTCGTCACGACGTTCTGAAACACGACGGCCCCCGGTCGGTGGACGACCGGAGGCCGCGCGTGCGGGGGAAGGGAGGGCGATCAGTCGTTGAAGAGCGGCACGTCGAAGTCGAGCACGAGGCCGTTGGCCCACAGCCGCTGCTCGAGGCCCGGGCCGATGTCGGGGGTGCCGGGAGCGGAGGGCTGGCTCGGCAGGAAGATCAGCTCGAGGAACATCGGCACCGCGGCGACGTGTCCGCGCAGCGCGCCGGGCCCGCCCACGACCGGCGCGTCGACGCTGAACGAGAACTCGGTGAACTCGTTCGTGCTGATGACGATGCCGGGGCTGCCGGCGGCGCCGGCCAACATGGCGACCGGGCGTGCCGTGCCCGCGGCGAGGTCCACGTCGAGGTGCACGGTGACGAAGGTGTCACCGGCATCGAGCTGGCCGTCGCCGTCCTCGAAGAACATCCACGCCATCGCGTTGGCACCCACGAAGTAGCCGCGGCCGGGCGTGACGGTGAAGTCGATGTCGCTCGTACGCACCGGGAAGGCCAGGTAGGGCACGTCGTTGCGCAGGCCCGGTGCCAGGTCGACCACGTGGTTGCCCTCTTCGTCCAGGAACGCGCCCACCTGGTTGGCGGCGCCACTCACCGCGTAGGTGCCCGGGTTGAGCGCGTTCTGCTCGGTTCCCTGGACGACGAGCGTGCCGGTGTTCGTGGAGGGTGGAACGGGTGCCGAAACCGGCGGCGGGACGGGCGTGGTGTCGTCGTCGGTGACGATGAAGCGCTCGAGCGTCTGCGAGATCAGCTCGCCCGCGCTGCCGTCGAGGTTGCGAGCGAAGAGACGGATCTCGCCACTCGAGACCCGCTGCGGCACGGTGACGCGCAGCTCGTTGTCACCCAGGAACACGAAGTCGGCGTCCACCGCCGACCCGAAACGCGGGCGGCCGAAGCGCACGATGTAGGGCGGCGTGTCCGTCGTGCCGATCCAGCGCTCGCCGTCGGACCCGCGGTCCAGATTCTGGCCGAAGATGCTGATCGTGTCGCCGGGGGCGGCAGCCAGCGGCGCGAACACGGTGAGCTCGGGGCTCTCGGGACTCGGGGTCGGGGGGACGGTCGGATCGTCGGGGCTCGGGTTGGCAACGTCGCCCGAACGGGTGGCGTCGAACCGTGCAACGAGCTGTCCGGCCGCCTTGACGCGTCCCACCACGGTCTCGCAGTCGGCCGAGAACGCGAGGCGGAGGCGGAAGGCCGCCAGGTCGCCGCATCCGGTGAACTTGGCCCGCGTGACGAACTTGTCGTCGCGGTCGATCTGCACCGCCTGAACGGTGTCGCAGCTCCCGGCGAGGCTCACGAGCAGCTGCGGGGGTCCGCCGCCAAAGGGCCGGCGGATCCGAAGGTCGACGCCCGGAATACCGGACGCGCCGGCCCCGAGGTCGAGGGGAGCCCCGTCGATCCGATACCGCCCGCTCGGACAGGGGGCGATGGCGGCGTAAGCCGCAGCGGCCGATCCCGCCAGGCTGGCGAGGAGTGACAGGCCGACGATGGGACGAGTGAGCGAGTGCATGACGGGCCTCCTTGGGAACCTGGCCGCTCGAGGCGACCTTTGCTGGCCCTACGCCCCAGCGGACCGTCCGGATGCGCCCGGCAATTCTGGTCTATTGCCTGAACGTACGAAATACCCTAAATGTACGCAACGTACAGCTATGGAGGTGCAAGCATGCGACCAGCCGTCAACGTAGCGATTTTGTGGCTCTTGTTCGCCGGCATGCACATCGGTCTCGCCAGCCGCCGCATACGGAACCCGCTCGTCGAGCGCCTCGGACCACTCGGCTTCTCGATGCTGTTCTCGGCCGTCGCGGCGGTGACGTTCCCGCCCTTCATGCACTACTACGCGACCGTCCGCTTCGAGGGCGCCGCCGGGCTCGACGTCGGCCGCTTCGCCCCGCTGCGCTATCTCGGGATCGGGGTGATCACGGCCGGCGTGACGCTGATCGTCAGCTCGCTGTGGCGGTTCCCCGCCTCCACGCTCGCGCTCGTTGGTCCGCGCCGGTTCGAGCCGCGTGGGATGGAACGGATCACGCGTCATCCGTTCTTCGTCGGCGTCGCGCTGATGGGGCTGGCGCATGTCGCGCTTTCCACCCACCTCGTGGGCACCGTGGCGTTCGGCGGCTTGGCCTTCCTCACGATCGCGGGCGCGCTGCACCAGGACCGCAAGCTGCTGGCGAACGTCGGCGCGCCCTACGCGGACTACTTGCGCCAGACCTCGCTCGTGCCGTTCGCCGCCATCGCGACCGGCCGCCAGCACATCGTGTGGCACGAGCTGCCGTGGAGGGGGCTGGCCGTGGGCTTGGCCCTCGCCTTCGCCTTGCGATCCGTGCATGACTCGATCATGAGCCACGGCGGAGCCTGGGTGATCGGCGTCGTGCTGGGGGGCGCCGCGTTGGCTACCGTGCAGTTGCTGGCGCATCGCCGCCGTCAGGCCGTGACGGACCCCGGACTCGCGCGCTCGGCACCGAAATAAGAGGAACCATGGATCGCACGACGGCGAGCTTCGTGGACGGGATCGGCGCCGCCGCCGCCACGTCAGGGATCCTGAGCCAGCAACAGGGGCGCATCTTTGCCCTCCTCTATTTGAGCGACCGGCCGTTCGCGCTCGAAGAGATCGCCATCGAGCTGGAGCAGAGCAAGAGCAACGTCTCGCTCAACATCCGCGTGCTGGTGGAGTGGCACCTCGTGCGACGCCGGCCCATCCCGGGCTCGCGCAAGGACCACTACGAGGCGGCGAACGACTTTTTTCGCGCGATGCAGGAGATCTTCGAGCGGCGCTTTCGCTGGACGGTGCGGCAGGTGGTGTCCGCGGTGAAGGAAACGAAGACAGACGCGGCGCGTGCAGGACTCTCGCGCGATCGGACCGCCTTTCTCGACACGCGTCTCGACGCGCTCGCCGCGTTCTTCACGCTGGTGGATGCGGGGATCGGTATGTTTGCCGAGGGCAAGGCGTTTCCCTCCGACCAGTTGCGCAACGTCGTGCCGCTCGCGAAGGCAGACCAGGGCCGGTCACGGTCGTAGCGAGGCGACGTTGCCACGGGGGCGAACAGCCGCGTTGGTCTTCGTGCTCGCCATCGCCTGCGGCGTGCGGGCGGCCAACCTGCGGTGGATGGCCGCGCAGCCTGCCAGCAGGACCCAGTTCTCGTGGGCGGAGGGCGACATGGCCACCCATTGGCGGTGGGCCGGGCTGATCGTGGATGGCGACGTCCTCACGCGGGGCGCGCACGGGCCGTATCCGCCCTGGATGCAGGAAATCGCGCCGCTCGAGACTTGGGACCGCTGGCACGGCGAGCGCGTGTTCAACAAGGCGCCGCTGTACCCGTACCTCCTCGCCGGGATGCGGGCCGCCTTCGGCGAGCGGTACCTCCCGATCGGAGCGTGTCACGCCGCGCTCGGCGTCCTCAACGTCGCGCTCGTCTTCCTGCTCGCCGCGCGATTCTTCGATCTCGCCACGGCGACCGTGGCCGGGCTCGGGGCGGCTCTCTACGGGCCGTTTCTCCTCTACGAGACGTTTCTGCTGCGGGATACCCTGGCCGTCACCCTTTCGCTGGCGCTGCTGCTCGCGCTATCGCGCTGTACGGGCGCGGCGCGCGGACCGTGGATGCTGGCGGGGGCCGCCTTCGCGCTGGCCTTGCTCGGTCGCGAGCTGGTCGCGCCGTTCGGCGTGTTCGTAGCCGTGTGGATCTGGCAGCGATTTCGGGGGCAGCGCGAGCAGATGATCGGTGCGTTCGGCGCCTTCACGCTCGGCGTCGTGCTCGGGCTCCTGCCGCTCGTCGCCCGCAACGTCGCCGTGGGGGCCCCACCGCTCGCCCTCTCGGCGATCGGCGTGGAGGGAATCGTGTACGGGCACGCCGTCGACAGCGCGCCGGCGGCGTTCCACGTGCCGGCGGCCACGGCGACGATCCTCCACGCCTCCGACGGACGGGTCTCGGAGACGATCCGCGGCACGCTCGCGACCTACGAGGGCGACTGGCGGCGGTTGGTGCGAAACGAGCTGGTGCGGGCGGCCGCCATCTTCTCGGCCCTCGAAGGCGCCGACAACGTCAACTGGTACTACTTCGCCGGGCGTTCGCGCCTCCTCGCCTGGTCGCTTCGCTACGAGATCCTCCTCGGCCTCGGGCTCGTCGGTCTCTGGCTCGCACGCCGCCGGGCCCGTGGCGACGATCGGATCGTCCTCTACTACCTCGCCGTCAGCCTGGCCGCCCTGCAGTTCATACCCGTGATCGGCCGCTATCGGCTCGTCGTGGCGGCCCTGCTGCTGGTGTACGGCGCCGTGACTGTGGTCGCCGTTGCGCGTGCCCTCGGGGCGCGCGACTGGCGCGCCGCGGCCGGTCCCGCGCTCGTGAGCGCGGGCCTCGCCGTCGTCTCGGCCCGGTTCCTGCTCGTGCCTGGCGTGAATGAACGGTGTCGCCTGGTGGAGTACCTGGTTGCGGCGCAGGACGCGGCCGATCGACAGGACTCGGAGGCGCTCTACGGAGAGCTCCGCGATTGTGTGGACTGTCTGGTCGAGCATGCGGATGCCGACACGCTGTCGCCCTGGTTCCAGCTGGTTGCGGAGGACTTCACGACCGTGGCGAGGGCGCTCGAGCGAACGGAGGAGGCAGCGCCCATGCTCGATCGTCTGGCGGCGCGATACGTGCGCGATCCGGTCCTGCCGAGGCTCGTCGCCGCCATGCGGACTCCGCGCGAATCTATCGAGGGGAATGCGTCGCCGTGACTCCGAGCCTCGCAAGGAAGGCCAGAATGGCTCCTTCCAGTCGTGCCAGCTCGGCGTCATCGAAGAACCCGTGCGGCGTGTCCTCGAAACGGAGGAGGTCGACGGACACCCCCGCGCCGCGCAACGCGTCCACGAGGCGCAGCGACTGCTCGTAGGGAACCTCGGCGTCGGCGATGCTGTGAGCGATCAGGACGGGCGGCAGGCCGGAACGCACGAGCGTGAGGGGAGAGGCCTCTCGCGCGCGGGTCGCCTGGCCGGGCTCCGGACCGATCCACTCCACGGCCCAGAATCGCTGCGTGGGTGCCGCCAGCAGCGGCCCGACGTCTGTGATCCCGTAGAGATCCACGGCGCCGATCACGGGGCTCCGCGGTGCGAAGGCCACCATCAGCGCCAGGTGTCCGCCCGCCGAGGGACCGATGGTCACCACGCGAGCGGCGTCGAGACCATACGCCGCGCCGTTGGCGACGATCCAGTCGAGTCCGCGCCGGCAGTCGTCGACGGCCGCCGGTGCTCGGGCTTCGGCGGCCAGGCGATAGTCGAGCGTCACGATGGCCAGTCCATGCGACAGGAAGGGGAGCATGCTCGGCCAGCGGCGCGCACCCTCCTGCGGCGCCGGATACAGCTCCGGGAACGCGTCGTCCTTCGATCCTCTGATCCAGCCGCCACCGTGCAGGAACAGTAGGACCGGGCGAAGGTCCAGCCCCTTCGGCCGATACACGTCGAGCCTGAGCTCCCGCACGTCGCTCGCGTAGGGGATGTCGCGATGCACGTCGATGCCGGCGAGGCGCGAGGATGGTGGTGCCGCGGCACCCAGGAGCATTCCGAACAGCAAGAGGTGAGACGCCCGCATCCATTGGGTCTCTACGGCCTGTCCCGCGAGCTCGGCAAGTGCTGCCCCGAGGACCGATTCGCCTTGACGGAGGCGACTGGGACGTGCTCGTCTTGCCCCGTGGGGAGTGGACCGATGCGCCGAGTCACCTTCGCCGCCGCACTGGCGCTACTTGCGCTTCGGGGTTTCGCCGTAGCCCAGCCCGCCAAACGACGACTGCACGGACGCGACGGTCATCGGCGGACTGCCGTTCACCGACGCCGTCGACACGACGGCAGCCACGACCGAGGCTGGTGACCCGGATTTCGAGTGCGATTACTTCTCCGGCGGCCAGGGTGCGCGCAGCGTGTGGTATCGCTACACGTCCGTGGGCGGCGGCTCGCTCGAGGTGGACACCTTCGGCAGCGACTACGAGACGTTCATCGCCGCATGGCGGGGAAGCTGCGGCGCGTTGGGTACGCTCGCCGCCTGCAACGGTACGGACCACGACAACAACTATTCCGGCGAGCAATCCCGGCTCGTCGTCACGCTCGCGGCCGGGGAGACCATCTACTTGGAGATCCTCAACACCTCCGGTCCCGCCGGCGGCAATCTCGTCTTGAACGTCAAGGAGACGACGGCGTTCCGCGTGACCGACGAGGGCGACTACATCGTCGGGGAAGGTCCCGATGTCGCCGCGGCGGAGGACGGCACGTTCCTGATCGTCTGGGAGCAAGACAGCGACACGATCATGGGTCGCCGCTACTGCGACACGGGTGTCCCGCTCGGCGCGCCATTCCCGATCAGCGGCACTCTCAGCGGCTCGGTGACGCCGAGGGTGGCTCGGACCGGGAGCGACTTCGTCGTGGTCTGGTACCGCTTCGGGTTTTTCGGGCGGCGCATCAGCGGGTCGGGCGTACCGATCGGCCCGGTCTTCGAGGTGAGCGAGGACTCGGCCTCGTACTACTGGCGCTTCGACGCTGCTGGCGATCCGACGGGCGGGTTCGTCGTCGCCTGGTCCGACTACGACGACGGCGACGAGGAAGGAGTCGTCGCGCGCCGCTTCGACGCATCCGGTACGCCGCTGGGGCCCGAGTTCGCGGTGAATACCTACACGGCCGGGCGTCAGATGTTCCCGTCGGTCGCTTCGGATCCCGTGGGCAACTCCGTGATCGTCTGGGAGAGCCGCGACGCCGGACAGGACGGCAGCGGCTCTGGAATCTTCGGGCGGCGGTTCGACGCCTCGGGATCGCCCATGGGCGGTGAGTTCCTGGTGAATGCCACCACCGCGTCCAATCAGGAGCGCCCCGCCGTGGCCACGGATCCGAGCGGCGCGTTCGTGGTGGCATGGCAGGACTTCTCGTCGGCCACCTGCGGGTACGAGTGCGTGGTCGGGCGGCGCTTCGACGCGGCCGGGTCGCCCCAGGGAGGCGACTTCGAAGTCTCTCCGGCCGGCACGGAGCCGCCGAGCTTCTATCAATCGATCGACGCGGGCCGCAGCGACGACGGCGATTTCATCGTCTCGTGGGCCAACGAGTACGACTTCCCTCGTGCGCGGGGCTTCGATGCCGACGGAACCCCGCAGGGACCGGCACTGCAGATGGCCTACCTCGAAGACAACTATCAGCGCGAGTCCCGCCTGGCCGTCGCCGGCGACGGGGACTTCCAGGTCGTCTGGGAGTGGGCGCCCATCGGATCGGGATACAAGGTGATGGGCCGCGCCGTCGCCGGAAGCCCGAGCTGCCCTGCGCAGACCGGCTGCCCTTCGACTCCGCGCACGGGCTGCAAGCAGCCCACCCTGCATTTGAAGGGCAACCTCACGCTGAAGAACCAGAGTCCCGACTCCCGCGACGCCATCATCTGGAAGTGGGTGAAGGGCGAGGCCACGACCGTCCCCGAGATCGGCAACCCGCTGGGTGCCGACTCGTATACCCTCTGCCTCTACGACGGTGACGACATGCTGCAGATCGAAGCGGTCGTCCCGCCCGGTGGCACGTGCACGACGGTCCCGTGCTGGAAGGACCTCGGCGGTATCGGCTTCAAGTACGCCGACAAGACGGGCGCCGAAGGCGACGTACGGAAGCTCCTCGTGAAGAGCGGCATCGACGGACGCGCCAAGGTCGTGGCCAAGGCGCAGGGCGGCGGCGTGGCCGTCCCCGCTCTGCCCCCCGTGCTGCCGCTGCGCGCGCAGCTCTCGTCGAGCACGGGCACGTGCTGGGAGGCCGAGTTCCGGGCGACGGGCGTCACGAAGAGCACGCCGACGGTCTTCGGAGCCAAGCCGCACGTCGGATCGCCGGGCGGCGCCTTCGTCGACTGATCATCGGTCTTCAGCGGACGAGCGGCTCGCAGGCGCGCGCGCCCGGCGTCGGGTGCGGGACGCCCTGGCGCGGCGTGACGTCCCGGCGGACCAGCTCGCGCGCGAGCTTCCACGCCATCGGGCGATAGTAGCGACCCGTGGGGTGGAGGTCCGGGAAGAAGAGATCGTCCAGGCGACGGGCCAGCAGCTGCGTGGTGAGCGGCTCCGTGTGGAAGCAGGGGACGTCGGCCTCGGCCGCGACGCGCGCCAGGGCGCGATGGACGGCCTCGCGCTCCGGCCCCAGCACCACCGGATAGCCGAGGAGCACCGGGATCGCGCCCGCGTCGCGCACGACGTCGACGATCGCCCGCAAGTCGTCGTGCGTGACGCGCTCGATCTCCGGGGGGGTGAGCTCGTGGTCGCCGCGCCACATGTCGACGCGCTCCATCCCGTCGCCCAGGTCGAGGAGCAGGCGCTCGCCGCGCTCGCTCTGTTCGACGAGCCGCAGATCCGGGCGGCGCGCGGCGGCCGCGCCGTCGCGCAGGCCGACGCGCAGCACGTGGAGGAGGCGGCCGAGCCGGAGATCGCGCCAGGTCCAGCGTGCGCGCGCCTCGGGGGCATGCACCTCCCGCTCGGAGAGGTTCCAGTAGTTGTTGTGGCCGACCAGCACGATCACGACGTGGGGCCGGACGCGATCGAGGATGCGGGGCAGACGCTCGCGGACCTGGATCGAGTTCTGCCCGGGGATACCGTAGTTGGAGGCCTCGACCGGGATGCCCCGGCGGCGGAGGATGCGGTCGAGCTGCTCGGGAAACGCCGCCGTGCGCGGGAGGAACGCCCCGTAGACGTGCGAATCGCCCACGCAGGCCACCCGAAGCTGCCCGCCCCGACCCTCGGCGGCGCGGTCGAAGAGCACCGGCGCCGCGAGCGCCGCCAGACGCAGCCCGCACTCGAGGAGCACGAGCCCCGCGACGAGGCCGGCGATCACGAGCCCCAGCCGCACGGCCGCGTCGCGCACGGAGGAGCCATCTACCACCAAGGCGCATTCCCCGGCGAGTGCGCGCTTTGAGATTCGGCCGCCCGCCAGGGTAGGTTCCCTCATGATCCTCCTGCTCATCCTGGCGCTGGTCACTCCCGCGGCCGCCAAGCCCGCGGCCTGTCCCGACGGTCGGTTCCTCCTGCCCGAAGAAGTGCTGCTGCTCCCGGTCGAATTCGAGGGGGGCCGGCAGGGAATTGCGCTCGCGGCCGGCACGGTCGAGATCGACGGCAGCTGCGGGCCGGCCACCGCGAAGGTGAAGCCGGGCAAGCGCGGCACGCGCGTCATCGTGCGCTGGCCGGCCTGCGGCGACCGAACGCGCGCGCTGCTGAAGGGCTCCATCGCGTCCCCCGAGTGCGGCACTCTCCGCGGCAAGGTGAAGGCGAAGAAGACGAAGGCCGTACCGTTCGAGGCTGTGCGCTCGGCCTGCGGCGACGACCACGTCGACCTCGCGGGCGGTGAAACCTGTGACCTGCCCGCCGACGAGCCGACGCTGGACCTGCTGGAGGCGGCCGGCGATGCGATCGCGGCGGGCGGCACCGACGTCCCGTTGAGCGCCGACGGCTCGCTCCGCTTCCTCCGCTCGACGACCGCGACGGGTGGTGTCGACGAGATCGTGCGCGGCGCGCTCGTTGTGGCGCGCTGGGTGCACGACGGCGACACGACGACCATGACGGTCGATCAAGATGGGGACGGCACCCCGGAGATCCAGAGCGACGCGCAGCGCGCCCCCGTGCGCTCGGTCACGGTCGGCCACGATTTCGACGACGACGGCGCCGTCGACCGGACGGTGTCCCTCGAGCAGGTGGGCGGCGACGGACTGCAGGTGGAGATCACCCCGGCCGGCGGGAGCCCCACGGGGTTCAGCACGACGCTCGTCCAGGAGATGCGAACCGTCGTCGGCCGTGCCATCGACAGCGAGGGCTGTACGCCGGAGCAGGAAGCGCGCGCCAAGTTTTCGCTCACGGTCGGCACCACAGCGGGCTTCCAGTGTCTGCGCGCCCTCGGACTGGGCGCGGTCGCGAAGGCGATCGAAGGCAAGATCGCCAAGGACGGCGTGCGGTTCCACTGCGGAGCGACCACCGGCTGTGCCGGAGTCGATCCGCTGAACGGGTTCCTCGGCGGTGTGCTTCCCATCCCCATCGGGATGGATCTGGGGGCCAAGTTCTTCACTGGCGAGGGCGCGTGCAGCAACCCGGCGATGGTCCTCTTCCACGAGGTGCTGCACGTGGGCATGGGCGAGGCGCACAGCCCGTTCCTCGACCGCACGACGTTCGAGGGTCTGGCGACCGACCGCGTCTACTCGTGTACCGATCTCTGCTTCCGGCCGGCCAAGGCGACCAAGGGCGAGTGCGCGACGTGTCTCGGCGTGGACCGCTGCGATGCCAAGTGCGAGCGCTTCGCCGACCTGCCGAGCGATCCGCCGTGCGACGCACGCGTCGAGCTCACGCAGACCACGTGCCCGTCCAGCGCGTGCAGCTGCTGCGTGGGCTGCCCGCCGGGCCTGAAGTTCGTGGAGACCATGGAGGGGACCGGATTCGGACCGGTCGGCAGCTACGTGCGCGTGAACCTGCCCCCGATGCTCGGTGGCCAGCTCACCTGCGGGAGCTGGAGCCCGGCTATCTGCCCCGGGTCGGGCGCCGGAGTCGTGTCCTGCTGCCAGCGCCAGGCAACCGAGCCGGCGTCGACCACCTTCGTGGGCACGTTGCCGTTCCCGTTCCAGGACTTCTGCTTCTGTCCGGCCCCTCCCTCGTCGGAAGTGGGGACCCTCGTCGCCCAGCTGGTGGCCGCCGACAACAACGTTCTCGACGAAGACTCGAAGCCGATCGTCTGCCCGTAGCCGATCCTCGGGTCGGCCCGGCGCCTACGAGCTGGCGAGGGGGCATTTGCGCTGGGACGTCAATGAGCGGAGAAGGGCCCGAGTCCTCTTGTTTGCGCGTGATCCGCCCTCGTTCGGTACGACGATCTCGGCTTCTCGCTCAGGCATCCGCGACCAAACCATTAGCGCCCCCTCAGGGGCAGGAGAATTGCCATGGGTAAGAAGCTGTTCGTAGGAAACCTGACCTTCACCACCACCGGACCCGACCTGGAGTCGTTGTTCGCCACGGTGGGCACGGTCGAGTCGGCCTCGGTCGTCAACGACCGTGAGACGGGACGCTCGCGGGGCTTCGGCTTCGTCGAGATGGCCTCGCAGGCGGATGCCAGCAAGGCCGTGAGCGAGCTGAACGGCCGCGACGTCGGCGGCCGGCAGATCAACGTCGCCGAGGCCAAGGACCGCGATTCGCGCGGCGGTGGCGGTGGCGGCGGCGGACGCCGCAACTACTAAGACACGCTTGCGGAGCCGCGCGGGGGACGATCCTCGCGCGGCTCAGCGTGCTTATCCCGGCGTCGCGCTCCAGACGTCCGCCGCGAGGCGCGCGAGATCGACGGGGCCTGCGGGCCCGAGGATCGCCAAGACCCGCGCCCCTCGCTGCTCGACGTGAGCGGCCGGCAGGAAGGTCGGGGCCGTGGCCGCGAAGTCGCGCGCGTCCTCGGTGGTGTCCCAGGCCGTCATCCACACCAGCACGATCTCCGGGCCGCGCACCAGCGCGTGCAGGCGGTCGCCCCCCCAGCCCGCCGCCACCCGCGCGGCATCCGAGGCGGGCAGCGCGCGGCCGGCGAGCAGCCGCACGTGAAACTCGCCGAGGGCGCCGTCCATCGCCGGCACGAAGCCGGCGCGTTCGAGTGACGCCGTCCCGCCGACGGTGACCGAGATCGGGGGGTCGCGGCGGTCGAAGTAGCGCTCCGGATGCATCACCTGCTCGGTCGATGCCGGCGGATCGGCGTAGATCCGGTCCACGGTCGCGAATCCGCCGTCGGTGAGGGCGCGGGCGACGAACGTCGCGCCCGCGTCGTAGACGAAGGTGATCGTCTCGCGCACCAGCAGTGGGACGTCGGGGTAGTCCTTCGCCATCGCGGCAGGCATGGCGCGCAACATCTCGGTCGTACGCCCCACCGCGCCGGCGTCGGGCACGCGTCCGAGCAGGTAGGCCATCCCCGCGAAGATCGCATCCCCCTCGACCAGCGCGTGACGCGCGAGGCGGCGATCGTCGTCGCCGCCCATGAGCGGCTCGGGTTCGGTCGGCAGGCCGAAGTGCTGATCCTGCAGCGCATGCGTCAGCTCGTGCGAGACGATGAATTCGCCGACGAAGTCGCGCCCGGTGAGCGCGCCGAGCATGCGGACGCCGAAGCCGGGAGACGGCATCCCGTGCGACGCAATGATCAGGCGCTTGCTGCGGGGATCGTAGAACCCTGCACCTTCCTCCGCATAGAGATGGCTCACGGCGTCGCGAAGGCGCGTCCCCTCGGGCAGGAGGCCGAGGCGCACGCTCACGGCCTCGACGCGCTCGACGTCTCCGGGCGCATACTCTTCGGCGAGCACCTGCGCGAGGAAGGCCTTGATCTCCTCGGGCGCCATCGCGACGGAGACGACGGGCTTCTTGAACGCAAGCCCTCGGATCTGCGGGAGGCGGCGCTCGACCACGGCGAGCGCGTCCTCGTTTAGCCGCCCGTTGCGGACGAGGGCGCCCGGCCCGCACGCGACGACGAGGCAGACCGACAGCAGGAGCGCGTCGCGGCGCTGCACGAGCGGCATCGCGTGCCGTCTAGCATCGTCGTGCCGGCCGGAGAAGGCCGCGGCCGTGCATCGTTCCTCATCGGTGCGAGAGATGTGCTACAGGGCCGCGGTCATGCGTTCCGGTTCGCGCATCCTTCCCATGCTGCTCGCAGTAGCGCTCGGATGCGGGCGCCACGAGTCGTCGCCGACCGACACGGCGGCCGACGCGCAGGGGCACACCGCGCCCACGCCGCTCACCGCCGCCGCCAATGCCGCGGTCGCCAAGGCGCTTCCGCTCGCGGATCGACAGGACTTCGACGACGCTCGCCACGGCCTCGTCGCCGGCGAGCGGGACGTCGTGGTGACGGACGCCCAGGGCGCCACGGTCTGGGACACGCGCCGCTACGCTTTCGTGCAGGGCGATGCACCGGGGAGCGTCAACCCGAGCCTCTGGCGGCAGGCGAAGCTGAACGGCGCCCACGGGCTCTTCGAGGTGGTCCCCGGCGTTCACCAGGTCCGCGGCTACGACCTCGCCAACATGAGCATCATCGAAGGCAAGACCGGATGGATTCTGGTCGATCCGCTCGGGACTCGCGAGACGAGCGCCGCCGCGCTGGCGCTCGCCCGCCGGACGTTGGGCGAACGGCCCATCGTCGCCGTCATCTTCACCCACAGCCACGTCGACCACTTCGGCGGCATCCAGGGCGTGCTGCCCGACGCGGCAACCCGGGCGTCGACACGCATCATCGCGCCGAAGGGCTTCATCGAGGAAGCGACGAGCGAGAACGTGCTCGCCGGCCTCGCCATGGGACGGCGCGCCACCTTCATGTACGGCATGGCGCTCGCGCGGAGCCCGCGCGGCCACGTCGACACCGGCCTCGGCAAGGAGCCAGCCCGGGGCCGCTTCTCCATCCTGCCGCCGACCGACCTGATCGACCACACCCCGCAGCCGATGGAGATCGACGGCGTCCGCTTCGTCTTCCAGTACGCGCCGGGCTCCGAGGCTCCCGCGGAGCTCACCTTCTACTTGCCCGACATGAAGGCGTTCTGCGGCGCGGAGGTCGTGAGCCACACCATGCACAATCTCTACACGCTCCGGGGTGCCAAGGTACGCGACGCGCTCCGCTGGAGCGGCTACATCGACGAGGCCATCGGCCTGTTCGGCGACGCCGACGTCGTGTTCGTGAGCCATCACTGGCCCGTGTGGGGCAACGCGCGCGTGCTCACCCATCTCAAGCAGCAACGCGACACCTACCGCTACCTCCATGACCAGACGCTGCGCCTGGCCAACGGCGGGGCTACCCCCGGGGAGATCGCCGAGCAGATCGAGCTGCCCGCGTCGCTCCGCACCGTGTTCGCGAGCCGCGACTACTACGGTACGGTGCGCCACAACACGCGCGCCGTGTACCAGAACTATTTCGGCTGGTACGACGGCAACCCCGCGCATCTGAACCCGTTGCCGCCCGTCGACGCGAGTACGCGCTACGTGGACGCGATGGGGGGCGCGGACGCGGTCGTCCGCCGCGCGCGGGCGGCGTTCGACGCCGGTGACTACCGCTGGGCGGCCACGCTGCTCGACCACGTCGTCTTTGCCGATCCCGGCAACGCCGCGGCGCGCGAGCAGCTCGCGGCCACCTACGACCAGCTCGGCTACCAGGCCGAGTCGGGGCCATGGCGCGACGCGTACCTGAGCGGCGCATACGAGCTCCGCCATGGCGTGCCGGACGCCGCGGCGGTTACCCCGAGCGCCGCGACGGATCTCCTGCTGCAGCTGCCGCTCGACGTCTTCTTCGCGTCGCTCTCGGCGCGCCTGGTGGGGCCGAAGGCCGAAGGCAAAGACACGAAGGTCAACATGGTCTTCAGCGACCTCGGCGAGTCGTGGGTGCTCTGGCTGGAGAACGCCGTGCTGCACGCCGCGCGACGCGACGCCGATCCGGCGGCGGCGGCGACGGTGACGCTGACGCGCCCGCTGCTGGTGCGCCTCGTCACGGCGCAGGTGGGGGTGCGCGAGCTCGTCTTCTCGGACGAGATGTCGATCGCCGGGAGTCGGATGGAGCTGCTGGAGCTCCTCATGCTGCTCGAGCGACCGGGCAAGCCATTTCCGATCGTGACGCCGTAGCCGGTCCCTACGGCGCGCCCAGCGAGCAAGCAGGGTGTCCCGCTCAGCCGGGACCGCGCTCGAAGGTGGTCACGCCGTCGGGCACGTGGTGGAAGCTCTGCTTGTCGATGGTGAAGATCACCATCTGCGGGCCGCCGAAGAGGCTCGGATCGTCGAGCGTGCCCACCTTGAGGATGTTCACCCCTGGAAGCCCGGGCGCGCGGGCGAGGATGTGCGTGCCACACTCCCCGCAAAACTCCCGGGTGACCGGACTCTCGAGGTCCGTCCGCCGGAACTGCTTCGGTGCGCCCTTCGTATAGGTGAAGCCGGCGTCGGCCATGCCCATCACCACGTTGGGATGGCCGCCCGAGATGTACTGGCACTCCCGGCAGTGGCACTGCCCCTTGAAGAACGGATCGCCGCTCGCCCGGTAGCGCAGCGCGCCGCAGTAGCACCCACCCTGGAAATCCATCCGAGGCTCCTTCGCGTTGGGCGGCGCGCACGAGGCGCCGCGGTTGTCCACGAGGCGTTCGTAGCCCGTCGGGAGACGTACGCCAACCCGGGACCCGGCGATGCTCGAACTGCCCTTGACGCGTGTGTAGAGGGAGAGGCCGATGCGGGTGGGCGACGCGGAAACGGAGCTCTTGAACCTCGTCGAGACGGCTCCGTTCGGCGATCGTCACCGCTGGTCTTGGGCGTCGTCGGTCGGCGGCACGTTGCTGGCGGGGTTCTCCATGTACGTGCTCGGCGTCTCGGTGCCCCTGCTGACGGACGGCCTGCGTCTCGATCCGTCGACGATCGGGCTCGTCGGGGCCGCGCTCATGCTCGGTGGGGTGGTGGGCTCGGCCATCGGTGGCCCCGCGGCCGACCGCTGGGGGCGGCGTGCCTTGATGCTCTGCGACATGCTGCTCGTGGTCGTCGGCGGGACGCTCAGCATGGTGGCGGACGGCGCCACCGCGCTCTTTTTGGGGCAGCTCATCGTCGGCGCCGGCATCGGGATCGATTTCCCGGTCTCGGCGGCGTTCGTGTCGGAGACCATGCCGAAGCGCAGTCGCAGTCGCATGATGGTCGCTACGATCGCCTTGCAGCCCGTCGGCATGGCGCTCGCGGCGGCAATCGCCTTGCCCCTGCTGGAGTGGGCGGCCGGTGATCAGGTCTGGCGCTCTCTGCTCGGAGCCGAGGCCGCGATCGGCCTCGGGTTCCTCCTGCTGCGGCTGTCGCTGCTCGAGAGCCCGCATTGGTTGATGGCGCGCGGCAGGAACGTCGAAGCCGCCGATGAGATCGCCCGCCTCGTGCCTGCCCGGGCGGCGGAGATCGAGCAGCTCGGCGCCGTACTCGGCGGAACGCGCGACCCGGCCCTCGGCGCCGCGGTCCCAGCGGAGGGCCTCGCGATGCTGTGGTCCCCGGCCTATCGAACGAAGACGCTCCTGGTTTCGGTGCCCTGGTTCTTGATGGACATCGCGACCTATGGTGTCGGCCTCTTCACACCCACCATCTTGATGGCGATCGCGCCCACGGTGGGAGGGTCGGCGAGCGTGCTGGGGATGGACTACGCCGACGCCAAGGGGGGCGCGCTCCTCAATCTCTTCCTGCTCGCCGGATCGCTCGCCAGCTTGTGGACCGTGCCTCGCGTGGGCCGCATCCGCATGCAGGTGATCGGGTTTGCCGGCATGGCGGTGGGGATGCTGCTGCTGATGGTCGGCACCACCGTCGAACGCGGAAGCGCATCGCACCTCGTGCCGATCGTGAGCGGCTTCGTGATCTTCAATCTCCTCATGAACAGCGGGCCCAATGCCACGACCTTCACGCTGGCGCCGGAGCTGTTTCCGACCCCGTTGCGCGCGTCCGCCGGAGGGCTGGCGGCGAGCATCGCGAAGCTCGGCGCGGCACTCGGCGTGTTCGTCCTGCCGATTCTACGAGAGCACTTCGGCATCACCGCCGTGCTGGGGCTGGTGTTCGTCGTCAGCCTCGCCGGCGGCATCACGACCTGGTTGCTCGCCGGATGTCATGCCGAGGGGTGAGCAATCTGCTCTAGAACCGCACGGTGAAACGCGCGCCCCGACCCCAGGCGCTGAGATGCCAGGTCGGGCGCACCTCCGCCGTACGCGGTCCGAACTTCGCCTCGTACTCCTCGAGGTCCTCGTCGGCCTTCCAGGGGAACGTGAGCAGGTTCACTTCGCCGACGGCGATGCCGATGCCGGCCGACCTCCAACCCCTCGACGGATCATCGTAGGCTTCGGACACGATGAGCGCTCCCGCGACGTTGAGCACCACGTTGAGCGTGTGCTGCTTCCACGATCGACGCCGGTCGGCATTCTTGGCGTCCTCGCGCAGCGCGTCTTCGGCCACCGTCAACCGCGCCCGGCATTGCTCGGGGTCGGTCGGCGCGATGGCCTGCGGGGCAGCGGCTCCTTCGCGGGCCCGTGGCGGCCTCAGCAAGAAGACGGTGGTGCCGAAGGCGGCCTTCACCGCCGACACGACGAGATCGGCTTGCTTGCTGTCGTCGTCCTCCAGGCCGGCTTGCACGCTCTGCACCACCATCCCGGTGGCGTAGAACGCCGTCCAGCCCTTCCACCACCAGTCGGCGTAGGGACGACGATGCTCCAGCCGACCTTCGATGAAGCGGAGACGAGCCGCGGTGTCGGGGTCACAGCGCTCCAGCGATTCTGCCCGCGCCACGGACGTGGGCGCAGGAGCGAGCCACATGGCGAGGAGCAGCAATGCGGTCGGCGACGTCGTGCGAAGCATCCTGTGCGTGCACGCGAGCTACCGCACGCGCGATCATTCTTGCATGACGACCCCCAGGTGACCAGCCTTGACGTGCGGCAATGTCGGGGCTTTGGGCCGCGAACCCTAGCGGAACTGCTTGCGCACGGATGACGGCTTCGGGAGGGTCCGATGTTGCTTCCATGCCGTCGGGTCGACGGGATCCTTCCCGGCGAGGAACATCTCGAGATACGGGAAGTCGTCGTAGCCCCAGAACAGCTCGTCGCCCACTTCCATCGTCGGTACGCCGAACACCCCGCGTGCCGCGGCGGCCCGGGTCTCCTCGCGCAAGAGCGCCTTGACCTCGGGAGTCTGTGCCTGGGCGACGAGCGCCGCACCCGGAAGGCCGATCTCGTCGGCAACGCGCTCGACGACGGCCGGTTCGCTGACGTGCAGACTGCGCACCCACACCGCTCGAAAGAGGGCGTCGATGAGGGCTCGGCGTTCCGTGGCCTCGAGCGGGAGCAGGGACACGCGGAGCGCAAGCAGGGGATTGAACGGCATGAACGCAGGGGGACTGAGCGGCACGCCGAGGAGCGTCGTCTTGCGGGCGAGGTTCTTGCTCATCCAGTGGCCCTTGGCGGGGATCTCGCCGGGACCCACGTGCCCGTGCGCGTCGAGGAGGCCGGCGTACAGGACGGGGACCAACTCGACCGCGCAGCCGTGTCGCTCGGCGAGCTGCGGAAGCTGTGTCCAGGCCAGGTACGCGTTCGGCGATTCGTAGTCGAAGATGAAGCGGAGGGCTCCTGTCATGCTCGTCCGGGAAGATGCGCTCGCGGAGCCCCGCTGTCCACCGGCAGACCTTGACGGGCATGCGGCCTTCGTGGTCGGTGTCGCTGCGAGGGGGATCCACCGATGAGCGAGAGCCCGCGTGTCACGATGATTCTGCTCGCCGCACTCACCCTGGCGCCCGTCGCCTGCGGGCCCACGAGCGAGCGCGTCGAGGCGCCGGCGGGGCAACCCATGGTCCTCACGGTGCCCGCCATCCAGCGCATGGTGCTGGCGGGCGAGCCGCCGGCCATCGTGCTCGGCGAGATCGAGCGCACGGGCACGGTCTATGACCTCACCACCGAACAGACGAAGAGGCTGCGCGCCGACGGCATGCCGGCCTCGCTCATCAGCCAGATGCAGCTGACGCGCGACCATGCCATCCGGCAGGAGCCGTCGCTCGGCACCTCGCGCGAACGCTGGAAGGAGATCGACGGCTACTGGTACGGCGGTGTGCCCCTCGGATGGCCGAGCGCCTGGGTGCACGGGGGGCCCGCGCCAGGGGCGGGCATCCGCTAGGCGCCGACCGTCGCCGAAGCGCTACGGGGTGATCAGCCGGATCCCGCAGTGCACGCAGAAGACCGAGCCTTCTCGTCGTGCGACCGCGTGGTCGGCGTCGCGGCACGAGCGATTGCGCATGGCCTCGTTCACGACGCCGCCACACGAGGGGCAATGCGCGACCGGCGCGTTGGAGCGCCGGTGATTCATGTTCTCGCAGGGATTGCCGCGCATTCTGCTACTTCTTCGCCGCCGGTTTGGGTCCGGAGCTGCCGGCGCGCGTCGTGTCGAGCATCAAGAACGTGGCGATGTCCACCTTGACGAGGCTGCGGCAGCGCGGGCAGTGCGGGGTGCGCGTGCTCGCCGTCACTCCCTCGAGGAACGAAAGAGGGGTGCCGCAATTGGGACACGGACGGAACGTTGCAGTAGCCATGGGACCTCCAGCACGGCCAGAATCGCTAGCCGGCGGCGCGGAGGCCAATTCCGCGGGGCGGGGTGACTCCGAGGCAACAGGCGCCTGCCGCGAGTCATTTCTCACCGTACGCTCGAACGCTGCGCGTGTCAAAGGAGCGGTCTACTTCGGCGGTACCAGCTCCATCTGGATCTGCGCCATGTCGTCGACCCAGGGCGAGCGGAAGATCGTGACCGTGAGCCCTTTGGCCTTCGGCGGCTGCCCACCCTCGCCGGTGACCGTGAAGAGATAGCGCTCGAAGTTCTTGGCGTCGGTGTCCTTCTGCGGCTCGGTGCCGAGCGTCTTCTCGAAATGGGCGGCGGCCGCGGCGATCTGCGCCACCGGGATCATGTAGACGACGATCCGCTTCTCGGGATTGGTCTCGTAGCGGATGGTGTCGACGGTGATCTTCTTGTTCACCATCGACCCGGGGAACGGCGTCACCCCGAGCGGCACGGGATCGAGGATCCGTTTGAGCCAGTCCTTGGTGCTTTCTTCCGCGGCGACGGGGACGGCGATCGCGAGCCACAGGGCCACCAGCAGGCGCATGGCGGGCACATACACGCTTCGCCCGTTCCCGGACAACGAGCGACGTCCAAATGGCCCCATTGCCTCGGCCGGCCGCCTCTCGTAACTGCCGGGAGAGGAGGGCTCCATGCGCGAATGTCATGACTTCTACATCGATGGCCGGTGGGTGGCGCCGAAGCGCCCGAAGACCCTGCCGGTCCTGAACCCCGCCACCGAAGAGCCCATCGGCAGCATCTCGCTGGGATCACGCGACGACGTGGACGATGCGGTGGCGGCCGCCCGGCGGGCGTTCCCCTCCTACGCCACGACGACGCGCGAGGAGCGGCTCGCACTGCTCGGCCGCATCATGGAGGTCTACCAGAAGCACTACGACGAGATGGCCGAAACCATCTCGCGGGAGATGGGCGCGCCGCTCTGGCTGTCGAAGGCCGCGCAGGCGGCGGCACCGCTGGCACACCTCGGCACGATCATCGAGGTGCTGAAGGCCTACGCGTTCGAGCGCGAGCGCGGCGCGACGCTCATGCGCCGGGAGCCGATCGGCGTCTGCGGGCTCATCACGCCGTGGAATTGGCCGGTCAACCAGATCGCCTGCAAGGTCCTGCCGGCGTTGGCCGCCGGGTGCACGATGGTGCTGAAGCCGAGCGAGGTCGCACCGCTGAACGCCGTCATCTGGACGCAGATCCTGCACGAGGCCGGCGTCCCCGCCGGGGTGTTCAACCTCGTGAACGGCGATGGTCCGACGGTGGGCGAGGCGCTCGCCACGCATCCCGGCATCGACATGATGTCGTTCACGGGCTCGACGCGTGCCGGCGTGGCCGTCGCCATCGCCGCCGCGCCTTCGGTGAAGCGCGTCGCCCAGGAGCTGGGCGGCAAGTCGCCGAACATCGTGCTCGACGACGCGGACCTCGAGGCGGCCGTCAGCCGCGGCGTGCAGAACTGCTTCACGAACAGCGGCCAGTCGTGCAACGCGCCGACCCGCATGCTGGTGTCGCGCGCGCGGCACGACAAGGCGCTCCAGATCGCCAAGGCGACGGCCGAGGCGATGCGGGTGGGCGATCCGTTCACCGATGGCACGATGCTCGGGCCGGTCGTGAGCGAGCCGCAGTTCGACAAGATCCAGCGGCTGATCCAGGCCGGCATCGACGAGAAGGCCGCCCTCGTCACGGGTGGCGTGGGTCGTCCGGACGGGTTCACGCGCGGCTACTACGTGCGCCCCACCGTGTTCGGCGGCGTTCGCAACGACATGACGGTCGCCCGCGAGGAGATCTTCGGACCCGTGATCGCGATTCTGCCGTACGACGGCGAGGAGCAGGCGGTCGCGATCGCCAACGACACGCCGTACGGTCTGTCCGCCTACGTGCAGTCCGGCGACCTGGAGCACGCCCGGCGCGTGGCGTCGCAACTGCGCGCGGGCAACGTGCACCTGAACGGCGCTGGTCCGGACTTCCACGCGTCGTTCGGCGGCTACAAGCAGTCGGGCAACGGTCGCGAATGGGGCGAGGCCGGCTTCGAGGAGTTCCTCGAGCTGAAGGCCGTGCTCGGATGGTCGTCGCGCTGACCATGCGAACGCGCGATCTGCTGAAGCTCCGCAACACCGGGCATCCGGGCATCAACGCGCTGTTCGCGAAGGCGCACTCGGCCGACTGGGACTACGAGCACGACGTGGACTGGTCGATCCCGATCGAGCCGGACGACCCGCTGGTCGACGACGCCTGGGCGGCGTACGGCGCGACGCCCACTTTCGCGAGCCTCCCGGCGCGCGTGCGTGCCCACGCCACGCGCCGCGCCATCGGCCGCATGCTCAACATCCTGCAGGTCGGCGAGAGCGTGGCGCAGAACGTATGCGCCAAGCTGGTGCTCCTGCTGCCGGAAGAGGACTACCGAAACCACGCCGCCGCACAGGCGATGGACGAGGCTCGCCATCATCTCGCCTACCGTCGCTTCATCGACAAGATGGGCGAAGAGGTCGAAGGCATCGACGCGGCCACCGAGGGCATCTTCGATGAGCTGCTGGTCTCGAACGATCCGCTCGAGCTGATCGCCACCGAGCAGTTCTTCCTCGAAAGCCTGGCGATGAACATCTTCGAGAGCATCCAGCGGCACGGCAGCCATCCGCTGCTGAAGAACCTGCTGGCGCTGATCACCCGCGACGAGAGCCGCCACATGGGATTCGGCGTGCTCTTCCTCGCCGAGTGGATGCGGACGCACCCTCCCGAACGACGGGTCGCCTTCGCAGGCCGCTGGCTCGGGCAGATCCTGGGATCGCTGCTCGACCGCCCGGGCCCGATCTTCCTGGAGCGAGTCACGCGGCGCTTGAAAGAAGCGGGCATGGACCCGCGCGAGGTCGACGTGCTCGCGCCGCAGATGCTGCGCGAGCAGCACGAGATCAACGAGCGCGACCTCGCGGCCGCCGCCTCCGGAGAGAAGGTGCCGCATCTGTTGAAGAGCGCGCGTCGCGTCGGCCTGCTCGAGCCCGACGTGCTTGCCGCGCTCGGCATCGCCGAGCACCCGCTCATTCGCGGCGCGCTGCGCGGGACGGTGGAAGCAGAAGCGCCGGCCTGAGCCGGCAGCACGGCTCGCCGACCTCGACCGACGCCGTGCCGACTGGCAGGGACGCGTCGACGCGTTCCGCGCCGCCCGGGACCGTCTGGAGCACGACACGTCGCTCTCACCGGACGCCCGCGTCGCCGCCGTGGATCAGCTCCTGGCCGACTCGTTCACCCCGGCCGAACGGCTTCGGGTCGAGGCGCTCGATCGTATCGCGGCCGAGACGCGGGATCTCGCCCCGTAGCCCGCTGTCGATTTCCCGCAGGGCCGTTCGACGACCGGGTGAGACGAGGAGGTCACATGATCAACTGCTATGCATTCGCCTGGGTTCCTCCCTTCGCGAAAGGGCTCGTGCGCGACCTGCGCGTTCGCTGGACGCTCGAGGAGGCGGGCATTCCCTATCGGGTCACCCTGGTGGGCGATCGGCCGGGAGCGATGCCGGTAGCGGCCTACCGGCGCATCCAGCCGTTCGGCCAGATCCCGGCGATCGAGGACGGAGATCTCACGCTGTTCGAATCGGGCGCGTGCGTGCAGTACGTCGCGGAGCGGTCGAACGCGCTGCTCCCCGCCGATCCGCGAGCACGGGCGCGCGTGATCCAGTGGATGTACGCGTCGCTCAACACCATCGAGTTCCCCGTCATGCAGCTTGCCGGCATCGACCTCTTCTACGCCGAGGAGCGCTGGGCCAAGGAGCGCCGTCCGGGCGCCGTGGAAGCCGTGCAACGACGCCTGGCCGAGCTCGCCGTCTGTCTCGACGGCAAGGAGCATCTGGTGGGCGCGTTCACTGCCGCCGACATCCTCATGGCCTCGGTGCTACGGATCCTGCGCCACACGCCGCTCGTGGCGGAGCAACCTGTGCTGGCTGCGTATCAGCAGCGATGCGAGGCGAGACCGGCGTTCACGAAAGCGCTGAACGATCAGCTGGCGGCGTTCGCCGCCTGAGACGAAAGGGCGGGGCGTGTTGCACCAGTGCACGCGTGCCGTCTCTCGCCGTCCATGCGGTGGCGCATTTCGTCTTCGCCGCTCCGCGCGCGATCACGTACAGCGGATGTGCGATCCTGCACCGTGTCTCTTTGATCCGTAGAGACACTTTCGCCCGGGCGCTCTGACGGCGGATCGCCCGCCGGAGGGTGATCGTCGGGGTCGTCGCGGTTCGGCGGTGGCTCCTCGACGGGCGGACCTTCCGGCGCGTCGGGCGGATTCCTCGGCGGCTCGAGCGGATCACGTTCGGCGGCACGACGCATCACGATTTTGCTGCTCAGCAAGTCTTGCGCCTGGGCCCCAGCGATCACGACCTCCGTGGCACGAGGTCTGCAGTGTCTAAACGCCATGTCATTCAAGATCACGATGCGCACGCTCGCGCCGAGGTTCGACGCGTGAGCGTTTGTAGAATCGAATACGCACGCGCCGCCCGAAACATCCACGTCTGGATCTGGTCGAGCCTCGTCGTCCTCGCGTTCGTGGGGCCGGCCCGCGCACAGTCCTACCAGTGCACCGAGATCGTGGGCTTCTCGCAGACGCTGCAGTGGCACGAGACGAGCGGGTTCCAGACGGAAATCCCGGACGGCCGCTACCAGCTGCGATTTCGGTCGGGTGGAGACATCACCAATTGGGCGAACATCAACTTCGACGGCTGGCGTGCGCCGACGCGCACCTCGTGTCTCGGGAGCGGCTCGGCCGCGCTGTGCTCGCCGTGCACGTCGTTCTCGACCACGCCCGACCGGGTGATCCTGACGATCACGCTCGCGCGCTACGAGGACAGCGTGACGGACTGGGTGAGCGGCATTCGTGCCGCCGTTGCGACCATCCGGCGGCGTCATCCGCAGGTCGATCGCATCGTGCTGCAGCCGCTGGTCGGCGGTCCGGGCAACCAACCGTGCCCGAATCCGGGCGATCCGATGCGCGGCGTGCGCGCGGCGTACAACCATCCACGCATCGATCAGGCGATTGCCATCGTGGTAGGCGATGCGCCCGACCTCGAGGCGGGTCCATCGCCCGAGGTGCGCGCGTGCGGCGACTACGAAGACCAGGCGGGGCACCTGCGTGCAGCGGCGCGCTCCCCGATTGGTGCAACCATCGGTCGTGACTACACCGACGGCCCGGCCACGACCTCCACGACGGTCGCACCCGGACCGACGACGTCCACGACGTTGGGCGGAGGCCTGCCGAACGGCCAGCCGTGTACGGCGCACGCGCAGTGCCAGTCGGGGCGGTGTGCCTTCTGGAGCACCCCACAGCGATGCGTCGCGCAGTGACTCCGGGCTCTGGCGTTTCCCGCCGCGAATCGCCTAGAAGGCGGCGGGGGACAACGGAGTCACGGAGGACGCGACGATGCGAAGGACGAACCGGCGCTGGGCCCTGCTGCTGACCCTGGCCGCCGCGCGTGTGACCCACGCCGCGACGCCATTCGCCAACCCCCCGGAGATCGTGAGCGCGGGCGGGATCCTCGGCGGCACGCTCACCGTGGCGCCGGCCACGATCCAGGTCGGTGCCAAGGAGGTGACGACGACCGTCTACAACGGCTTGCTCATGCCGCCGCTCCTGCGTGTCCAGCCCGGCGACACGGTGCAGCTTCAGATCCAGAACGACGGGACCGTTGCGACCAACGTTCACTACCACGGCTTCCTGGTGACCCCACAGGGCACCGGTGACAACGTCTTCCTGGAGATCATGCCGGAGACGACGTACGCGTACGACTTCCAGATCCCCGTGGACCATCCCGCCGGCCTCTTCTGGTATCACCCCCACGTCCATCCGGACGTGAATCCGCAGATTGCAAGCGGCCTGTCGGGCGGGATCGTCGTCGGTGACATCTTGGCGCCGTTTCCGGAGCTCGCGGGCATCACGGAGCGCTTCCTGCTGCTGAAGGACACCAAGATCCGCAAGGGGGAGGTGCTCGAGGATCCGGATCCGAGCGGCCCCACCACCCGGACGGTGAACGGTCTCTTCAAGCCGACGATCGACATTCAGCCGGGCGAGCTGCAGTTCT